>OHAS01002537.1_pt1 | contig 12987 bp, 9 predicted proteins | sample 1577131 | NCBI WGS metagenome assembly OHAS01 (sample SAMEA3541566, study PRJEB24748) | human gut metagenome | biome: human gut; feature: human-associated habitat; material: faeces | place: China | collected 2012 | reverse complement strand
GAAACATCGTAAACCGTGACGCCCTCTTCGTACAATCTGGGTATTCAATAACTTTGATATTATTTACCTGCTTACCGGTGGTGGACCGGCAAATGCAACAACAACAATGCCGATTTATGCTTACAACATGGGTTGGAATACAAAACTGTTAGGAAGATCCTCTGCAGTCACCATGTTATTGCTGGCATTTTTGCTGTTGGTATGTGTAGTGTACTTTACAATTATTGCAAAATGGGAAAAGGAGGATAAATGATGATGAATCGAAAAGGAAAAGTCGGAAATGCTTTCTGCCATTTATATTTGATAATCTTATCATTGATTGCGTTTTTCCCGTTAGTGTGGATACTGTTGTGTTCGGTGAAGGCATCGGGAGAATTGACATCCAATCCTACCAGATTCTTACCGAAACATTTTACCTTAGATAACTTTACCCATGTGATTCAGGATTTGGGATTTGCTAAAAATATTGGAAACAGTTTGTTCATAGCCATTATCACAACGTGCATTGCAATTGTGATTTCTTCCATGGCGGCTTATGGGATTGTACGTTTTTTTCCAAAACTGGGTTCCATTATGTCAAAAGTACTTGTAGCTACATACATGTTTCCACCCATTCTGCTGGCAATTCCCTATTCTATGGTAATGGCAAAGTTGGGATTAGTTAATACCCGGATCGGTCTGATTATTGTATACCTATCCTTTAGTGTTCCTTACGCAGTCTGGATGCTGGTAGGATTTTTCAAAACGGTGCCATTGGGGATTGAAGAAGCAGCAAGAGTGGATGGTGCCAATAAATTTCAAACGTTTGTACAGATTGTTCTTCCTCTGGTCATGCCGGGGATTGTAGCAACAGCAATTTATACATTTATCAATGCATGGAATGAATTCTTATATTCATTGATTTTAATTAACAGTACAGATAAAATGACGGTTTCCGTGGCATTAAAATCTTTGCAGGGAGCTGAAATATTGAACTGGGGAGATATGATGGCAGCATCAACTCTCGTAGTAGTTCCATCCGTTATATTTTTTATGTTTATTCAGAATAAAATTGCAGGTGGAATGACAGATGGTGCAGTAAAATAAAAAAATTGGAGGTATTAAGTAATGAAAACAGTAGGATATGCAATTGTAGGAACAGGATATTTTGGTGCAGAACTTGGAAGAATTATGAAGGAACAGGAGGGTGCTAGGATTGTGGCAGTCCTTGATCCGGAAAACGGTCAGACCATAGCAGAGGAGTTGGATTGTGATGTGGAAACGGATCTGGATACTCTATATAGCAGGGAAGATGTTGAAGCAGTTATTGTTGCCACACCGAATTACTTACATAAAGAGCCGGTCATCAAAGCAGCAGAACATGGCGTGAATGTATTTTGTGAAAAACCCATTGCACTTTCCTATCAGGATTGTGACGAAATGGTAAGAACCTGTCAGGAACACGGTGTAATCTTTATGGCAGGTCATGTTATGAATTTCTTCCATGGGGTACGCTATGCGAAAAAACTGATTAATGATGGGGTGATTGGAAAAGTTCTCTATTGCCATTCTGCAAGAAATGAATGGGAAGAACAGCAGCCAACTATTTCCTGGAAAAAAATCAGGGAAAAATCAGGTGGACATCTGTACCATCACATCCATGAATTGGATTGTGTACAGTTTTTGATGGGAGGAATGCCAGAAGAAGTTACCATGACAGGTGGAAATGTTGCACATCAGGGAGAGGCTTTTGGAGATGAAGATGACATGTTGTTTGTGAATATGCAGTTTTCTGATAATCGGTATGCAGTATTAGAATGGGGGTCTGCTTTCCATTGGCCAGAACATTACGTCCTGATTCAAGGAACAAAAGGTGCAATTAAGATTGATATGTGTGATTGTGGCGGTACACTGAAAGTAGATGGCAGGGAGGAACATTTCCTTGTGCATGAGTCACAGGAAGAAGATGATGATCGGACAAGAATCTATCATGGTACGGAGATGGATGGTGCCATTATGTATGGAAAGCCAGGAAAGAAACCGCCAATGTGGCTCCACAGCATTATGAAAAATGAGATGAAATACCTAAATGGCATTCTCCATGGAAAGGAAGTTGACGATGAATTCAGACCATTGCTCACAGGAGAAGCTGCAAGAGCTGCGATTGCGACGGCAGATGCCTGCACGAAATCAAGGTTCGAAGATCGAAAAGTGAAACTCAGTGAGATTATCGGAGAGGGAAGTACGATATGAATAAGTATAAAAAAATTGTTTCTATAGCAGCAACTGCAGTGATGTGTGTTGCACCAATGAGTGTATATGCCCAAGAGGCCCAGACAGATGTGATTGAGGCTGTAGCAGAGAAGAAACAAGATACAGAATCTTCTTCGGTACCAGTGTTGCAAAAGGAAGGAATCGAAATCTCGGAAGGTACAGGATATGATTTGAGTAAAGAACCTGGGGCAGCAACAGTAAAAGCATTGGAACAGGGAACTATCGTTATCTCCTATAAAACAACCAGTGAAAATGCGATTCAATCGTTATTGAGTGTGGGAAATGGTACAAAAGGAAATCAGGATAGACATTTCCACTTATATATCACAAATGCAGGCGGCGTAGGCATGGAATTGAGAAATACAGATGGCGAGTTTAAATATACGCTGGATTGCCCGGCTGCTGTGCGTGGTAGTTATAAGGGGGAAAGAGTATCCAACACAGTTGCATTAAAAGCGGACAAAGAAAATAAACAGTACAAGCTATTTGCAAATGGCGAATTAATAGCAACGCTGGATCAGGAGGCATTTAAGTTTATCAGTGATATTACAGGAGTAGACAATGTAATGCTGGGCGGTACCATGCGTCAGGGAACCGTTGCCTATCCATTTGGAGGTTCCATAGAGAGAATGCAGGTATATCGGGATGTACTTTCTGATGATGAACTTATTGCTGTGACAGGAAAGACTATATATGCAGAGAATATCTTTTATGCAGGAGATGCTACAAAATCCAACTATTTCCGAATCCCATCCCTTTTGGCGTTGGATTCTGGTACAGTGATTGCAGCAGCAGATGCAAGATATGGTGGCACCCATGATGCAAAAAGTAAGATCAATACAGCATTTGCGAAAAGTACAGATGGTGGAAAAACGTGGGGACAGCCGACATTGCCATTGAAGTTTGACGATTATGTAGCAAAGAACATAGACTGGCCACGGGATTCGGTGGGCAAGAATGTGCAGATACAAGGGAGTGCTTCCTACATAGATCCGGTGCTTTTAGAGGATAAGGAAACACATCGGGTATTTCTTTTTGCTGATATGATGCCGGCAGGAATTGGAAGTTCCAACGCTTCCGTAGGTTCTGGATTTAAAGAGGTTGATGGGAAGAAATATTTGAAATTGCACTGGAAGGATGATGCGGCAGGAACGTATGATTACTCTGTAAGAGAAAATGGAACCATTTATAACGATACTACAAATTCAGCAACTGAATATAGTGTTGATGGTGAATATAATCTGTACAAAAATGGAAATGCCATGCTATGTAAACAGTATGATTACAATTTTGAAGGTACAAAGTTGTTGGAAACACAGACGGACACGGACGTAAATATGAATGTTTTTTATAAAGATGCAGATTTTAAAGTATTCCCAACAACTTATTTGGCAATGAAATACTCAGATGATGAGGGAGAAACCTGGTCTGATTTACAGATTGTAAGTACCTTTAAGCCAGAGGAATCAAAATTTCTCGTATTGGGACCAGGTGTAGGCAAACAGATAGCAAATGGAGAACATGCCGGAAGATTGATTGTTCCATTGTATTCGAAATCATCTGCAGAACTGGGATTTATGTATAGTGATGACCATGGAAATAACTGGACATACGTAGAAGCAGACCAGAATACAGGTGGGGCAACCGCAGAAGCACAGATCGTAGAAATGCCGGATGGTTCCTTGAAAACTTATCTGCGTACAGGATCAGGATATATTGCACAAGTGATGAGTACAGATGGAGGAGAAACCTGGAGTGAGCGAGTTCCACTAACAGAAATTGCAACAACAGGGTATGGAACGCAGTTGTCAGTGATTAATTATTCACAGCCTGTTGATGGAAAGCCTGCTATCTTACTATCAGCACCAAATGCGACCAATGGCAGAAAAAATGGAAAGATATGGATTGGTTTGATCAGCGAAACAGGAAATTCCGGAAAAGATAAGTATTCTGTAGATTGGAAATATTGCTATTCTGTGGATACCCCTCAAATGGGCTACTCTTATTCCTGTCTGACAGAGCTTCCGGATGGCGAGATCGGGCTTTTATATGAAAAATATGATTCCTGGTCAAGAAATGAATTGCATCTGAAAAATATATTGAAATATGAGAGGTTTAATATTGATGAACTGAAAGTTCAACCATAAGATGTAATATTCCTGATAATTAAAGAAAATAGGCGGTATATACCGTGACCGCTTATTTTCATAAAGAGGAAATGAATGATACGGAAGTTAAATCCAAGGAGGAAAAAGAGATGTATCAGAAAGTGGCAAATCTGAAGGGGAAATTGATTGTATCATGCCAGGCATTGCCGAATGAACCACTACATTCTTCTTTTATCATGGGAAGAATGGCACTGGCAGCAAAGGAAGGCGGAGCGAGAGGAATCCGTGCGAATTCAAAAGAAGATATTAAAGAGATTCGGTCAAAAGTGGATCTTCCAATCATTGGTATTGTAAAGAGGGATTATGAAGACAGTGCAGTTTATATTACTCCAACAATGAAGGAAATAGAAGAATTGATGGAAGTGAAACCGGATATTATTGCAATGGATGCAACCATATCCAAACGTCCGAGCAATCAGACTTTGGATGAATTCTTCCACGAAGTGAAAGAAAAATATCCTAATCAGCTTTGGATGGCGGACTGTTCTACCATAGAAGAAGCCCTTCATGCAGATGATCTTGGCTTTGATTTTATTGGAACCACTCTAGTCGGTTATACGGAGCAGAGTAAGGGAGATAAAATAGAGAAGAATGATTTTGAAATTCTGAGAGAAATTATTGCAGGAGTCAAACACAAGGTAATTGCTGAAGGAAATATCAATACACCCCAAAAGGCAAGGCATGTCATTGAACTTGGTGCGTACAGCGTTGTAGTTGGTTCGATTATCACAAGACCACAGTTAATCACAAAATCATTTGTAGAGGAAATGGAACGCTAGGGGAGAAAACAAAATGAATGGCTTTTATGAAGCAAAGGAGCAAAACTATGAGAAATCTTGAGAAGTATAAAGGTGTGATTCCGGCATTTTATGCTTGCTATGACAAAGAAGGAAACATTAGTCCAGAAGGTGTACAGGGACTGACAAAATATTTTGTAAAAAAAGGGGTAAAAGGTGTCTATGTAAACGGTTCTTCCGGAGAATGTATTTATCAGAGTGTGGAGGACCGTAAGATTGTACTTGAGAATGTTATGAAAGTAGCGGAAGGTAAACTTACAGTTATTGCCCATGTGGCCTGCAATAACACGAAGGACAGTCAGGAGCTTGCCAGACATGCAGAAGGGCTGGGGGTAGATGCAATCGCTGCAATTCCTCCCATCTATTTTCACTTACCGGAATATGCTATTGCACAGTATTGGAATGCCATTAGTGCAGCGGCACCGAACACAGACTTTGTAATTTATAACATACCTCAGCTTGCTGGTGTTGCACTTACACAGAATTTATTTGCAGAGATGAGGAAAAATCCCAACGTCATTGGTGTCAAGAATTCCTCTATGCCGGTACAGGATATCCAAATGTTTAAGCAGGCTGCAGGAGCTGAGTACATTATCTTTAATGGTCCTGATGAGCAGTTTATGAGCGGACGTGTTATCGGGGCAGAGGGTGCAATTGGGGGAACCTATGGTGCTATGCCTGAATTATACTTAAAGTTGGATGAGTGTATAAATGCAGGAAAGATGACAGAGGCAAGAAAAATCCAGTATGCTTGTAATGAGATAATTTACAAAATGTGTTCAGCGCATGGAAATATGTATGCAGTTATTAAAGCAATTCTAAAGATTAATGAAGGACTGGAACTTGGTGCAGTAAGAGAGCCTCTTCCAGCATTGGTAGATGAGGACATGGAGATTGTAAAAGAAGCTGCACAGATGATCTGTGATGCGAAGAAGAAATTTCTATAATGATAATACGTAGACAAGATTCCATGTAGGAATACTTGTTAGTAGTGATGCCCGGCTCAGCTTAAAAGCCGGGTGTTGCTTTTTAAGTTGAAAAGAGTTTGATTTAAGATGCAGATGGGATTAAATAAGAAAGTAAATGAGGGTATGAAATGAAGAAGTATATAAGTATTGACATTGGGGGGACGGCAATTAAGTATGGCATCATTTGTGAAAATGCGGAAATTATTTTGAAAGAAACTTTGAGAACAGAAGCGTGGAAGGGTGGACCTGCAATTCTGAAGAAAGTTATAGGGATTGTGGAGCATCTGACTGAACAAACCAAGGGAAAGATTTCGGGTATCTGCATTTCTACTGCAGGAATGGTAGATACAAAAAGCGGTTCTATTTTTTATTCAGCACCACTGATTCCTGACTATGCGGGGATGGAATTTAAAAAGACATTAGAGGATAAATTTCATATACCATGTGAAGTGGAAAATGATGTAAACTGTGCAGGGCTTGCAGAATATAGTTCAGGTGCAGCGAAAGGATGCAGGGTGGTTTTGATGTTGACCATAGGTACGGGTATTGGTGGCTGTATCGTGTTAGATGGGAAGGTATTTCATGGTTTTAGTAACAGTGCATGTGAGGTTGGCTATATGCATATGGGAGACAGTGATTTCCAGACCCTGGGAGCGGCCAGTACGCTGACCAAAAAGGTCGCACAGTGGAAGGGTGAGCCGCAGGAAAAATGGGATGGCCGCCATGTTTTTGAGGAGGCCGGAAGAGGAGATAGGCTCTGTATTCGGGCAATTGATGAGATGACGGATGTTCTGGGCAGGGGGATCGCAAATATTTGCTATGTGATCGATCCTGAGGTCGTTGTGCTTGGCGGCGGGATCATGGCACAGGAGGATTTTCTGAAGGAAAAAATAGAAAATGCCCTGAAAAAATATCTTGTTCCCAGTATGGCGGAGCATACAAGGATCGCATTTGCACGACATCGGAATGATGCGGGTATGCTTGGCGCCTTTTATCATTTCTGCAGCTTGAGGTAATCTGTTTGGCAACATTCTTACATAAGATTTACCGGGATTTTACAGTGGCTTCTTGCCAGCTGCCCTTTTTCGGTGTTAAAATAACAGCATCAATGAAAGAACAGGGAGAATGAAATCAATGTACGATTATCTTATCGTAGGTGCCGGTCTTTACGGTGCGGTTTTTGCACAGGAGGCGAAGCGTGCCGGGAAGTCTGTGCTTGTGATCGACAAGCGTCCGCATATTGCGGGAAATGTATATACAGAGAAGGTGGAAGGGATCAACGTGCATAAATACGGTGCACATATTTTCCATACCAATAATAAGAAGGTCTGGGATTATATCACCCGGTTTGCCACCTTTAATCGTTTTACCAACAGTCCGGTTGCCAATTATCACGGGGAGCTGTACAGTCTTCCATTTAATATGTATACCTTTAACAGGATGTGGGGCGTGGTGACTCCGGAGGAGGCTGCGGCAAAGATTGAGGAGCAGCGGCAGGCAGCAGGTATCACGGAACCCTCAAATCTGGAGGAACAGGCTATCAGCCTTGTAGGTACGGATATTTATGAGAAGCTGATCAAGGGCTATACGGAGAAGCAGTGGGGACGTCCATGTACGGAGCTTCCTGCATTTATCATCAAGAGGCTTCCGGTGCGTCTGACCTTTGACAACAACTATTTCAATGCGTTGTACCAGGGAATCCCGGTGGGTGGTTATACGAAGATGGTTGCCAATCTGCTGGACGGTATCGAGGTACGGCTGAATGAGGATTATCTGGAGAAAAAAGAGCAGTACGATGCAATGGCGGAGAAGGTGATTTACACAGGTGCCATTGATGCGTATTTTGACTATAAGCTGGGAACTCTGGAGTATCGTTCCGTGCGTTTTGAGAACGAGACACTGAATAAACCTAATTTCCAGGGAAATGCAGCAGTGAATTATACGGATGTGGAGACTCCCTGGACACGTATCATTGAGCATAAATGGTTTGAATTCGGAAAGGATGAGGCGGGCAATGATCTTCCGAAAACGGTGATCAGCCGGGAATACAGTTCCGAGTGGAAACCGGGGGATGAGCCCTATTATCCGGTCAATGATGAGAAGAACGGAGCGCTTTACGCACAGTATAAGGCGCTTGCAGAGAAGGAACCGAAGGTGATCTTCGGCGGCCGTCTTGGCGAATATAAATATTATGACATGGATGCGGTGATCGCTTCTGCGCTGGATATGTGTGAGCGGGAGCTTGCATAAAAAAGATACTGGATATAACAAATGATAAGATCCTCTTATATTTCGGAGCCAAGGCAAAAGAGAAATATAAGGGGATTTTGTGCATGGAATGGCAGTGAGATTTTTTGAAGGAGGAAAGAGCAATGAGAAGGTGCAAAGGTGTGCTTCTGGCAGGAATGCTGGTGCTGAGTATGAGTGTTCCGGTGTATGCGGACAAGTCGGTTGTGGTGAAGGTGGAGGCTCCGGCAGATACCACAGATTATTATATGACTGTGGATTCCGGCGGAGTTGGTGTGGATATCTATCCTTCCACCGATGAAAAAGGTGAAAAGCTCAATGATAAGACGGTAAGGGATGGGACTGTCTTGCATATCGAAGGGGAGACAGAGAAGAATGGTGAGACCTGGGGATATACAAAGTATAATGGCAGATACGGTTATGTGCCGCTGGAGGAGCTGCGGCCCTCAAAGGATGCGGAGCTGGCGAAGGCCGGAATCGCAGGGGGCACGGAGAAAGAGACTTCTGCAGTGAATCAGGGAGGAGCATCCGATACGCAGAACTCCTCAGCCGGCGAAACTCAGGGGGAAGCAGCAGGAATGGACAATACAGGCAACGCTCAGGTTCAGAATGGCGAAGGACCGGGAACGTCTGCAGAGACGGACAGCACAGGCAGCTCACAAGCTCAGAATGGCGAAGGACAGGGAACGTCTGCAGGGGCGGACAGCACAGGCAGCTCACAGTCTCAGAATGGCGAAGGACCGGGAATGTCTGCAGGGACGGACAGCACAGGCAGCGCTCAGGCTCAGAATAGCGAGGTCCAGGGACCACCTGCGGCGTCGGACAGCACAGGCAGCTCTCAGGCTCAGAGCGGTGAGGTCCAGGGACCGCCTGCAGCGGAGGGAACAACAGAAGGTGGAGATTATGCGGAAGAAGCTGTCACCAAGCCGGTCAATGGCACAGCTGCTACATCCTTTAAAGAAGAAAATTCCTGGTATAAAAGTCCGTTTATCTGGATCGGGATCGCAACAGTACTTGCAGTAATCGGAATTCTGGGTTATCATTTGAAGAAACGTTAACAGATAGACCAGATCAATATAAGAAAAATGGAGAGTTTTGTGAAGAGATTACAGCTTGTCAGGAAGAAATTATTGCCGCTTCTTCTGTGCATGGCAGTTGCGGGCAGCCAGGTTCCGGTCATGGCAGCCGATGTGGGAGGCTTCAGTGATTCTGCGGAAGGCTTCGATGAAGAATGGGCAGAAGATACACAGACGCAGTCAGCGGAAGCAGAGGATACGACGGAGATCGCAGAAGAAAATACCACAGAGAATACCGGTATCCCGGATGAACAGACAGAGGATATTGCAGAGGCAGCCGATGGGGATACCGAGGATATAGCCTTGCAGAGTTCCGGAGAGGATACAGGGGATCCCGAAATATCAGAAGGATCGTCTTTTGATTCCCAGGAGGATACCTTTGGTGACGGTGAGGAGAGCTTCGGGGATGACTCAGACAGTGATGAGTCCGGCATCGAATATATCAAGGGCCGCCCGCTTACGGAGGAAGAGGAGCAGGAACAGCTGGCACCCTTTGATAATTTGACTTCTTATTCCACCGCTGTGGAGATCGGAAATGATGTGGATGAGGTACCTATGGGAAGAGCTGCGGCCTATCCGTCCTACTATAATGCAGCGGATCAGGGATATGTCACTTCCGTAAAGAATCAGGAGCCTTACGGTATGTGCTGGGCATTTGGAATGGCCTCTCTTCTGGAAACCTCGTTTCTGACCCAGGGGCTTGGAACTTATGACCTGTCGGAAGAGCATCTGGCGTATTTTTTTGCAAACAGAAAGAATGACCCACTTGGAAATACCTACGGGGATGTCAATAAGCATATGGGGACAGATGATAAAGGAAACGTAGATTATCATGAGGGTGGAAATGATCTTCTGGCTTCTATGTTTCTGAGCACCTGGTCCGGAATGACAACAGAAGCGGATGCGCCTCTGGCTACAGATTCCACGCATACACAGAAAACCGGTGTGACTCCTGCCGCATCCAAGGCGTACAATGCAGCTGCTTATCTGAAAAATGCCTATTTTTCCGATTATTCCGTAAATGCCATGAAGAAGCTTCTGGTTGCAAATGATTCAGTCACTGTGATGTATAATGCACAGAATGCCTATTACAATGCAAGTACAGCGGCTTATTCCTATCCTGCCAGCACCAAGAACGTGAATCATGTAGTTACAGTGGTGGGTTGGGATGACAATTATTCTGCAAAGAATTTCCGGGCATCTTCCAAGGTAAAGGGAGACGGAGCCTGGATCGTTAAGAACAGCTGGGGTACAGGCTGGGGAAAATCCGGATATTTTTACATGTCCTATGAGGATAAGTCTGTCAGTGAGCTGGTTGCGGCTACGGCTGTCAATACACCGAAATATAGAAATAATTATTTTTATGACGGAACGTCGGGGCTTGGTTCTATCCGCATGTATGCAGGGGAACAGCTGGCTACGGTTTTTCGTGCCAGTGCAGGAAACGGAAAAGCGGAATCGCTTGGCGAGGTGACTCTCAGCTCCATGTCTGACAATAATTCCTATACTGTGCAGGTATACACAAATCTGAAGGATGCCAGTGATCCTACCAGTGGAACACCGGCGTATTCCACACCGGTTTCCTGCAGTCAGCCGATGGCTGGGGTTATGACTTTTCAGATCCCGGAGGTTCTGCTCAGCCAGAACAGTCTGTATTCTATTGTGGTGACAAATGCAGGAAGCACATATATAAAATACTGTGTGGAGGCAGAGGTCAGTTATGGCTGGTGCAGCTTTTCTCCGTCTATCGTATCCGGTCAGAGCTTTCTGCGCTATAACGCGGAGGATACCTGGATGGATGCGGTTGAATTTAATCCATCGGTAACTCCGAGGATCAAGGCGCATACCAGGACTCTGAGCAGCGCTGCGAGGATACAGCTTTCTTCGTCTGAGATAGATCTGTATTCCGGAGATCAGAAAACATTGAGTGCTTCAGCTACCAGATCCGAGATGGATGCTTCCGGCATTGTCTGGGAAAGCTCAGATACCAGTGTGGCTGCTGTAAATGGAAGCGGCGTTGTTACTGCAAAAAATCCGGGAACAGCAACCATAACCTGCTACGGAAAAAATGCCAGGGGGATCCGGGCTGCCTGTAAGGTTACGGTGAAGCTTCGTCAGACCACAGGTGTAAAGCTGGTTTCCGGCGCATTTAACAGGATTCGGATTTCCTGGAAAGTAGTTCCCGGCTGCAATCGTTATGATATCTATCGCTGGGATGAAAGCGGAAATTCAAAAAAAATGGCAACCGTGGCAGCAGATGTAGTGACCTGGCAGGATACTGCAGTGAAAACAGGAAGCACTTATACGTACAGGATCAGGGCTTCTTATGTACGTTCCGGAAAGAATACTGTTTATGGAGCTGCATCTTCACCGTTATCAGCAAAAGCGGAGCTGGGGAAGGCCCGTGCAGTGGCTGAGGCTGTCAGCGGACCATGTAACAGGGTATCCTGGAAGAAGGTTTCCGGAGCCAGTGGCTATCATATCTACCGGAAGCTCCAGGGGAAAAGCTGGGTTCGGATCAGAACCGTTAACAACAAAGTGTTGTCCTGGAAGGATACGGAGATTGCAGGAATCACCTCCTACGCTTATGCTGTGAGGCCATATAAGAAGGTAGACGGGAAAAAAGTTTTAGGAGGATATCAGGCAAGCAGCTATATCCTGTCCTATCCGGAACTCCAGAAGATATCCTGTGTCAGGAAGACCTCCAGGGGGCTGAAAATCTGCTGGAAAGCGCAGAAAAAAGCAGATTGCTATCAGATCTACCGTAAGACTGGAAAGGGGTCATGGAAAAAGATCAGTACAGTTTCCGGAGGCAGCAGTTCTTCCTTTGAGGATAAGACCGCAAAAAAGGGAACAACGTATTACTATGCGGTGCGTGCAGGGATAAAAATCTCCGGTGGAAAAGTACTCTGCGGAGGATATGCCGCAAAAGCAGCAAAGAGATAAAAGTGTCAAAATATAAAACGCCCGGATCTGGAATGTTTCAAGCCAGATCCGGGCGTTTTATGTTTTGGTTGAATAAGTGTATTATATATGATTATATCAGGCAGTTCAAAAGAAAGATCAGTCGTTGTTGATTACAACGCCTTTCTGAAGCATGATGTTGGCATAAAGTGCTTTCTCACTTGTGGAGATGATGCAGTATGCAGTTTTTGCTTCGTCATAGAATGCGAAACGCTCGATGTTTCCGACAGCTTTTTCGCCACGCTCGTCATGCTTGGAAACGATTTCTTTATATGTATCCCAGATCGGTGTCTCTACAGTATCACCAGGCATTACTTCCATCAGGTTTACCGGATGCTCTACATAGGTATCCAGCGGGAAGAGCTTCAGGATGGCATCCAGGATCTCCGGAACGCCATGTCCGTCACAGCGGATGGTGATGGCATTTTTTCCCATGGATTCTACAGGGAAGTTTCCGTCAGCGATAACAAGACGGTCACTGTGTCCCATCTCACATAAAACCTTCAGTAATTCT
>OHAS01002536.1_pt1 | contig 12992 bp, 9 predicted proteins | sample 1577131 | NCBI WGS metagenome assembly OHAS01 (sample SAMEA3541566, study PRJEB24748) | human gut metagenome | biome: human gut; feature: human-associated habitat; material: faeces | place: China | collected 2012 | reverse complement strand
TGGAAAGTTCTCTTTGCAGGATGCCCTCCGGTCGCCTGAATCTTCATCGGAATGGACTGACGGATGATCTCTGTCAGTTCTCCGGTTGTCTGAATCGGTGCCTTTGCTCTCGCAGCCACAATATGCTTCGCAATATTTTTTGCAAATTTATCTTCTCCGTAATCACGAATGATCCGGTAAAGTTCTTTTTCGTCGTAGCCATTGACAATGTCAGCAGCTGTGCGACTCTGTCTCTGATCCATTCTCATGTCAAGCGGTGCATCTACCCTGTAGGTAAAGCCACGTTCTTCGTTATCCAGCTGATAAGATGAAACTCCCAGATCAAGAACGATTCCGTTGACTTTCTGAATACCCAGATTCTTAAGTTCATTTACCATGTAACAATAATTGCTGCGAATGATCGTCGCCTGTTTATAGGGGGCTAATCTCTCACTCGCAGCAATTATCGCATCCTGGTCTTGATCTATGCCAATAAATCTCCCCTTGGCAGAAAGTTTCTTACACACCTCTGTGGCGTGTCCCGCTCCTCCTAAAGTGCCATCCACATAGATTCCATCCGGCTTTACCCTTAAGCCGTTAATGGTCTCATCGAGTAATACAGATTTATGCTTAAATTCCATATCCGTCTCCTGTGGGATTTCTACCTGCGTTATGCTCAAATGACGATTCCTATGTTCTGCATGCTTTCCGCAATGCTGTCCATATCATCATAATTGCAGTTCTCGCTCCACTTCTCTTTGCTCCAAACCTCGATCCGGTTCAGATTACCCGTAAGCACCACATCCTTATCCAGACCAGCGAACTGGCGCAGCGTCTGCGGCACCAGGATTCTTCCCTGCTTATCCAGCTGACATGCTGTAGCTCCGGCTACAAAGAAACGTGAAAAGGTTCTTGCGTCTTTATTTGTAAGTGGTAATGCTCGGAGTTTCTCTTCAAAGGCAACCCATTCATCCATCGGATAAATAGAAAGGCAACCATCCAACCCTCTTGTCAGTACGAACTCTTCCCCTAAGAGTTCCCTGAACCTGGAAGGGATGATCAGACGCCCCTTCGCGTCGATCGTATGATTATACTCGCCCATGAACATGAAACCCACCTACTCTCGTGAAACACGATTCTCCCCTTCGTGTTTCCAGGGCGCAAATGGTGTGTTCTGCCACTCATCCCCATTCGCTACCACTATTCACCACTTTCTACCACTTATGTAATCATTTTAAACTATTTACCATGAAAAAACAAGTGCATATCCAAGTTTTTTTTCATTTCATGAAATATCCATAGGTTTTTTTTCAACCTGTTTATTTTCTGTGCATTATTATGAAACGAAAAAGCTTCCGGACAGTTGCCGGAAGCTTTTTTCTGACTTTATGTTCTGTTATTTTATGACATTTTAAAGACCTTTGAACGCAAAGGAAAATTTCATCTTTCCATTGGTATCCAGGAGGTATTCCGGATGCGTGCGGGCACCCCAGCTGTCATCTCCTCCAACACCCATCTGCGCCTTTGCAGCACGGACAACGGTATAATGGATTGCCGGAAGCTCATAGGGATGCATGGCATTTTCCATTTCATGAGGAGTATATGGAAGTGCTGAGAACATCATCGGGCCGTTTTCTTTATCCATCTCAAAGAGCATTCCTCTACCCTTTCTGTCTGTGATCTTTGCCCAGCGTACTTCCTCTTTGTTTCCGCATTCCTGCGGCACAAGATAGCGTGCCATATTGTCTGTCACGAAATTCTCATAAATGCCGAGTTTTGCGCCATGCTTCCGGTCTGCATAAGTCTCTGCCGGTCCCAGGCCGTACCACTGAACATGATCATAATCCGCATTGAATTTAAAGAGTACTCCGAACTCCGGCATATCGCCCAGCTCTTTTACAGGATCATAGGTCAGCGTTGTCTTTACTCTTCCATCTCCGGTTACCTCATAGGCAAGGCGGCATTCACTGGCAGGCGTAGTTGGCAGGATGTAGGTAAAAGCAACCTCCACGCTGTTTTCGTGATCCGTTGTCTCCGGAGCATTGGCCGGACCATACATACCTTTTCGGTAATCCTTATGACTTGCGTACATGCTGGCGATCTTCCACTGTGCATAACGCATCTGCATCAGACTTCCGCAATCATTATCTGTAGGTGCTCTCCAGAAGTTGGGCTTCGGGATCGCTTCGATCATTTCTCTTCCTGCATATTTATACGAAACCAGGCCACCATTGAGAACGGAGAACAGCACTTCGAAATTTTCCCCGCGGACGCCTATGTTATGAAGGCTTCTCACAAGCTCCACGCCACACGCAGGAGCTTCCGGTATTCCTTCCACCTGATAAACATGCTGGCCAAAAGCAACCTCATGTCCTGCCTCTGCCCAGAGTGTTTTTTCTCTGAGAAGGAAGGCTACGGTTACCGTATATTCGCCCGGGCGCTGCTGTTTTCCAAATGGAAGTCTGTAGGTCTGTTGGCTTAAAGGCTCCACCGCTGTATCCAGTGTCTCTGTGCGGAGGGCATGACCGTTCTTTGCAAGAGTCACTTCACATCGGAATGTGTCCGTATTTACAAAAAGATTTTTGTTGATGATCTTAACAGAATCCTCACTTACCTGCGCAGTGATATTCTGGTAGTTGAATTTTACTTCCTGCATCTTTGGAGAAGCATCTCTGTCACCGCCGTATGCGATACCGTTTCCACTGAAATTATAATCCGTAGGACGTTCACCGAAGTCTCCGCCGTATGCCTGGAATTCTTTTCCGTAACGGTCTTTTTTGTAAATAGACTGATCAATGTAATCCCAGATAAAGCCACCCTGATATTTCGGTTCTGTATCTGTAAGATCTGTATATTTATGCATTGCGCCGCAGGAATTTCCCATTGCATGGGTATACTCACAACAGATAAACGGCTTGCTGTCATCCTTTGCAAGGAACTCCCGGATTGCTTCTACGGAAGTATACATCTGGCTTTCCATGTCACTGGTGGCATTGTAGCTGCGGTCATGGATAACCCCCTCATAATGTACCAGTCTTGTAGGATCATTCTTGCGGTAAAACTCAGACATCTCAAAGATATCTTTTCCGCCAAAGGATTCATTTCCACAGGACCAGATCAGGATCGCCGGGTGGTTCTTGTCACGCTGATACATGGAATTTACACGGTCCAGCATCATGCCCAGCCATTCCGGTTTGTTGTGCGGAACGATATCCGTGTAATCTCCGGTAAATTCTGCTATATCCCAGGTTCCGTGAGACTCCAGATTGTTTTCTGCGATCATGTAAATACCATATTCATCGCAGAGACGGTAGATCGGAGATGCATCCGGATAATGACAGGTACGGATTGCATTGATGTTGTTCTGTTTCATGATCACGATGTCTTTGAGCAGTTCCTCACGGGACACATGTCTTCCTGTGACGGAGCTGAACTCATGGCGGTTCACACCCTTGAATACGATACGTTTTCCGTTAAGGGTCATGATACCATCCTTCATTTCAAAACGGCGGAAACCAACTTTCTCCGGGATGATCTCCTGGAGCTTTCCGCTTTCATCACTGATCTCCAGCTCCAGATCATAGAGATTCGGCTCTTCTGCACTCCAGAGAAGGGGATCCTGAATCTCCCAGGTACAGGTATCCTCTCCGTTCAGAGATCTTTCCTCCTGCAAAAGAACCTCTCCCTTTCCGGAAAGTGTAAGCTTCATTTTTCCTTTTCCCCAGGTGCTGGTCACGATCTCAAGCTCGGCTTTTCTGAGAGTTTCATCCGGAATGGCACGGATCCTGAGATCATATACATGGACATCCGGTACCGTAAACAGATAAACATCTCTGTAAATTCCGGAAAAACGGTAAAAATCCTGATCCTCGCACCAGCTGCTGGCTGTCCATTTGAACACCTGTGCCGCCAGCTTGTTCTCGCCGTCCTTCAGATATTCCGTAAGCTCAAATTCTGACGGAGTAAAAGAATCTTCACTGTATCCCACAAATTTTCCATTGAGCCACAGAGCCAGTCCGCTCTCTGCTCCCTGGAATGAGACAAATACTCTTTTTCCTTTCATGCTCTCCGGCACATGGAAATATTTCACATAGCTTGCCACCGGGTTAAAACGTTCCGGGATCTGTCCCGGATGAAGTTCTTCATGGCCTTCCCACGGATACTGGACATTGGCATACTGCGGTGCATCATATCCTTCCATCTGGATATGTGCCGGCACATAAATATCCTCCCAGTCCTTGCAGGAATATGCTTCTTCCTCAAAACCTGGGATGGCAGATGCATAATTCCGTGCATAATGGAACTTCCAGAGACCATTCAGGCTGTGACGGAAAGAAGTTTTTCCATCTTCTCTCTCTTCCTCACAGCGATAATACGTATGATCTGAATGAGCATCCATTCTTCCATCGCTGAAATACCGGGGATCTTTTAACAGAGAATGATCAAATCTTTTCATTTTTTCCTCCTGTCCGGCGGCTTCTGTTTTTCTGCCGGATCCTTCGTTTTTTTATGCTATGATCATTATAGTATAATCCACCGGATTATGGTATAATATGTTTCGCCAAAATATATAACATTTAGAAACAGGTGAATATCATGTCGATCTATTTCAGAAATACTCCGGTCAGTGCTCCCTTCATGTTTGAATCTCTTGGGAACCACTGGAATCAGGTTAATATCTTCCGTCCGGACGGATATCCGTATTATCATTACCTCCAGACTGAAAAGGGTACCGGACGCATTGAAGTCCGTGGAAAATTTTATACTCTCGGAGCCAACGAAGGCATCCTCATCGCTCCCGGTGTCCCTCATTCCTATCACAGAGAGTCTACTTCCTGGACCACAATGTTTGCCACCTTCACAGGAACACTGGCAGGCAGCATCCCTTCCATGACAGACAACCAGGAAGTGATCCTTGTTGAAAAGGAACAGGGGGCCAATATCCGGAAAATGATTTCTTCTACCTTGCGTAAATATCATCAGCCCACACCGGATATGAAATCTCTTTCTTCCGACTGCTACAACTTTCTTATGAATTTTACAGACTGTGCAGCTTCTCCGAAGATACAGGATAATCCTCTCTACCAGAGATATGTGATCCCGGTAATAAAAGAAATCGAAACCGGTTATCAGCAGGATATCACTGCAGCGCAGCTGAGCCGGAGCGTTTTTGTCTCTCCGCAGTATCTTTCCCGTCTGTTCCGCCGTTTTATGGGCTGCTCGGTTTACGAATACGTTACCATGTACCGCATCAGCCGCGCCCGTGAGCTTCTGCTTTCCAGACCGGATATGAAGATCCAGGATGTTGCCGGCGCTTCCGGATTTTCCGACGCCAGCCACTTTATCGCCATGTTCCGTAAAGTCACAGGCACAACTCCCCTGGATTTCCGAAAGATGTACTGATATATTCCTGCTGCACAGCACAAAAACTGCCCTGCCGGAAACGTCGCAGAAGACGTTTTCCTGCAGGGCAGTGTTCTGCTGCTCTTATCATCCAAATGCCGGTATCTTATCCTATACTCTGATCCATCAGACAAAAGCATCTGTATCTGTTTGATCTCAGTTTCCGTAATATAATTCCAGAATACGGTCAACTTTTTGGCTGGCCTCCAGATTCTTCAGAAGATCGCTCCTGCTCCTGATCTGGCTGTCCAGCTTCTTCCGTTCCTCCTGCAGCTGCTGCAAAAGTGACTCTTTCTGCTGTATCTCGTTCTGATCCATTTTTTTCTCCCTGTACAGTCTCTGTTTCCAGATTCTCTGCTGCATTTTCCCGTTGCTGTTCAGCTTCTTTCTCTGCCTGCTGATCTTTCTCGATCCTTCTCATCCGTACTTTTGCCCGCTTTCTGGACATCACGCGTTTTACTGCAACTACCACGGTGCAAAAAACAAAAAGTATTACCGAGATCACCAGCGAAACATCCACGCCGGTTCCCGGAAACAGTACTTTATCTGTGCGGAACCACTGGATCACTGCTCTTCCCAGACCATAGCTCGCCAGATATCTCAGAAATATCTCTCCCTGGAATACTTTTTTGCGAAGCAGCATCATAAGCACCAAAAGCACAAGCAGACACCAGAGACTTTCATAGAAAAACAGGGGCTGTACCAAAATCCAGGTACCACCGTCCACGGTTTGAAGCTTTTCGCGCATAGCCGTGGTGACCTCTCCTGCCCGTACCGCAGTCAGCGGCAGCTGCATGGAAAAAATGTTGTCTGCATATTCCCCGAAAGATTCTCTGTTAAAAAAGCTTCCCCACTTTCCTATTATCTGCCCGATCAGAAGTCCCATGCATGCAAGATCTGCCATCTGACAGAAGGATTTCTTTCGGATCCTGCAGTAGATCGCACCACCTAGCACACCGCCCAGAAGTCCTCCATAAAACATAAGTCCTCCGGACCGTATATTCAGAAGCTGTCCCGGATCATTTTTATAAAGGCTCCAGGAAAAAGCCGCATAAAGCAGCCTCGCCCCTGCCACACCGGAAAGCAGCGTTATGATGGCCAGATCCAGATATGCATCCGGATCTTCATGATTTCTTCTGGCTTCCAGTACCACAAAAAAGATTCCCAGAAGCATTCCTATCGCGATCAGGACACCGTAGATCGTGATCTCAAAGCCAAAAATCTCAAAGGATCTCGGCACATAATCCAAAACCAGATTTAATCCGGGAAACCGAATTGACATATCCATAAAATCACCTGTTATAATTTTTCAGCTTACAGCCGGTATTTCACGACGTTGGTGAGCACACGTTAAATCTGAATAAGATCACATCTCCGTCCTGTACAACGTACTCTTTTCCTTCCATACGTACAAGGCCCTTCTCTCTGGCACCTGCATAGGAACCGCAATCCAGAAGATCCTGATAATTCACAACCTCTGCTTTGATAAATCCACGTTCAAAGTCTGTGTGGATCTTACCTGCTGCCTGCGGTGCCTTGGTTCCGATCTTGATGGTCCATGCTCTTGTCTCATCTTCTCCTGCTGTCAGGAAGCTCATAAGACCAAGAAGGTGATAGCTTGCGCGCACCAGCTTCTCAAGGCCGGATTCTGTCAGTCCCAGATCCTCAAGGAACATCTTTCTCTCATCCTCATCCAGCTCGGAGATTTCTTCCTCAATCTGTGCACAGATCACAAATACCTCGCTGTTCTGTTTGGCAGCGTATTCCCGTACTGCCTGTACATACTGATTGTTCGCCCCATCATCTGCGATATCATCCTCTGCAACATTAGCCGCATAGATCACCGGTTTTGCAGTAAGAAGATTATAAGTTGCAAGCCATGCATCCTCGTCTTCGTTCTCTGTTTCAAGAGTAATGGCAAGCTGTCCCTCTTCCAGATGCGCTTTTACTTTTTCAAGGAATGTAAGCTCTTTGGCAGCTTCCTTATCCATACGTGCAGTCTTGGTAACCTTGGCAATTCTTCTCTCGAGTATCTCAAGATCAGAGAAAACAAGCTCCAGATTAATGGTCTCTATATCGCGGAGCGGATCAATGCTTCCATCTACATGAACAACATTGGAATCCTCAAAGCAGCGTACCACGTGAACGATAGCATCTACCTCACGGATATTTGCAAGGAACTGGTTTCCAAGTCCCTCTCCTTTAGATGCGCCTTTTACAAGACCTGCGATATCGACGAATTCGATCACTGCCGGTGTTACTTTTTTTGATTTATAAAAATCTCCGAGAAGATTCAGTCTCTCATCCGGAACGGTTACAACCCCCACATTGGGGTCGATAGTACAGAACGGATAGTTTGCGGATTCTGCTCCGGCTTTTGTCAGTGAATTGAATAATGTACTTTTTCCTACGTTAGGAAGACCTACGATTCCTAATTTCATCTCTCTATATACGTCCTTTCGATATATTTATTTACAGTATTTTTCAGATACTCTTTAAACAGGCCTTTCCGTTTTTCAGGCCATTCCTGTCCCATATTACCATACACAGCCTGAAATCGCAACTGTGAGGCATTTATTATTACTGTCAGTCCCTGGACATGATCATCAGAAGCTGCCCGCTTTCATACAGAATCTCTGCGGTTTCTTCCGAAATCTCATTACTGACGGTCAGGCCACTGTCTTCTACTGTCAGATGATATCCGTTCAGAGGATACTTAAATCCCCTCAGAGTGAGGCCTGTCACATCACCTCCCACAGTAAAGAATGAAACATATTTTCCAAACTGCTCCTCTCTGTGCAGTATGGTTCCGCTTTCTGCAAGTGTAATATAATTCCACTGATCTGCGATCGCAATGTGGAGGCCCTTTTCTTTCCCCATGGAAAGCAGTCCCAGATTCGCCAGCACATGATCCAGCCTTGTGCCGGTAGCTCCCAGGATCAGGATATCCTTTGCACCCCTGCGGATCATCTGATTTACCGCAGACTGTGTATCCGAATCATCCTTCTCTGGCTTCAGCCTGATGATCTCCGGTCCCTTCAGGCTTTCCATGTATTTTTTGCCTTCTTCGGAAAGACTGTCAAAATCCCCTACTGCAAGATCCGGAATAAATTCCCGGTTTTTCATAAACCATTCCATCCCCTTATCTGCAGCAACAAGAGTGATTTTCTCTCCTCGACTCTCTTCTATTCTTTTTTTTAAAAAATCGAGGGCAAAACCATTCTGGATATTGCCCCCGCTGATTATTATTGTATCGATCATTTTCAGTCCAGCTCTTTTTTGATATTGTGGATTTTTTCTGTAATGTGTCTTACATTGGCTGCCACATCGCCCTTAAATACCCAGGAACCTGCAACCATGAGGTTTGCACCTGCACGCATAACAGTCTCCAGTGTATCATCATTGATACCGCCATCTACCTGGATATCAACATCCAGCTCTTCCTCATCAATAAGCTCACGAAGCTCCTGGATCTTCTCCGTGCATTCGTCCATGTACTTCTGTCCGCCAAATCCTGGCTGAACAGTCATTATCAGCACCATATCCACATCTTCAAGAAGATGGCTGATGTCATTTACCGGTGTGGATGGCTTGATTGAAACTGCCGCCTTTACGCCTGCTGCCCTGATCTGCTCCAGTGTACGTTCCAGATCCTCACATGCCTCCGCATGTACAGTAATGGAATCTGCTCCGCATTCTACAAAATCGCGGATATATCTTTCCGGTTCTGTTACCATCAAATGTACGTCGAAAAACATGTTGGATTCTTTCCGGATTGATTTGATCACCGGCATTCCAAAAGAAATGCTGGGAACAAAATCTCCATCCATAACATCAATATGCAGATATTCAACGCCTTCCTTTTCCAGAATTTTAATCTGTTCTCCCAGTCTGTTAAAATCTGCTGATAAGATCGACGGGCACAATCGGTATTCCATGACTCAGTATCTCCTTTTCTCTTTTAATTCCTGGTGCAGCTCCAGATAATCTTCATATCGGAGTCTGCTGATCTCATTGTTCTCAAGGGCTTCCTTAACAGCGCAGCCCGGTTCATGTATGTGACGGCACCCCTGAAAGCGGCACTGTCCTTCATATCTTCGGAACTCCGGAAAGTAATCCTTCAGTTCCTGCTCCTCCATATTTTCAATATATAAGGAGGAAAATCCCGGCGTATCCACAAGGAATGTATCCTGTGCCACCGGTATGATCTGTGCATGGCGCGTGGTATGTTTTCCCCGTTTCAGCTTACGGCTGATCTCACCGGTTTCCATCTCCACTTCTTCCTGAAGAGAATTGGTAAGAGAGGATTTCCCCACGCCGGAAGGGCCGGCCACAACGGTGGTCTTTCCCTGCAGGACCTCTTCAATCTCTGCAAGACCTTCCCCCTTCAGGGCACTTGACAGGATTACCTGATAGCCGCAGCTCTGGTATGTTTCACAGAGAAATTCCAGCTCTTCCATTGTTGCCAGATCTTTTTTGTTAAAACAGATGACTGCCGGAACACCTTCCCTCTCCATCATAATGAGGAAACGATCCAGAAGCATGAAGTTCGGCTTCGGATTATCCATGGCAAAGATCACCAGTGCCTGATCGACATTGGCCACAGCCGGACGGATCAGAGAATTCTTCCGCTTGTGGATCTCCGTCACACTTCCCTCCAGTTCCTTTTCATCCAGAACTGTAATGTCCACATTGTCACCTACCAGAGGCTTGAATTTATCCTTACGGAAAATTCCCTTGGCTCTGCATTCATATGTATTGCCGTCTTCTGCATATACGTAGTAGAATCCGGCAATACCTTTGATTATCTTTCCCTGCATGATCACTCAGCTTTCTTGAATGTAACCGTGTAGGTTCCAAGCTGCTGATAATCCCCGTCTACCTCCTCATAGAGATAGATGGTTCCTGAGGTAATGCCCTCAGCACCTGAGATATTAAGCTGATACGGGAAGCTGATATTCTGTCCGTCAATGATAGTGGATGCCTTAGGCTCACCGTTTACGTCCTGGATCAGTTCCAGACGAATTGCTCCTCCATTGTAACCAGACGGTGTATCCAGTGTCTGTGTACATTTCCAGCCTGTGTTTGCATTGACATCTGCTGTAGATGTAGTTGTGGATGCTGTGCTATCTGCAGATGCTGTGCTGTCTGTGGATGCTGTACTGTCTGTGGATGCTGTGCTATCTGCAGATGCTGTGCTGTCTGTGGATGGAGCCTTGTCACCGGAGCTGATGGTAATGCTGATCGGCTGATCCGGGTCTGCTGCCGCATAGGCTTCCGGATCCTGTGCGATAACTGTACCTGCAGCTTCTGTACTCTGCTGTTCTGTTATCTGAATATCAATAAATTTACCTAAAGTAGTAAGCGCAGCATCCTTGGTCATTCCTACAACACTCGGAACCTCAGCATTATCGCCATAATCAACCCCTCGACTGACTGTCATTGTTACAGAAGAGCCTGCCTGCACAGAAGTACCTGCTGCCGGCTCGACATTGTAAACATATCCCGGATCTACCAGTGCATATCCGTTGTCATCTGTGTCGCTGTATTCTTTCTGGACATTTACCTGAAGTCCAAGATCTTCCAGAGTCTGCTGTGCATCAATTCCTGTACGTCCATCCAGATCCGGGATCGTAACCTGTGCTGTTCCGGTGCTCACCCAGTATTTCACAGTTGTATTGGCTTCAACCTGTGTTCCCGCTGCTGTCTTCTGACGGGAGATCCTGCCTTTTTCCTGATCAGATGCCTCCTCACCGGCCATCTGGACACCCAGATGTGCATCGTTTGCAAGTGTTTTGGCCTCTTCTTCTGTTTTGCCTACAAGATCAGGAACGGTTGCCAGCCCGTCAGCTGCTGATTCCTGCTTCGCCTCTGCCTTGCTGCTGTCTGCAGTTCCGCTGCTGCCTGTTCCAAACAGTCCTGCGGCACGTCCAAGCACTACCACAAGAACGATCAGAAGGACTGCCCCGCCGATCAGTGCCGCAATAGTCAGGCCTCTTCCGGAACCATGATGCTTCTTTTTCTTTCCGGATCTATGCTCGGATCTCGGTCTGTATTCTTCCTCTGCATCATCGTAATCGTTATCGTCGTATTTTTCTTCCTCAAGTGTGGTGATCTCCGGTTTTGTGATCTGCTTCGGTGTATGTCTGATCTCACCAAGCTCTTCTTCTGAGATCACAACCGTCTTGGCATCGTTGTCAACTGTAGTAAGCTTTACAAAATCGCCCTGAGGATCGATCAGGGAATGTTTCAGGTCTGCAATCACATCTTCCATTTTGTCGTAACGGCGATTTACACTCTTCTGCGTACATTTCAGAATGATCTGCTCAAGGCTGTATGGCAAATCTTCCGCATAAACACTCGGCGGAACCATTTCTTCCTGAAGATGTTTGATAGCGATTGCCACAGTCGTATCTCCGTCAAACGGAACACGTCCGGTAACCATCTCATATAAAGTAATACCAAGTGAATAAATATCACTCTTTTCGTCGCTGTATCCTCCACGTACCTGCTCCGGTGAGCTGTAATGTACAGATCCCATAACATTAGAACTGATGGTATTGGAAGATGCCGCTCTTGCGATTCCGAAATCAGTAACCTTGACCTTGCCGTCTGTTGAAATAATGATATTCTGCGGTTTTACGTCGCGGTGTACGATTCCGTGATTATGTGCGGCTTCCAGCCCCATTGATACCTGAATGGCAATGCTGGTCGCCTCTTTAATAGAAAGTTTGCCTTTCTTTGCAATGTATTCTTTCAGCGTGATGCCTTCGATCAGTTCCATTACAATGTAATAAACACCTTCGTCATCCCCTACATCAAATACATTGACAATATTCGGATGTGTCAGTCCCGCAGCTGCCTGTGCCTCGCTACGGAATTTACGGATGAATGTAGTATCCTCCCGAAATTCCGGTTTTAACACCTTGACCGCTACAAAACGGTTCAGCTTATGATCTTTTGCCTTATATACATCGGCCATTCCACCGGTGCCGATCTTCCCTAAGATTTCATAGCGCTCTGCTATGATCATTCCTGTTTTTAACATTTTTCCACCTCATTCGTGAATGGTTCTACCAGTATGACTGCTATGTTATCCTTACCACCGTTCCGGTTGGCTTCTCTCAGAAGTCTTTCACCCTTCTGCGGCAGTTCTTCTGTCTGGTTCAGTATGATTTTTTCGATTTCACTGTCTTCTACCATATTGCTCAGACCATCGGAACACATAAGGATCGTACTGTCCGGTTCCAGTTTCAGGTCAAAAAAGTCAATATCTACGGTGCGCTCTGCACCAAGTGCTCTCGTAATAATATTTTTATCCGGATGATTTCTGGCTTCCTCTGGTTTGATCTCACCCATGCGGACCAGTTCCTGTACAAGGGAGTGATCTTTTGTTACCTGATGAATCTCACCCTGTACCACATACAGACGGGTGTCTCCGACATTGGCCACATAAGCATAATGTCCCACAACCGTGCAGACTACCATAGTCGTACCCATTCCCCGTAGATTTTCATCACTTCGGGAACGGTCCAGAATCTCCGTATTTGCAGTCTCAATGGCATGACGAATCACTTTGATTGGGTTGAAATCCGCGTCTCTTCGAATCT
>OHAS01002531.1_pt1 | contig 13013 bp, 10 predicted proteins | sample 1577131 | NCBI WGS metagenome assembly OHAS01 (sample SAMEA3541566, study PRJEB24748) | human gut metagenome | biome: human gut; feature: human-associated habitat; material: faeces | place: China | collected 2012 | reverse complement strand
GTCGGCACGTAGCGCAGCCTGGTAGCGCACCGTCATGGGGTGTCGGGGGTCGGAGGTTCAAATCCTCTCGTGCCGACCAAAAACTCCACAGAAACCAGCCTTTTAAGGCTGGTTTTTTTATGCCTGTTTCCCCTGTTGCCGCCCGCTCGCTTAATTTGTGCCCTTTCTTCAATGTATCGTGAAGATGTACGACTATCCTGATGGTAAATTACGTCGTAGCATCTATTATTCGACCGTATGACTCATAAGCAGGAGCGGATAACATGAGAGTTAATGGACTTACCAAGGGATTTTTCATCCTTATCGTCTTCATTGTAACCCTGGCCTTTTTTGATGTTCTCTCACCCTATTATTCCGCCATCCTTTGGGCTGCGATCCTCGCGGTGATTTTTAATCCGGTCAAAAACAAGATCCGTACCCGCCTCGGCGAGCGCAATGGCCTCGCGGCGCTGATGACCATCGTCATTATCTGTCTTATCGTTTTTACGCCGCTGGCTATCATTCTCTCCTCGCTGGCCTACGAGCTCAACCTGGTGTACAGCAAACTGCAGCATAACGACACCCAGTTTCCGACGGTGGTCGCCAGCCTGTTCGCCCATCTCCCCGGCTGGGCCAGAAGCTTCCTCGCCGATCATAACCTTGATAGCGCGCAGCAGATCCAGCAGCAGCTCTCTGATGCCGCTCTGAAAGGCGGTCAGTATCTGGCCGGCAGCGCGTTTCTGATTGGCAAAGGGACTTTTGGCTTCACCGTCAGCTTCGGCATCATGCTGTATCTGCTGTTTTTCCTGCTGAAGGATGGACCTTATCTGGTGCTGTTGATCCTCGAGTCTCTACCGTTATCAAGCTATGTGAAGCAGCATTTGTTCGCTAAATTCGCCGCTGTGGCCCGCGCCACGGTAAAAGGTACCGTCGCCGTGGCGCTGGCGCAGGGGGCGCTGGGTGGCTTTGCCTTCTGGATCGCCGGTCTGGACGGCAGCATTCTCTGGGGAGCGCTGATGGCGTTTCTGTCGCTTATCCCGGCGGTGGGCTCGGCCATTATCTGGGTGCCAGCGGCCATCTACCTCTTCGCCACCGGCCAGCTGTGGCAGGGCGCCTTTATCGTCGGCTTCTTTGTGATTGTGATTGGCCTGGTGGATAACATTCTGCGTCCACTGCTGGTGGGCAAGGATACCAGGATGCCGGACTATCTGATCCTTATCGCCACTCTGGGCGGCATGGAGATCTACGGTATCAACGGCTTCGTGATCGGGCCGCTGATCGCCGCCCTGTTTATCGCCTGCTGGAACCTGCTGTCGGGACGAGAACATGCCGGCAATACCGATGAAATCGATGAAGAGTTTATTGAGGAAGCGAAAAATAGCCGTAATGAATAGCTTTCCTGGCAGGGGGCTGGCGGCCCGCCAGCGCCTCTGTTGCGCTCTGCGCGGCCGATGTCTTACCAGTAGATAACACTATTCATTTTGCAAAAATTGGTAAATAAATCTTAACATTCGGCTGAGTGATGATAGGCTATCTCTGTCAGGAACGAAAATAAAGGATGATCAACCGTGAAAAAAATCACTACGCTAGCCGTTTCTCTGCTGACCGCCGCCTGCATGTCCGCTGGCGCATTGGCCGCAGACCAGCCGCTGGAAAAAGTCGCGCCGTTCCCGAAAGCGGAAAAAGGCATGAAGCGTCAGGTTATTCAGCTGCCGCAGCAGCAGGATGAGTCGACGCTCAAGGTTGAGCTGATGATCGGCCAGACGCTGGAAGTCGACTGCAACCATCATCGTCTCGGCGGGGAACTGGAAAGTAAAACCCTGGAAGGCTGGGGCTATGATTACTATGTCTTTGAGAAACTGAGCGGCCCGGTATCCACCATGATGGCCTGCCCGGACGGCAAAAAAGAGAAGAAATTTGTCACTGCCGGCCTCGGGGATGACGCCATGCTGCGCTACAACAGCAAACTGCCGATCGTGGTATACACGCCGAGCAATGTCGATGTGAAATATCGCATCTGGCGCGCCGACGAGACTATCGGCAACGCCGTCGTCCGCTAAGGCGAACAGCGCAAACGGCAATAAAAAACGGCAGCCCGCAGGCTGCCGTTTTTGTCAGAGCGTTTATCAGAGCGCGATATCCGCCATCGGCTTGCCGCCGCTCAGCGGCTTCAGCTCCGCCTGCGGTACCTCATCCACCGCCCCGGCTGGCTCATATTTCAGTTCCAGCACTTCACTGGTCCACGCCAGCGCTTTCTCGATCTCCGCCGGGTTGCCGTCAAGACGAATACCGTAGGTTGGGATGATCGCCTTCAGCTTGGCCTGCCATTCCGGCGAATTGACTTTATCTTTAAACGCTTTCTCCATTAGCTGCAGCATGATAGGCGCCGCGGTGGAGGCCCCTGGCGACGCGCCGAGAAGCGCCGCGACGGTGCCTTCATCATCGCTGACCACTTCGGTGCCCAGGCGCAGTACCCCGCCCTTCTTCGCGTCGCGCTTAATGATCTGCACGCGCTGACCGGCCTGCCACAACCGCCAGTCCTCTTTCCGCGCTTCCGGATAATATTCGCACAGCGCGGCCAGACGATCTTTATCTTTCTGCATCACCTGGCTAATCAGATATTTTACCAGATCGAAGTTGTCCAGGCCGACGTTGAGCATTGGCAAAATATTTGAGGTATTCGTCGAGGCCAGCAGATCCCACAGCGAACCGTTCTTCAGGAAACGGGTCGAGAAGGTGGCGAATGGTCCGAACAGCACCACGCGTTTACCGTCGATAATACGGGTATCGATGTGCGGCACCGACATCGGCGGCGCGCCCACTTCGGCCTGACCGTAGACCTTCGCCAGATGGTGGTTCACCACCTCCGGATTTTCGCAGACCAGGAACTGGCCGCCGACCGGGAAGCCCGCATACTCTTTGGCCTGCGGAATGCCGGTCTCCTGCAGCAGGGTCAGCGCTGCGCCGCCGGCGCCGATAAAGATAAATTTAGCTTTAATGACCCGCTTCTGACGACGATTGTCGGCATCCGCCAGGGTGACCGTCCAGCTCTTGTCGGCGTTGCGCTTGAAGCGACGCACCACGGTGCCCAGCTGTAGGGAGAAATTATCATGCTTTTGCAGACCGGCGATCAGCTGGCGGGTAATTTCACCATAGTTGACGTCGGTTCCCACTTCTGAGCGAGTGGCGGCGACCTTTTGCAGCGGGTCGCGGCCTTCCATCACCAGCGGCGCCCAGGCTTTGATCTGCTGATGGTCTTCAGAATAGCGAATACCGCGGAACAGTTCACTTTGCTGCAGCGCCGCGTAGCGCGCACGGAGGAAGTTGACGTTATCTTCGCCCCACACAAAGCTCATGTGCGGCACGCTGTTAATGAAAGATTTTGGTTTGTTCAGGACGCCGCGCGTCACCTGATGCGCCCAGAACTGACGCGAGATATGGAAGGCTTCGTTGATGTCGACCGCTTTGTCGATATTGATGCCGTTGGCGGTCTGCGGCGTGTAGTTCAGCTCCATCAGCGCCGCGTGGCCGGTACCCGCATTATTCCACCCGTTTGAGCTCTCTTCCGCCACGCTGGACATCTGCTCAACCATGGTAATAGACCAGTCTGGCTCAAGCTCCTGCAGCCAGGTTCCCAGTGTGGCGCTCATAATGCCGCCGCCAATCAACAATACATCCGTCTCTTGCTCATGGCGGGTGTTGGTCCGAGTGCTGTTGGGACCAACCGCCTGTGAGCGTGGTACGGCCATCTTTTTATTCATCGGATTTGAGCCTTACTTTACTCGCTGTTTTTATTTAGCGCAGGTGATACGATTCTCACCCCTCACGTTACCACCGAAGCTCAAAAATTTAAATATTGTTTAAATTTTAAGTTCTGTTTTGAGATCCGTTATAAAAATGTTTAATAAATGTATACACTAAATCACTTTTTGTACTGGTGCGCTGACAGATTCCGCGCTATCATCCCTGGTTTTGTGACAGACCGCACGGAAGCAGGGCCTGACACCGCTCCCTCTTTTTTTATAAGCTGCGAACTTTTTTTATGCCTCCAGTTTCTGACCCCGCCGCTTCCGGCAACCTCCGTCCCATCCTCCGCTCCCCGTCTTTACTGACGCGCGAAGTGCTGGCCGGCGTGCTCACCGCCCTGGCGCTCATCCCTGAAGTGATTTCGTTTTCAGTCATTGCCGGCGTTGACCCGCAGGTAAGCCTGATTGCTTCGGTGGTGCTCTGCCTGGCGATGTCAGTCTTCGGCGGACGCCCGGCGATGGTCACCGCCGCCGCGGGCTCGGTGGCGCTGGTGATTGGCCCGATGGTGCATCAGCACGGCGTGGGGTACATTTTACCGGCTGTCATTCTGGCGGGTATTATTCAAATTTTGTTTGGTCTGTGCGGCATGGCGCGCCTGATGCGCTTTATTCCCCCGGCGGTGATGACCGGGTTCGTCAACGCCCTTGGGATCCTGATTTTCTTTGCTCAGGTGCCGCATTTCTGGAGTCGACAACCGCTAATCGTTGGCCTGTTCGTCCTGACGCTGCTTATCGTCCTGTGGGCGCCGCGCGTTATTAAGGCTATCCCGGCGCCGCTGATCGCCATCGTCGCGCTCACCCTCTATACCGCGACCACCGGCCAGCAGCTGCCGACCGTCGGCGATGAAGGGTCAATGAGCGGCGGCCTGCCGGGGTTCACCGCCCTGACCGTTCCCCTGAACCTGACCACCCTGCAGATAATCTGGCCGTGCGCCCTCAGCATCGCCTTTGTCGGCCTGATGGAGTCCTTGCTGACGGCTAAGCTGGTGGATGATCTCACTCATACCTCGTCGAACAAATCGCGGGAAAGCGCCGGGCTGGGTATCGCCAATATCCTTGCCGGCTGCTATGGCGGCATCGCCGGCTGCGCGATGATCGGCCAGACTATCGTGAACGTGGAAATGGGCCGGGCCCGCAGCCGCCTCTCAACGGTAATCGCCGGCCTGGTGCTGCTCCTGCTGGTGACAGCGCTCAGCCAGGTGATGGCGAAGATCCCGATGGCGGTTCTGGCCGGGGTGATGGTGATCGTGGCGGTGAAAACCTTTAGCTGGCACAGCATTCGCCCGGGCGAGCTGGCGCGTAATCCGTGGCCGGAAACGCTGGTGATGCTGGTGACCGTCGCCGCGACGGTGGGAACCAGCAATCTGGCGATCGGTGTGCTGGCGGGGATTGTCGCGATGGCGATCATCCCCCGCCGCCTGCGGGCAAAAGCGCAGGCTACATTAGAAACAGCGTCGCCAGACCCAGAAAAATAAAGAAGCCGCCGGTGTCGGTGATGGCGGTGATCATTACGCTGGAGCCGACCGCCGGGTCGCGCCCCAGCTTCACCATGACCATCGGGATTATCACGCCCATCATCGCCGCCATCAGCAGGTTGAGCATCATGGCCAGCGTCATCACCCCGCCGAGCTGCGGATCGTCATACAGCCACCAGGTGATGGCTCCCATAATCCCGCCCCACACCAGACCGTTAATCAGGGCGACCCCCATTTCACGCAGGATCAGGAAGGTAAAGCTGCCGGGCTGGATCTGCTGCAGCGCCATCGCCCGGACGATCATGGTGATCGTCTGGTTGCCGGTGTTGCCGCCAATCCCGGCGACGATCGGCATCAGCGAGGCCAGCGCCACCAGCTGTGAAATGGTGTGTTCGAAGCCGTCGATGACCCGGGAAGCAATAAACGCCGTACACAGATTGACCGCCAGCCATGCCCAGCGGGTTTTCACCGCTTTGCTGACCGGGGCGAAGACATCCTCTTCATCGCTCAGGCCGCCCATCCGCCGCAGATCGTTATCGGTTTCTTCATAAACCACATCGACGATCTCATCGATGGTCAGGCGCCCGATCAGCTTGCCGTCGGCATCAATGACGGCGGCGCTGAGCAAGTCATCACGTTCGAAGGTGCGCGCCACCTTCTCCGCCTCTTCGTGCGGCTGAAAGGTGACCGGGTCGCCCTCCATCACCTCCCCCACCCGCTTCTGCGCATCATTGAGCAGAATGGTCTGCAGCTCCAGCTCGCCGAGCAGCAGCTTGTTACGGGTGGTAACGAACAGCTTATCGGTGTTTTCCGGCATTTTACCGAGACGCCGCAGATAGCGCTGCACCGCCGCCAGGGTGGCCTCCGGTCGCACCGTAATGACCTCAAACTCCATGATCGACCCGACGCTGTTGTCGGCGTAGCGCATAATCTGGCGAATACGGGCGCGCTTCTCGGCCGGCAGGGTCGCCAGCAGCCGTCCGGTCAGGTTGCGCGGCAGATGCTGCAGCAGGTAAACCTGTTCATCGATATCCAGCGGCTGCATGGCCTGCAGCAGCTCGGGATCGCTCATCTTGTCGATCAGGTCGCCCCAGACGTTCTCTGAGGCCTCCAGCAGCACTTCGCCGCGTTTATCGTCGGGCACCAGGCACCATAGCGCGGTGCGGGCGTCATAGGGAAGCGCTTCCAGCGCATCGGCGAGATCCGGCGGCGGCAGATGCGAGACCAGCATTTCCACTTCGGCCAAGTCATCGGCCAGCGTCCCTTCATCATATCGTTCAGCCAGCGTCAGTTTGCCCAGCAGCGCGGAAGTCACCGCTTTATCGGTGCTCAAGAGCCAAATCAGACGGGCGCGCTCTTCGTCACGCAAGCGGGCGCTTTTTTTATGCAAAACGGACATCGATCGGGCAATCCTTTTGAGAATGGTGAGCCGGCCTGCGGGCCGGAAGCCTTAAGCATAGCGCGAGGAGGGGGAAATAATAACCGTCAGCGATGTAGACGCTGAAAATTTCAGCGGCGCCCGGGCTTTTCCGGGCGCGCGTTGTGAATCAGGCCGTACGGGCCACCGCATCGCGGGAAGCCTGTTCCCGCTCTTCGCCGGTAAGTTCGGCGAGCTGGCCGGCGCGCATCTCCAGCAGACGATCGGCGTGCTGGAAGTAGTGATCGTCATGGCTGATGGCGAACACGGTTTTGCCCATCTGCTGCATCAGCGGCAGCAGGACCTGGTAGAACTCGCGGCGGAAATGCGGATCCTGATCCGCCGCCCATTCATCCAGCAGAATGATGTCCCGGGACTCGGCCAGCGCCAGCAGGAGCGCCACGCGCTTCTTCTGCCCTTTCGACAGCCGCAGGTCGGCGATTTTTCCGTTCTCCAGCTGCAGCTTGTGGGCCATTTGCAGACGCTCCAGCCATGTCGCCACCAGCGCCGGATCGGCCTCCTCGCCCTGCGGCCCGAGCAGGCGGTCAAACAGCCAGACGTCGGTAAACACTGCGGAAAACAGTTTGCGGTACTCCTCTGGCCTCTCAGCCGCCAGCGGCTGGCCGTCGACGAGGATCTGACCGGATATTGGCTGGTACAGGCCGGTCAGGAGCATCGCCAGCGTTGACTTGCCGCTGCCGTTGCCGCCTATCAGAAACACCAGCTCGCCGCGCTTCAGCGTCAGATTAAGCGGCCCTACCGCAAAGCGCTGGTCCGGATAATGAAAGGTGACATCGCGCAGCTCCAGCGTCTGCCAGTCAGGATGCGCCTGCGGCCGGGGAAAGTCGGCCCGGTACGGGGCGAGGGAGAACTGACGCAGCTTGTTAAACGCCACCTGGGCGCTGAGCAGCGTGGGCAGCGCGCCGACGGCGGAGAGCAGCGGCGTGCGCAGAAACAGCAGCGTCAGGGAATAGGTCGCCGCCACGGCGGTATCGGCCCAGCCGAGGCTGTTGGCCATCCAGAACACCAGCCCGATGGCGCCAAGCATCATAATATTCGACCAGTTGACCGCGCTGAGGTGGAAGGTATCGGCGCGAACGATATGGTGCCGGTACTCCCGGGCGTCCGGGAGGTAGAGCTGGTTAAACACATACTCCGCGCGCTCGCGGTTGAGGGTCAGCTCTTTACGCCCCTCCAGCACCGTCTGATAGTCGTGATACAGTTTATCTTCCGTTTCGCGCAGGCTGGCCATATGTTTGTACACCCGCGAGACCAGCACAAAGCCGCCCCAGATGGTGAGCGCCATCCACAGCGCCGTCACCAGCATCATTTTTCCTGACAGCCAGGCGAGGTAGGCCGCGGAGCCGAACGTGAGAATGATCCCCTGCACCAGCTCCGGCAGGCGCACAAAGGCGATGGTGATATTGCGGATATCGCTGGTCAGCCCGGCAAGCAGCGACGCGCTGCCGATCTTCTCTACTTGTTCAATCTGGGTATCGAGGATGCGTTTAACAAACTCACCGCGCAGACGATAGACAAAATGGTGGCCGAGGGTGGTTAGCGCCAGCTGCGAGCCCAGGGTCACCGCCATCAGCAGCCCCAGCAGACCAAGAAACTCCGGCAGGACCCGCAGCGAGGTATCGACAGCGGTAATCAGACGCAGGTTAATGAAAGCGATTAAGCCGATACCCAGCGCGGCGCTGAGCAGGCTGAGAGCAATAACGCCCAGAAACGGCCAGCGGTACTGGCGCCAGACGAGAGAGAGAAGTTCCATAACAGGCTATCCGCAAAAGCAAAACAGCCAGCAGTTTAAACGGCTCGCCGATGACATCAAGAATAATTCTTATTTTAATACTGGCGACCGCCCGCCTGTCGGAAGGTGAGATTGTAACGACAGTCGCCCGTTTCCGGATGATGCCCCGCTTTCAGCGGCTGAATGCCATGATAAAACAGGCGCGACTCGCCGCCCCAGACCACCACATCGCCATGCTCCAGCAGCCGCCGCTGCAGCGGGTCGCTGCGTTGCATGCCGCCAAACTGAAAGATGGCCGGCAAGCCCAGCGAGACAGAGACAATCGGCGCCCGCAGATCCTGTTCATCTTTATCCTGATGCAACGACAGTTTTGCGCCAGGACAATAGCGGTTAATCAAACAGGCGTCGGGGGAAAATTCCGGATAGCCGCCGGCGGCGGCGGCCGCCAGCGCCAGTTCATGAAATACGGCAGGCATCGGCGGCCAGGTTTGATCGGTTACCGGGTCGACCGGGGCGTACAAATAGCCCTGGCGATCGGTAGTCCAGCCCAGCGCGCCGCAGTTGGTCATGGCGACCGACATGGTGTACCCGCCCGGCGTGACCATCTGGCGAAACGGCGACTGACTGGCGACGTCGGCTATCGCCTGCAGCAGCGCCGGGGCGCGTTCGCGGGCAAATCGCCGCAGCACCACCGCGCCGGGGGCCAGCGGCTCCTGCCACGGTGGGGTATCGCTAAACAGATCGAGCATTACTCCTCCTCATGTTGGGCCTCGCGCGCCAGCAGCTGCGCTTTTCGCGCCGTTCCCCAGCAATAACCGGACAGGGCGCCATCTTCACACACCACCCGGTGGCAGGGAACAATCACCGCCAGCGAATTCGCCGCGCAGGCGCCGGCCACGGCTCTTACCGCCCGCGGCTGGCCAATATGCTCTGCCACCTGGCGGTAGCTGCGGGTCTCGCCCACCGGGATCTGCCGCAGCGCCTGCCAGACCTGCAGCTGAAACGCAGTGCCCTGCAGATCCAGCGGCAGCGATACCGGCCGCCGGCTGTCGTCGAGGTGGGCGAAAATCTCGGCCATCTGCTGACAAAAATCAGGGTCGCCTTCACGCAGCTCGGCATTGGGAAAGCGCCGGCGCAGGTCGTCGAGCAATGCCGCATCGTTATCACCCGGCAGCACCGCGCAGACGCCGCGCTCGCTCTGCGCCACCAGGCAACGACCCAGCGCGCAGTCGCCCGTGGTCCAGGTTACCACGGTGGCGGCGCCGCCGCGGCGAAACTGGCTGGCGGTCATCCCTAACGCTGCGTCGGCCTGGCGATAATAGCTGCTGCTGTCGGGAAAACCAGCCGCCAGCGCGGCGCGGGTCACCGGTATCCCCTGCTCCAGCGCTTCCCGCAGGCGCTGCGCCCGCCACGCTTGTTGCCAGGCTTTAGGGGTCATGCCGGTGACGGATTTAAATAAACGGTGGAAATGAAACGGGCTCATCGCCAGCTGGCCTGCCAGCGCCTCGAGGGTCAGGGGCGCGTCCTGCTCCAGCAGCCGACAGGCCTGCGCCACTTTGTCGACCCTTTGCTGCTGCGGGTAGTCTTTATCCGGTTGGCAGCGTTTGCAGGGGCGGAATCCCGCCGCCACGGCGGCGGCGACGTCGGCAAAAAAGCGTACGTTTTCTCGCCGCGCGCGCCGCGAGCGGCAGGAGGGACGACAGCAGATGCCGGTGGTCAGTACCGCAAAGACGAACTGACCATCGGCCCGGGTATCACGTTCGCAGACCGCCTGCCAGCGGCGATCATCGGTATCGGCAACTATCGGTTTCATGACGGGTCTCCAGCTGTAAGTGTACCCTCAGTCTGTGGTAAAGCCCGCAGTAAAAAACCCGCAATCTTGCTTTTTAATTTTTCTCGCCGACAAGGAAAGTGCGGAACTGCGGCGACATCCAGGTTTTAAAACCCTCTCCTTCTTTAACGATCATGTAGACCGCCAGCCCCTCCTCGCGCACCACCTGCTGCGCTTTTTCCGGCCCCAGCACCATCAGTCCGGTATCCCAGCCGTCCGCCTCCAGCGCCGTTGGCGCAATGACGGTCACGGAGACCAGCTTATGGGTTATCGGCTGCCCGGTCTGCGGATCGATAACGTGCGAGATGCGTTTGCCATCGAGTTCATAGTAGTTGCGATAGCTGCCGGAGGTGCTGATGCCGTGACCATTGATGTCGACAATCGCCTGAACGGCGTTTTCGCGGTCGGTCGGTTTCTGGATCGCTACCCGCCAGGGCTTGCCTTCGCCATTCATCCCGCGGCTGACCAGCGCCCCGCCCACCGACACCAGATAGCGGGAGATCCCCTCCTGCTCCATCAACCGCGCGAGGTGGTCGGCGGCATAGCCTTCCCCCACGGTGGAGAGGTCGACAAACAGATCGGGAATATCTTTTTGCAGGAACTGCCTGCCGCTCTGATTGATAACCTGCAGATGCTGCAGGCCGGTGCGCGCCTTCGCCGCGGCTATCGCCTTGGCATCCGGGGTGGTGACCGGCTGTTTATCCGGGCCAAAGCCCCACAGGTTGACCAGCGGCCCCACGGTAATATCCATCGCGCCGTGCGTTTTGGCGCCAATCCGCAGCGACAGGGTGACGATATCCGCCATCGCTTCGCTCACCGGCCATGGTTCGGTAGTGGCGGCATGATTGAAGCGCATCAGCGCGGAGTCGTTTTTCCAGGTCGACAGCAGGCGATCGTCGGCGTCCAGCTGGGCCTGAACCTTGGCGCGCAACGCCTGGGCCTTTGCCTCATCCACGCCAATGACGCTGACCCGCCAGAAGGTGCCCATCGTTTTGCCATCCAGCACGGTGGCCGTCGCGGTGGGGGTCGCAGGAGTGGTAGCTGAATCGCAGCCAGAGAGCAGAACGCAGGCGCCCAGCAGCGCGGCGCGAAAGAAAGTCATATCCATTAATCGAGGCTCCTCTTACCAGGGCGACAAGAGTATACCAGCGAGGTTAAACCGGACATAAAAAAAGGCGCCAGAGGCGCCTTTTTGTTATGCAGCTTGCAACTTAGAACTGGTAAACCAGGCCCAGTGCAACCACGTCGTCGGTAGAGATACCGGCGTTGCGGGTGAAGCTGTTGTCGTCCAGCAGGTTGATTTTGTAGTCAACATAGGTGGACATGTTTTTGTTGAAGTAGTAGGTCGCGCCAACGTCAACATATTTCAGGATGTCCTGGTCGCCGTAGCCTTCCAGATCCTTACCTTTAGACTGCAGGTAAGCCACGGACGGACGCAGACCGAAGTCGAACTGGTACTGAGCAACCACTTCGAAGTTCTGCGCTTTGTTAGCAAAGCCCAGGGAACCGGCGCGGGTCGCGTTGTAGGTCTGGGTGTACTGAGTGGCCAGGTAGATGTTGTTCGCGTCGTATTTCAGACCGCCGGTGTAGGTTTCAGCGTTGTCGCCACGACCCAGTGCCAGCTTGCTGTTCTGGTCGCCAAGACGTTTGGAGTTAGAGTATGCGAAACCAGCGCTGATGCCATCATAGATGTCATAGGTCAGAGAAGTACCGTAACCGTCGCCGTTCTGTTTCAAGGCGGTACGACCGTTGTTGGTAGGAGACAGAGCGCCTTCGCCGCTGACGCTGCCGTTTTTACCCTGATACTGCAGAGCAAAGTTCAGGCCGTCAACCAGACCGAAGAAATCAGAGTTACGGTAGGTTGCAACGCCGTTAGCACGGGACTGCAGGAAGTTGTCAGAACCGTAGGTGTCGCCGCCGAATTCCGGCAGAACGTCGGTCCAGGACGTTACGTCGTATACTACGCCGTAGTTACGACCGTAGTCGAAAGAGCCCGCGTCGCCAAATTTCAGGCCTGCGAATGCCAGACGAGTCCATGCCTGATCGCTGGAGCTTTCAGTGTTGTTCGCCTGAACGTTGTATTCCCACTGGCCGTAACCGGTCAGCTGGTCGTTGATCTGGGTTTCGCCTTTCACGCCTACACGCATGTAGGTCTGGTCGCCGTCGACGCTCTTGTCGTCAGAGAAGTAGTGCAGACCGTCAATTTTACCGTACAGGTCTAATTTGTTGCCGTCTTTGTTATAAATTTCAGCCGCATTTGCTGCGCCTGCTACCAGCAGAGCCGGTACCAGGAGGGACAGTACTTTAACTTTCATGTTATTAACCCTCTGTTTGTTATATGCCTTTTATTATGCCACTGCTTACTGATTACCCTTCTAATCAGTCGGCTATTTCATTGTGCTGCAAAATGCAGAATAATCCAACAAGAATATGATACTAAAACTTCTAAGATGTTTCAAAGTTCCCACAAGATGTTTCAATTTGTAAATTTAGCGGAACTTTTTTCACCGCAAAATGGTCAGGGAAATACGCACTAATCATCAAAAAAAATATTTAACCCTTTATAATTAAAGTGATAGACGACAACATATCTATAGCACTGAATGGTAAAACAAAATGATCATTGGTGGCTAAAATAAGAGTCGCTATCATCATTAACTTTATTTATTACCGTCATTCAGTTCTGAATGTCTGTTTACCCCTATTTCAACCGGATGCCTCGCATCCGGTTTTTTTTACCCTTCTTTACACA
>OHAS01002522.1_pt1 | contig 13049 bp, 9 predicted proteins | sample 1577131 | NCBI WGS metagenome assembly OHAS01 (sample SAMEA3541566, study PRJEB24748) | human gut metagenome | biome: human gut; feature: human-associated habitat; material: faeces | place: China | collected 2012 | reverse complement strand
GTTCGCATGATACGGATTTTTAAGACCGAAGACGGTGCTATGCACGAAAAAGAAGAGATGCAGCCTGGCTGCTGGATTGCGTTAACAAACCCTACAGCCTCTGAGATCATTGACATTGCGGATGCATATCAGATTGACCCGGACCACTTAAAGGCGCCTTTGGATGAGGAGGAACGTTCCCGAATCGAGGTGGAGGATGAATACACCCTGATTCTGGTGGACATTCCTTCCATAGAGGAGCGCAACGGCAAGGACTGGTTTGTCACCATCCCTCTGGCTATCATCACCACCAAGGATGTGCTGATTACGGTCTGCCTGGAGGAGACCCCTGTGCTCACTTCCTTTATGGACGGAAGGGTGAGGGATTTCCACACCTTCATGAAAACCAGGTTTATCCTGCAGATTCTCTATAAAAATGCCACCCAGTTCCTGCAATACCTCCGAATCATTGATAAAAAGAGTGAAGTCATTGAGCGCAAGCTCCACCAGTCCCAGAAGAACGAGGAGCTGATTGAGCTTTTGGAGCTGGAAAAGTCACTGGTATACTTTACCACCTCCCTTCGTTCCAACGAGGTGGTGCTGGAAAAGCTGCTGCGCATTGAGAAGATAAAGAAGTACCCGGAGGACACGGACCTGCTGGAGGATGTAATCGTGGAGAACAAGCAGGCCATTGAGATGGCCAACATATACAGCGGCATCCTGAGCGGCACCATGGATGCGTTTGCATCGGTTATCTCCAACAACCTGAATATTGTCATGAAGTTTCTGGCTACCGTTACCATTGTTCTGTCCATACCAACCATGATTGCCAGCTTCTACGGCATGAACGTAAACTCTCATGGCATGCCTTTTGCGGACAGTCCCTACGGATTTGCCATAGTACTGGGCCTGACCCTTCTGCTGTCACTGTTTGTTGCGTATATATTTAATAAGAAAGACCTGTTTTAAATAAAGCCACACAGGCAAATGAAAAGGATGATAGGATGAGATTTTTTAATAAGCTTGAGCGCCGGTTTGGCAGATATGCCATTCACAACCTGATGTATTACATTATCATTATGTATGTCATGGGTTTTGTCATGATGTACATGGACCCCATGTTCTTTACCCGGTACCTGAGTCTGGACGCGGAGGCTATTCTTCACGGACAGGTCTGGAGGCTGGTGACATTTTTGCTGTACCCGCCCACACTGAGCCCCTTCTGGATTATTTTTGCAGGTATTCAACTGGATGGCCTGCTTACAGACAATGACCGGCTGCAGTTAAAAGGCGGATATTTCGGAACGGATGCCAGAAACTATATTGCCACACGCGTGGATATGAAACGGATGCGTTCTTATTCTTATAATGTATCCCGGGCCCGTATCTGGGGATGGGATATGCACCTTAACACCTCTTACCTGAGTATGTCCATATTCCTGGCTTACGCGGTGATGTTCCCGGAGGAATACTTTTATATTTACTTTATACTTGCCATCAAGGCCAAATGGCTGGCGCTGTTTGATGCCTTTTTCCTGGTGTTCGGGTTCGTATACGGCAGCTTACCCCAGCGAATCGCCATTTTCCTGTCCCTTGCCAACTTCATCATTTTCTTCCTGATGACAAAGGACTTTAAGAAATACAGCCCAAAGGAAGTAAAGCGCAAGCAGGATTTCAAGGTAAAAACCATGCGGCCCGTAAACCGCACCCACCACAAGTGCGCGGTCTGCGGCAGGACCGACGAGGAAAGTCCCGGCATGGAGTTCCGCTATTGTTCAAAATGTGAAGGCAGCTATGAGTACTGCATGGATCATTTATATACACACCAGCACGTGAAAAAATCGGATTCCCCCAAATCATGATTCCGTCTTTCACGTCTGAATCTGCCGTTACACTATTAACTTTCAATTAACTCTCACAATTTTATGGAGGAAGAAACATGAAAAAAACCAAGATTATCTGTACCATGGGCCCCAATACCAGCGACAAAAACATTATGATGGAGCTTGCCAGGAATGGTATGGATGTGGCCCGTTTTAACTTTTCACACGGGGACTACAACGAGCATCAGGGACGCCTGGAGCTGTTAAAGGAAGTGCGCAAGGAGCTGGATATTCCGGTCGCAGCGCTCTTGGATACCAAGGGACCGGAGATCCGTACAGGGCAGCTTAAGGACGGCAAAAAGGTGACTTTGAAGGAAGGCCAGACCTATACCCTGACCACCAGGGAGCTGGTAGGTGACGATACCATCGGCTATATCAATTACAGCGGACTGAATGAGGATGTTGCCGCGGGCAACCGGATTCTCATTGACGACGGACTGATTGAGCTGGAAGTGCGCCAGGTGAAGGATACAGACATTGTCTGTGAGGTCATCAACGGAGGAGAGCTGGGAGAGAAGAAGGGCGTCAATGTGCCCAATGTAAAGATTAAGCTTCCGGCCCTGACAGATAAGGACAAAGAGGATATCCGTTTTGGAATCAGGCAGGGCTTTGACTTCATCGCGGCATCCTTTGTACGTACAGCTGACTGTATTAAGGAAATCAAGGCCATGCTGGATGAGCAGGGTTCCAGTATGAAGGTTATTGCAAAGATTGAGAACGCGGAGGGCATCGAGAATCTGGACGCCATCATCGAGGCAGCGGACGGCATCATGGTAGCCAGAGGCGACATGGGCGTGGAGATACCGGCAGAGAAGGTTCCCCACATCCAGAAGAAAATTATCCGCAAGTGCAACGAGGCATGTAAAATTGTTATCACAGCCACCCAGATGCTGGATTCCATGATCCGGAATCCCCGTCCAACCCGTGCGGAGGTGACAGACGTGGCCAACGCAGTCTACGACGGCACCGATGTGGTAATGCTTTCCGGTGAGACCGCCAACGGAAAATATCCGGTGGAGGCTTTGAAGATGATGGTCCACATCGTAGAGGAGACGGAGTCCCACCTGGACGATTCCTTCTATAAAAGAAGACGGGTATCTGACGACAACAGCCACAGCATTTCCAATGCGGTCTGCTATTCCTCCGTATCCACGGCCCGGGCTCTGGGGGCGAAGGTCATCATTGCTCCCAGCATCAGCGGCTACACGGCCCGGATGCTTTCCAAGTGGCATCCGGCAACGATGGTGGCGGGCATGTCCCCCAGCATTGATACAGTCCGCAGAATGCAGCTTTATTGGGGCGTACATCCGTTCCAGGCAAAGAGAGCAGAGTCCACGGATACCCTGATCATGAATTCCATTGACGCCTTAAAGGCAGAGGGACTTGTGAAGGAGGGTGACCTGGCGGTGGTAACTGCCGGAGTCGTGAGTCATTCCCGCAGACATGAACCGGCCACATCCACCAATATCATGCGGGTCGTAACCGTAGACTGATCCAGAGGGGGCGGTCTGCCATAAACAAAGGAGTATATTGATATGGAAAAGAAACCATTTGCGACCAGGGAAAAGCTGGAAGAGATCGCAAAAGAATATCCCACGCCCTTTCATCTTTACGATGAAAAGGGGATCCGGGAAAACGCCAGGGCTCTTAAGGAGGCATTTTCCTGGAATCCGGGCTTTAAAGAATATTTTGCCGTAAAGGCCACACCGAACCCGTTTATTTTAAAGATCCTTCAGGACATGGGCTGCGGCACCGACTGCTCTTCCGAGACAGAGCTGATGCTGTCGAAGGCCTGTGGCTTTACGGGCCACGACATCATGTTTTCTTCCAATGATACGCCGCCGGAGGAATTTAAAATGGCGGATGAGCTGGGGGCCATCATCAATCTGGACGATTTTACCCATATCGCCTGTGTGGAAAAGGTCCTGGATACGTTTCCGGAGACCATGAGCTGCCGGTTTAATCCCGGCGGCCTGTTCCGGATCTCCAACGATATCATGGACAATCCGGGAGATTCCAAGTATGGAATGACAGAGGAGCAGCTGACGGAGGCCTTCCGGATCTTAAAAGATAAGGGAGTAAAGCACTTCGGGATCCATGCGTTCCTGGCCAGCAATACCGTTACCAACGAATATTATCCGCTTCTGGCTAAGATCCTGTTTGAACTGGCAGTCCGTGTGAAAAACGCCGCAGGCGTCCACATTGCCTTTATCAATCTTTCCGGCGGCATTGGCATTCCATACCGCCCGGACCAGGAGCCCAACGATATCCGCGTCATCGGAGACGGGGTGAGAAAGGTTTACGAGGAGGTTCTGGTCCCGGCCGGCATGGGAGACGTGGCTATTTTCACAGAGCTGGGCCGCTTTATGCTGGGGCCCTACGGAGCCTTAGTGACTCGGGCCATCCACGAAAAGCATACCTATAAGGAATATATCGGCGTGGACGCCTGTGCGGTGAACCTGATGCGCCCGGCCATGTACGGCGCTTACCACCATATTACGGTCATGGGAAAGGAGAACGCCCCCTGCGACCATAAGTATGATGTGACCGGCTCCCTCTGCGAGAACAACGATAAGTTTGCGGTGGACCGGATGCTGCCAGAGATCCAGATGGGAGATCTCCTGTTCATCCACGACACCGGAGCCCACGGCTTTTCCATGGGGTATAATTATAATGGAAAGCTTAGGAGCGCAGAGCTTCTTTTACAGGAGGACGGAAGCGTCCGTATGATCCGCCGCGCGGAGACACCAAAGGATTACTTTGCAACCTTTGATTTCTGCGGGTTATTAAAGGATGTGGAGTAGTTTAAGAGGATAGAGACAAAAGAGAGCCCCGGCTGCCGTTTTCGGCTGCCGGGGCTTAGACATGAGAAAACCCCGCTTGTATCGCAGCGGGGATTTGTCATTTAGGATTTCGATTTCAAAAAGGTTTTTAGGATAAAGGATTTAAAATTTGTATCGTGCATTTCTTATGGTTAAAGTATAGCACGTTATGCTGGAAAATGATTGTATATTCTTTGAATGAATTATGAAGATTTTCTTAAGATTTGAAATATCTGGAAAAACTGCCGGATGGGCAAAACGCTTTCCCTGGAATATCCTATTTATAAAAGGACTCCGAGGAAATCATATGTGAATCGTGTAAAGGAACAGATCCGCTGCCGGGACGCCTATACCCTGGGGCTTACGGGGAGGGGCGTCTGCGTGGCGGTGCTGGATACAGGGGCATATCCCCACAGGGATTTTGAGGACCGGATCTCGGGCTTTGCGGATGTGGTGAACCACCGGCCCGGTCCCTATGATGACTGCGGCCATGGGACCCATATCTGCGGGATCATCGGGGGCAGCGGGGCCGTTTCCGACGGAAGGTACCAGGGCATGGCCCCAGGCTGTACCCTGGCGGCTGTCAAGGTCCTGGACCGGAAGGGGAACGGCTCTGCCGCCGACGTTCTGGCCGGGATCGGCTGGATCCTGGACCGGAAGGACCGGCTGGGGATCCGGATCGTGAATATTTCCGTGGGCTCCTATGGAAAGAGAGGGATGAGCGAGGATTCGGCTCTGGTAAAAGGCGTCAACCGGGCCTGGGATGCCGGGCTTGTGGTTGTGGTGGCCGCCGGGAATAACGGCCCGGCTCCCTTAAGCGTCACCACGCCTGGGATCAGCCGGAAGGTGATCACTGTGGGCTGCTCCGACGACCACATGGAGGTGCTGGTGGGAAAGAACCGGATGGTGGATTATTCCGGCCGCGGTCCCACCATGGCGGCGGTCTGCAAGCCGGACCTGGTGGCTCCGGGCTGCAGCGTAGCCAGCTGCGCCAGTCTGAGGGATAAGTACACCATAAAAAGCGGGACCTCCATGAGCACCCCCATCGTTTCCGGGGCCATTGCCCTTCTTCTGGAAAAATACCCGGACATGACCAACCGGGACGTAAAGCTGAGGCTGATGGAAACATGCCGGGACATGGGCCTTCCAAAAAACCAGCAGGGCTGGGGGCTCCTGGACGTGGAACGGCTTTTGAGATAGAACATCCGGACGCTGCAAAGGAAATGGAGTCCCAGGCGGCTTTTTCTGCGGCGTTCCATAAAATATGGGCGGGGGCTGCTTCGGCAGTCCCCGTTTCTTTTGGGTATTCTGCTGTGTTTTTTGTGGAAAACCACAAAAAAGCCGTGCGTTTCCGGGAAAAGTGGAAAAGGGGTTGCAAATAAGCGGGAAACATGCGAAAATTTACATGGATTTTACATAGGCGCGGCGGATATTTTACATACTGATGATATCCTGTCCATGATATGTAGAAAATAATCGCATGACTATGTGTATTTTACGGAGGAAGGTATGGATTTTTTTGGACTTTTATCAATGATCGGAGGTCTGGCGCTGTTCCTGTACGGAATGGATACCATGGGCCAGGGACTTGAAAAGCTGTCCGGCGGCCGCCTGGAGCGGATCCTGGAAAAGCTCACATCCAACCCCATTAAGGCAGTACTTCTGGGCGCCGGCGTTACGGCTGTGATCCAGTCGTCTTCAGCCACTACTGTTATGGTCGTCGGCTTTGTAAACTCTGGAATTATGAAGCTGACCCAGGCTGTGGGCATCATCATGGGAGCCAACATCGGTACTACCGTGACGTCCTGGCTCTTAAGCCTTACGGGAATCGAAAGCGGGAACTTTTTTGTACAGCTGTTAAAGCCGTCGTCCTTCTCCCCGGTTCTGGCACTGATCGGCATGATCTTCATCATGTTCACGAAAAATGAGAAGAAAAAGAACCTGGGAACCATTATGATCGGCTTTGCCATTCTGATGTTTGGTATGGAGACCATGAGCGACGCGGTGAAGCCCCTGGCGGATGTGCCGGAATTCACCGGGCTCTTGACAATGTTCTCCAACCCGATCCTGGGAATGATCGCAGGAGCGGTCCTTACTGCCATCATCCAGAGCTCTTCTGCATCCGTCGGTATCCTGCAGGCTCTCTGTGCCACCGGAGCCGTAAGCTTTGGAAGCGCCATTCCCATCATCATGGGACAGAATATCGGTACCTGTGTGACTGCCATGATCTCTGGTATCGGAGCCAGCAAGAACGCAAGACGGGCTGCACTGGTACACCTGTATTTCAACATCATCGGAACGGCTGTGTTTATGATCGTATTCTACACGGTCAACGGCTTTATACACTTTGATTTCCTGGACGGAGCGGCCAGTGCCATGGGCATCGCTGTGGTCCACAGCGCCTTTAACGTGGCATCCACGATCCTGCTTCTGCCATTTTCCAAGGTGCTTGTGAAGTTAGCGACCTTAACGATCCCGGACGAGCAGGAAAAGGAGCTGGCGGCAGGCATCGCCGCCGGGGAAGAGGAGTTCCGCCTTCTGGATCCCCGTTTCCTGGAGACTCCCGGCTATGCCGTAGAGCAGTGCCGTCTTGTGACCACCCATATGGCCCAGACTGCCAGGGAGGGCTTTTTAAAGGCCATGGAGCTCCTGGATTCCTATGACCAGGAAAAGGCCGACCAGGTGGCTGCCATCGAGGACCTGGTGGATAAGTACGAGGACCATCTGGGGACCTATATGGTAAAGGTGGGAAGCCAGCAGCTTTCCAAGAACGACAGCCATACGGTCTCCCTGCTCCTTCACTGCATCGGAGACTTTGAGAGGATCTCCGACCATGCCATGAACTTAATGACAGCGGCCAAGGAGATGCACGATAAAAACATGGAATTCTCCAAAAAGGCAGAGGAGGAATTAAAGGTATTTTTAAATGCCGTTACAGAGATCCTGGATCTTTCTGTTACGGCCTTCGAGAACAACGATGTAAAGAAGGCTTCCCTGGTGGAGCCGCTTGAGGAGGTCATCGACGATCTGAACACCTGTGTGAAGGCCAACCACATCAAGCGTCTCCAGAAGGGAAAATGTACCATCGAGCAGGGCTTCGTTCTGTCGGATATCTCCACCAACTTAGAGCGTGTGTCCGACCACTGCTCCAATATCGCCATCAGTGTCATTGAGATCGACCGGGATGGCTTCGATGCCCACGGTTATCTGGAAAACTTAAAGCGGGACGACGATCCCCGGTTCCAGGGAATGGTGGAAAGTTACAGAAAGAAATATACGCTTCCGGCGTAAAAGAGAAAGCCGCCTATGCAGTTTCTGCCAGGCGGCGGATCTTTATCCGGAAAGGACAGGAGGAGAGCGGATATGGCGCTGATCTATGCAGTGGAAGATGATAAGAATATTCTGGAGATCGAGATGTTTGCCTTAAAAAACAGCGGCTACCAGGTGGACGGCTTTGAATGTGCCCGCGATTTTTATAAGAAGCTGGATGAGCGGCTGCCAGATCTGGTCCTTCTGGATATCATGCTGCCGGACGAGGATGGCCTTGAGATCGTCGGAAAGCTCCGGAGACGTCCCGAGACCAAGAAGCTCCCGGTGATCATGGTCACGGCCAAGACCACAGAGATCGACAAGGTCAAGGGCCTGGATGTGGGCGCCGATGATTACCTGACAAAGCCCTTCGGCGTTATGGAGCTGATCGCCAGGGTCAAGGCGGTGCTCCGCAGGACCATGGAGGAGGAGAAGTTCTTAAGTCTGGGAGATGTGTTTCTGGATGATGAAAAGCATATGGTCTATGTAAAGGACCAGCCCTGCAGCCTGACGTTCAAGGAGTATGAGCTCTTAAAGCTGCTGCTCCACAATGCCGGAATCGTGGTGACCCGGGAGATCATCCTGGAGCGTGTCTGGGGCATTGACTTCGAGGGAGAATCCAGGACCCTGGACATGCATATCCGGACCCTCAGGCAGAAGCTGGGGGATGCCGGGACCATGATCCGGACCGTGCGGAACGTAGGCTATATGATCGAATAGGCGGGATGAGATGAAACGGAGAATCCATATTGAGCTTCTGGTTACGTCAGGGTTAGCCATCCTCCTGACGCTGACCTTTGCCATGTTTGTGTTTTACGGGCTGTTCCGGTCCCAGATCATCCGGGATCTGGAGACCGATGCACGGGTCATGAAGAACATGGGCGTTTTTGACGATATTTCCAGGATGGCAGAGAAAAACGGCTCCATCAGCAGCGAGGACCTGCGGATCACAGTGGTGAGCCCCGGAGGAGACGTCCTGTTTGACAGCAGCGCCGATGCGGCGGTCATGGAAAACCATGAGGACCGGCCTGAGATCCGGACGGCTCTGGAAGCAGGGGAGGGAAGCGGCAGCCGGCGCTCAGAGACCATGGACAAGAACCTGTTTTATTATGCCGTCCGTATGGAAAACGGAAACGTCTTAAGGATCTCCAGGGAGGCAGACAGCTTTTTTGCGGTATTCCAGAATATGCTGCCTACGGTGCTGGAGGTGTCCCTGGTGCTGTTTGTCCTCAGTATATTTCTGTCCAATTATTTTACAAAGACCCTGGTGGGGCCCATTGAAGAAATGGCCAGGAATATTTCTGATCCCGGCCAGGAGGTGGTATACAGGGAGCTGGAGCCCTTTGTGGCCACCATCCGGCAGCAGCATGACGACATCATAAAAAGCGCCCAGATGCGCCAGGAGTTCACAGCCAACGTGTCCCACGAGCTGAAGACGCCGCTGACTGCCATTTCCGGGTACGCGGAGCTGATCGAGCACGGCATGGCGGATGCGGACAATTCCAAGCGCTTCGCCGGAGAGATCCATAAAAATTCTGTACGTCTCTTATCCCTGATCAACGATATCATCCAGCTTTCCCAGCTGGACGGAGGGAAGAATCACAGCGAGTATGCGGATATTGATCTGTATAAGCTGGCGGCTGAATGTGTGGATATGCTGAAGATGAACGCCAGAAAGCAGAACGTGACCATGAAGCTCTGCGGAAAGCCATGTACGGTGTATGCGGACCGTCAGCTCATGGAGGAGCTCCTCTATAATCTGTGCGACAATGCCATCCGGTATAATAACCGGGGCGGCTCTGTGACGGTCACGGTGGATGAAAAAGACGGCCATGTGTTCCTTTCCATTAGGGATACGGGGATCGGGATACCCACGGAGCACCAGGACCGGGTGTTTGAACGGTTCTACCGGGTGGATAAGAGCCGTTCTAAGGCCACTGGAGGAACGGGACTGGGTCTTGCCATTGTAAAGCATATCGTGGCCCAGCACGGCGCATCCATCTCCCTGGAGAGCCAGGCTGGGAAGGGGACGGAGATCCGGGTGGAATTTTCGGATGTCCTGAAGCGGCAGATGGAAGAACGGGCAGAGAATGCTTAAAATAAACAGACGATGGATTTTGGGGATGCCTTCCGGGCCTCCCCTTTTCTGGTTGTATCCTTCCGGGAAAAGGCCTGGAGTGTAAAACCAGCCTCCTGTTTTTTGTGGCTTTTGCCCATTGACGGCGGTGGAAAAGCCGGGTATGATAAAGCCAGACCAGAGATCTGAAAGGTCCCGGCTTTCTCACTCACCCGGCCTTATGTTTTCCGGCGGTTCCGCCAAAGTTTCCCGAAGAAATCGTTGACTTTTTCCTGGAAGTATATTATGATTAGAGCATAATAGAACGTTTGTTCGCATTTGGAGGATGAATATGAATAAAGAAGATAAATTAAAAGCATTGGATGCAGCCATTGCGCACCGCCGAGAACTGCATCGCCGTAGCTCTCGTCTTTAGCCATTTCTTCCATGGCAGGTTTATTGTTTACGAAGTCATTATCAGCAGTAACGATTTCTTTCATAACGTCAACGTTAGTTGTCATAGTTCTCATGATATCAGCAACCAGTGTCGGGTTATCTGTTCCTGTAGCTGCTGTGATCCATGTTCCGCCCCAGTAGAAGCCCTGCGGTCCTTCTGTTGCAGCCCAGCCGCCGTCTTTACCAACGGAGCCATCCTGATCAGCACTCATAGAGAAGTCGATGAACCATGCTGGTCCGAAGTATGCAAATACGTTACTGTCTTTGAAGAAGCCTTTGCTCCAGTCATCACTCCAAAGTTCGTATGTAGCAGTTTCACCTGCGTCAACCATTTCCTTGGACATATCAACCCAGTTCTTGATGTTGTCATCAACTGTGATCTTTCCATCAACTACCCACGGAGTAGATACGTTGTTGGAGAATACACGGTAACTGTCGTTTACAGTAGAGGTCATCTGATAACCTTTTTCTTTCAGTTCTTCAGCTGTTGCTTTGAAGGTATCCCAGTCAGCAACTTTCTTCTGAACTTCTGCCGGATCATCTGTTCCGAATACTTCTTTGGCGATATCTCTTCTGTAGATCATGGTTCCAGGGCAGCCCTGCCAGGAAAGACCTTTCAGATTTCCATCAGCATCTGTCATAACATCTTTTGTATACTGATACTGATCAGCAACTTCGTCTTCTGTGATTCCGAGATCTGCTACCGGCATTGTGTAATCGGTATTTACATATTTCAGTGCGTAGTCAGCTTCTACCAGGAAGAGATCAATCTTGTCATCTGCTGATGCATCAGCCTGTTTCAGAAGTGTTTCGTCCAGGTTATTCTGATATGCATTGTCATCAGATGGAGTGATGTTCCATACAACATCTACATCACCGATCTTGCCATGGGTTCCATCTACTTCTTCGTATCCCGGGTAATGATCGGTCAGACGGGATTTGAATTCTTCATTCCAGCAGTAAATGTTTAAAACTTTACCTTCATCGGAACCTGTGTCATCTGCCCATACCGGAACTGCTGCCAGACCTGCAAGCATAGTTGCTGTTAATGTGACTGCCATAATCTTTCTCTTCATGTTGTTACCTCCCTGTGATAAATAGTTTTTGTTTTATATTCTTTCCATATTTAATTTCCTATTTTGCCAGATTTCTGACTGATGCTCCTGGGAAGAGTGTTCCATCTACGGTGAACTTATCGATGATCGTAGTTTTGGGATTCTCAATCAGATCAATCAGTTTCTGTGCGGCAAGCCGTCCGATTGTTTCTGTGTCCTGACACAGAGTTGTCAGCCGGGGCTCCAGGATGCGTGCAAAAGTGAGTCCGTCATATCCTGCAATGGAGATATCGTCCGGTATCCGGAGCCCACGTTCATGGATCTCGTTGATACCGCCCAGAGCAGAAAAATCATCCGGATATAGAATGCAGGTGGGTGGATCTTTCAGATCAAGAAGTTCTGAAGTTGCCATCGCTGCCGCTTCCGCATCGCGATAGGGGATGACCGGCATATATTCATCGGGTACATCGATATGTTTTTTCTGAAGCGTCCTGTAGAAGCTTCCCAGACGACTTCGTGTAACAGAAGAATCTTCTCCGTGAATATAGGCGATTTTTCTGTGCCCCCGTTGCAGAACATAGGTGACAAGATCTTCCATTCCCTGAATGTTGTTGGAAACAACAGCAATTCTTCCATCGAATACATGGTCGATCGTAACCACCGGAATTTCGGATTGTACCAGCTGTTGTACTTCTTCTGTAAAGAAGTCGATGCAGGCAATTACAACTCCGTCGACTCCCCGGTAGCGGCAGTGATCATAATAACTGATGTGCTGACCGGAAAGATTTCCGCTGGTAAAGGTGATGTCGTATCCTCTGGATTCAGCCGTGCGCTTGAAACTTTCTAATACATGATTGAAATAATCATGTGTGAGACCACTCATGGCTTCGTCTACGAATAGTACGCCGAGATTGTGGCTTCGCTTGGTTTTCAGCGACCGTGCTGAGGAATTAGGAAGATATCCCATTTCTGATGCAGTATTTAAAATAAGCTGCCGGGTCTCTTCGCTGATATCCGGATAACCATTGAGAGCTTTGCTGACACTTGCAACAGATACGTTGCATTGTTTTGCAATGTCTTTCATGGATACCATATGCATGTCCAGCCTTTTCTGTTTTTGTTTCTAAAACGTTTTCGCAAGCTCATCGTACTGTATTTTCGGACAATTTGCAAGGATAAATTGTTATATTTGCATAATTTATCCCTCTTGCACAAAAAATAATTGACGATAATTAACCGATTTCACAAAAAAGGTACTTCGTTTTTACGAAAAATTTCGTAAAAAACTTAACGTTTACGAAAACATGTCTGCACACGATTTCGTAAGCGAAAATGTGGTTGATTTTTTTGAATAAGTGAATTATACTGAGCTTAATCCAATCTAATCATATTATAGTTATAAAATTTCTAAACTTATTCGTTTTCGCAAATCTGTTTTCAGTCTTTAATTCGTGATCGCATACCCTTTACTTTATTTATATTGTTTTTT
>OHAS01002504.1_pt1 | contig 13116 bp, 5 predicted proteins | sample 1577131 | NCBI WGS metagenome assembly OHAS01 (sample SAMEA3541566, study PRJEB24748) | human gut metagenome | biome: human gut; feature: human-associated habitat; material: faeces | place: China | collected 2012 | reverse complement strand
GGTAATTATGTTTCAAACCCTGATCGCCCAGATAAAGGAATACAAGAAACCCTCACTTCTAGCGTCCCTCTTTATGACGCTAGAAGTCATGTTTGAGATTTCCATACCCTTTGTCATGGCTAATCTATTGGACAAAGGTGTCCAGCAATCTAATATGTCTAACATTTGGTTCTATGGTGGCCTCATGTTGATATGCGCCTTTCTATCACTATTCTGTGGCATGCAGTCGGCTCGCTATGCAGCCTTTGCCTCTGCTGGTTTTGCCAAGAATCTACGTCAGGCTATTTTCAAGAAGGTTCAAGCTTTCTCTTTTGAAAATATCGATAAGTTCTCAGCTGGTGGTTTGGTGACACGTATGATGACTGATGTTACCAACGTTCAGAACTCTTATCAAATGATTATCCGAATCTGTGTGCGTGCCCCGCTCAACCTGATTTTCGCCATTACTGCTAGTTTCCTCATCAATGGTCAGATGGCTTGGATTTTCGTTGGTGTAACACTCTTCCTTGGTCTGGTTTTGGCTGTTATTACCAAAATCGTATACCCTCTATTTACTCAAGTGTTTGAGGCTTATGATAACCTCAACAATGGTATCAAGGAAAATATTACCAACATGCGTGTGGTTAAGTCCTACGTTAAGGAACAGGAAGAGACAGATAAGTTCAAGAAGGCCTCACGTCGTATTTACAAGATGTTTATGCGTGCTATTCGTGTGGTTGTCATGTCTAATCCAGCCATGATGTTGTCAATGTATGCGTCCTTCCTCATGATTTCTTGGTTTGGTGCCCACCTTATCGTTGTTGGTAACCTATCTACAGGTGAATTGACTTCCATGTTTAGTTACACCATGACCATCCTTATCTCACTTATGATGTTCATGATGATTTTTGTCATGTTGTCCATTTCTATGGCTTCTGTGGAACGTATTAATGACGTCCTCAGTACTGAAATAACCATTGTTTCACCAGAAAATAGTTTGAAAGAAGTCACTGATGGTTCAATCAGCTTTGACCATGTGGACTTCTCATATATGGATGAAAATGGTGACAAGACCCATGTTCTCAAAGATATTACGCTTGATATTAAGTCTGGTGAGGTTATCGGAATCCTTGGTGGAACGGGTTCAGGGAAATCTAGTTTGGTTCAGTTGATTCCTCGTCTTTACGATGTGGAAGCTGGTCAAGTGAAGGTTGCTGGCCACAATGTTAAGGACTACGATTTGGATAGCTTGCGTAAGCAAGTTGCCATGGTCCTTCAAACCAATGTCCTTTTTTCAGGAACCATTAAAGAAAATATGCGTTGGGGAAATAAACAGGCAACAGATGAAGAAATCATCGAAGCTTGTAAGATTGCCCAAGCTGATGAATTTATCCAAGAATTTAAGGATGGCTATGACACTAAGATTGAACGTGGTGGTGCCAATGTCTCAGGGGGACAACGTCAACGTCTTTGTATCGCACGTGCTCTCCTCATGAATCCGAAAATCTTGATCCTGGATGATTCGACATCAGCAGTCGATACCAAGACAGATAGTTTGATCCGTCAAGGTTTTGCTTCAAGTCTTAAGGACACGACTAAAATCATCATCGGTCAACGGATTTCATCTATCCAAGATGCGGATCGTATCATTGTTATGAATGATGGCCGTATCGATGCTATTGGTACTCATGACGACTTGTTGGCTAATAATGCCATCTATCGTGATGTTTACAAGATGCAAACACAAGGGAAAGGAGTAGCAGATGCAGAATAAGAAAAAAGCCAGTTGGGGCTCACTAGCACGACTGCTACGCTTTTTGTGGCAAGACTACAAGCTTTCACTTAGTATCTCCTTTGTCCTCATTGTTGTGGCTTCTTTGGCAACGGTTAATTTGACGGCTTCGATTCAGTCCTTGGTTGACGTTTACGTTCAACCCATGCTCAAATCGGGTAGCCATGACTTTGGGCCATTGTTACGTTTCTTGACTTCAGTTGGGGTCTTTTGCCTTATCGGTGTGGTTGCCAACTATGTGGCTTCCCTCCTCATGGCGACAATCTCACAAGATTCCCTACGTTCCCTTCGTAATCAGCTCTTTGCTCGTATGCAAAAGCTCCCTGTTCGTTACTTTGACACTCATAAACACGGTGACATCATGTCAATCTATACCAACGACATCGATGCCCTCCGTCAGGCCATTGAACAATCTATTCCACAGTTGCTACAAACAGCCATTACCATTATCGGTGTGACAGTAACCATGCTTACCGTGAGTCCTCTCCTTTTTATCGTGGTTCTGGTCATGGTAGGTATCATGTTTATGGTTATTAAAAATGTATCCGCCAAATCAGGCCGTTACTTCGGTGAACAACAAAAGAACCTAGGGATTGAGAATGGTTTTATCGAAGAAATGATGTCAGGTCAAAAGGTAGTTAAAGCTTTTGTTCATGAAGAAGAAAGCATGGCTGACTTTGATAAGATTAATGAACAACTTTTCCAATCATCATACTTGGCTAATCGCTATGCTAATGTTCTCATGCCCATTCTTGGGAACTTAGGAAATGTTTCCTTTGTTTTGACTGCCTTGGTTGGTGGGGTCTTTGCCCTCAATGGTGTGGGTGGCTTGACTATCGGTGGTCTCATGGCCTTCCTGCAATTGAACCGCTCCTTCAATGGTCCCATTACTCAGGTGTCTCAACAGCTTAACTTTGTTCTTATGGCACTTGCTGGTGCAGACCGTATCTTTGACCTGTTGGATGAAGCAGAAGAAGTTGACCAAGGTAAGGTCACTTTGGTCAACTACGAATTGGTAGACGGTCAGATGGTCGTGACAGACAAGAAAACCAATCTTTGGGCTTGGAAACACCCCCGTCCAAATGGCGACTACGAGTTGGCCGAGTTGGTCGGAAATGTGGTCTTCCAAGACGTTGATTTCTCTTACGATGGTAAGAAACAAATCCTTCATGACGTTAATATCTATGCAGACAAGGGGCAAAAGGTTGCCTTTGTTGGTGCGACGGGTGCAGGTAAGACGACGATTACTAACTTGATCAATCGTTTCTACGACATCCAATCTGGTGTGATTACTTATGATGGTATCGATGTGAAGCTGATTGAAAAAGATTCTCTTCGTCGATCACTTGGTATCGTACTTCAAGATACACATCTCTTCACAGGGACTATCGCTGAAAATATTGCCTACGGCCGTGCGGATGCGACTCGCGAGGAAATTCTTGAAGCTGCTCGTATTGCTAACGTGGATTCCTTTGTGGAACATTTGGACAATGGTTACGACACTGTTCTTACAGATGATGGCGCAGGCTTGTCTAACGGACAACGTCAGCTGATTGCCATTGCGCGTGCTGCTCTTGCCAATGCACCGGTTCTCATCCTTGATGAAGCGACATCTTCGATTGACTCTCGTACTGAAAAAATGGTACAAGAGGGGATGGACCGACTTATGGAAGGACGTACGGTCTTCGTTATCGCCCACCGTCTTTCAACCATCGTTAACTCTGACGTTATCATGGTTATGGATCATGGACGTATCATTGAACGTGGTGACCATGATACCCTTATGGAACAAGGTGGTACCTACTACAGACTATATACTGGTGGTCTTGAAATTGATTAACATTAAAAGAACTCAGGCTTTGCCTGGGTTCTTTTACATATGAAGAAAAGGTTTTTTTGAGACTTTTTTGTGAAAATGATAGATTTGATATTTTAAATTTCAACTTCTTCTAAACCGAGTGAGTATAGTCGATGATCTTTTGGTAGACTTGTCTGAGGTAGTTGACATCATGTGATACTGTAAGAATTGCACCTAGATAGTTCTAGAAGAGCTGTCGGACTTGGGGTTGTGAGATGGGTAAGAAATTTTTGGTTGGTTCATCTAAGATTAGGAGTTGAGGGCTTTCTAAGACTACATGCAGTAGGAGTAGTTTTCCTTTTTGCCCACCAGATAGGTCAGCAATTGAAGGTACTGCACCCTTAAAATGAGACACAAGAAAACACTCTTGTTGAATTCTGGTAAACTAGAAACAGGAGTGTTTTTGTTATGGTCAAAAAAGCATATTCAGTAGAAACTAAGCTAGCCTGTATCGAATGGTTCCATTCTGTTCTCAAATCTGAAACCTTCCATCTCTATAAGTGAAGAAACCTAACTAAAGATAGTATAATAGATATTGTTAAAAATTACATCATATTTTTTAATGAAACTAGAATTCAACAAAAATTAAATGACCAGTCTCCTGTAGAGTACAGAAAACTGGTCGTATAAGAGGTTTTTTGCTTGTCCCATTATTGGGGTGCAGTGCCAGTAGTGTGGCTTTTTTGTGTCTATTGAAAGATGATCTTCACTTACATTAAAGTATTAGATAAAAAGTAAAATAAAAGAGATTAAATCAATTGTTTTATTTTTGGATTGTTAGTAGTTTGAATTTCAAGAGAATATTTTTACAAATGTTAGAGTCTTTGTAGTTATTTACATGAAAAGGTTTTAGATGTTTTCATGAAAGAAAAGTATGGTCGCTAAACAATTATTTATATTGATTAAAAATTAGAGAAAATACTTGCCTAAACATTAAAAAAAGGATATGATAGACCTCTGAAGAAAATTAATAGATGCATAAAGTGCGTGTTTATCCGATAATATCTTTATTTTTGACGTGCCTTTAAGGTACAATGATTAACAAATAGGAAGTTTATGAATGAAACAAACAAATCATGTTGTTGAAAAAGTGACAAAATACGCTATTCGTAAGTTGTCAGTTGGTGTTGGACCAGTTGCTATTGGAACATTCTTAATGGCAGGTGGTCTTTTCGTGTCTAAGCCAGTTTCGGCGGATCAGGTGACTACGGATCCATCGGTACATCTGGCTTATGTTACTGAGAATGAATTGACAGCTGAAGAGCAGAAGCAAGTGGTTCATGCTATTCCAAAGGAATATCAAAATAATGATACTTTTTATCTAGTCTATAAACGTAAGGGAGACAGTCAAGCTAATCTTCCTAAAACAGGCAGTTCCGACTGGGCGGTAACAGGCTTAGGACTGACGACAGCAACTTTGGCTGTACTCCTATTTTCAAAAAAACATCGCAAAAAGATTATTGGATTGGTCTTGATTGGAGCAGCTGGGCAAAGCTTACTTATCCCTATTGAGGTTCTTGCTTTGCAAAATAAGGAGTTGCAGGCTTATAATCAGAATCTAGCTGTCTCAGATGAGGCGGATTTAGCTAAAGGTGTTATTACCATTGATGGTTATGAGTATGTCGGTTATCTGCGTTACTCATCTAAGCCTGAGCTTGAACAACCTTTGGAGAATGCTTTGAAAGGACTTGAGTCATCAAGAGAAGATAGAAACACAGAAAGCCGGTATGAAAAAGATAAAGAAATAAGTTGGGAAAAAGGAACTCAGGAATCAGGCCACGAAGGTGGAACCCTTATTCAAGCTGCTAATCCAGAGTACACCGGACCAGTTAGTGGTAATGGCACGCAAGAAGTAGGTCACGAAGGTGAAGTTCTTGTTCAACCATCAGTCCCAGAGCACACAGGATCGATTAGTACCGATGGTACACAAGAATCAGGTCATGAAGGCGAATCTCTTGTCCAACCATCAGTCCCAGAGTACACAGGTCCAATTAGCGCCAATGGTACACAAGAAGTTGGCCACGAAGGTGAAGCTGCCGTTCAACCAGCAACCCCAGAGTACACAGGTCCAATTAGTGCTAATGGCACGCAAGAAGTTGGCCACGAAGGTGAAGCTGCCGTTCAACCAGCAACCCCAGAGTATACAGGTCCAATTAGCGCCAATGGTACACAAGAAGTTGGCCACGAAGGTGAAGCTGCCGTTCAGCCAGCCAATCCAGAGTATACAGGTCCAATTAGCGCCAATGGTACACAAGAAGTTGGCCACGAAGGTGAAGCTGCCGTTCAGCCAGCTAATCCAGAATATACAGGCAACCTTGAAGCTAAAGGGACTCAAGAACCAGGCAACGAAGGTGATGCTCTTGTCCAAGATGAGAATCCTGTTTATACCCCAGTTGTCGGAAGTGTTACAGAGACTGAAACGCAAGCCATTGATTATCCTATCGAAGTCGTCACTGATGATAGCAAGTATGTGGATGAAGAGGTTGTTGAGCAAGAGGGGCAAAAAGGTAGCCAAGAAATCCAGAATATTTACCAAACCATTGATGGTGTCAAAGTTGGTGAGCCAACCATTGTGTCAGGTAGGGTTATTGAGGTGCCACAGCCTAGAAAAATTCGTCGTGGTAGCAAATCTCTAGATGGAACAACGACTGAAGAATCTATTGTTGAACTTCCATTTAAAGAAATTGTCCAAGAGGATGATAGTCTTGAGAAAGGCGTCGTGCAGGTTGTCCAAGAAGGACAAAAAGGACAAAATAAAATTACCAAGATTTATAAGACCTTTAAGGGTAGTAAGACTGCTGAAGAACCAACTGTTACTGAAACAGTGCTAGTTCCCGTCCAAGATCGTATCGTTCGCAAAGGGACCAAGATATCTGAAAAACCAGTTCTTACACTGACACAGGTTGACAAGGATGACTTGGGTCGCAGTGCTAAACTCAGCTACAACTTGACTAATCCAGGTTCAGCAGCTATCACGACTATTAAAGCGGTCCTTAAGCAAGATGGACAAGTTGTCCAAACGCTTGATGTTCCTAGCACGACTTTGACTGCTGACTTAACCAACTTAGCCTATTACAAGCCTTATACCCTTACAACAACCATGACCTTTGATCGTGGCAACGGTGAGGAGAGTCAGGTTTTGGCAGACCAAACTATCCAACTGGATCTCAAGAAAGTTGAGATTAAGGACCTTGCCCGTACGGATTTGATTAAGTATGACAATCAAACAGAAGTGGATGAGACTCGCCTGACAGCTGTGCCTCGGGATCTCACGAATTACTATTTGAAGATGACTTCTGCGGATCAGAAGACCACTTACTTGGCTGTCAAGTCTATCGAAGAGACAACAGTTGATGGCAAGGCTGTTTATAAGGTAACTGCAGAAGCGGACAATTTGGTGCAACGTGATGGCCAAAACCATTTTGCACAAACTTATAGCTATTACATTGAGAAACCTCAGGCTAGCCAAGCCAATGTCTACTATGATTTTTCTGAGTTGGTCAATGCCATTCAGGCTAATCCATCAGGTGAGTTTAGACTTGGCCAAAGCATGAGTGCTCGTCACGTCGTTCCAAATGGCAAGTCATATATCACGACTGAATTTACTGGTAAGTTGCTCAGTGATGGTGACAAACGCTTTGGTATCTATGATTTGGAGCATCCATTGTTTAATGTCATCAATGGCGGGACTATCAAGAATATCAACTTTGAAAATGTAGACATCAATCGATCTGGTCAGAATCAAATAGCGACAGTTGGATTTAACCTTAAAAACAAAGGTCTGATTGAAGATGTTAAGGTGACTGGTTCAGTTACTGGTAATAATGACGTTGCAGGTATTGTTAATAAGATTGATGAAGATGGCAAGATTGAGAATGTTGCCTTTGTCGGTAAGATTAACTCTGTCGGTAATAACTCGACAGTTGGTGGGATTGCTGGTTCAAACTACATGGGATTCGTCAACAGAGTCTATGTGGATGCGACTATTACAGCCAATAATGCTAATGCAAGTATGCTAGTGCCATTTGTTACTTACATGCTCAACAGTTGGAAATCAGGAACTAAGGCAAGGGTAACAAATTCAGTAGCCAAAGGTGTTCTTGATGTTAAAAATACAAGATATGTCGGTGGTATTGTTGCCAAGACTTGGCCTTACGGAGCCGTTCAAGACAACGTGACTTATGCCAAGGTAGTTAAAGGTCAAGAAATCTTTGCATCTAATGATGTTGATGACGAAGATGGTGGACCTCATATCAAAGACCTCTTTGGGGTTATCGGCTATAGTTCTGCCGAAGATGGCACTGGTAGAGATACCAAGAGTCCGAAAAAACTCAAACATTTGACTAAGGAAGAAGCTGATAAGCGTGTTGAAGGTTACAAGATCACGGCTGATACATTTGTCAGCCAACCTTACGAGTTGAATACTCTTAATAGTGTTTCTAGTCAAGCTGATTTTGCCAATATTCAAGACTATAAGCCAGAATACAACCAGGCTTACAAGAATATTGAGAAACTTCAACCCTTCTATAACAAGGATTATATTGTCTATCAAGCAAATAAACTGGCTAAAGACCATAACCTGAATACCAAAGAGGTGCTCTCAGTGACACCGATGAAAGACAGTAATTTTGTCACAGACTTAAGCGATGCTAACAAGATTATTGTTCACTATGCTGATGGTAGCAAAGACTACTTCAAGCTTTCAGAGAGTTCAGAAGGGTTGAGCAACGTTAAGGAATATACTGTTTCTGATTTGGGTATTAAGTACACTCCAAATATCGTTCAAAAAGATCACTCGAGCCTTATCAATGGAATCGTTGATATCTTGAAACCAATTGAGTTGCAGTCTGACCCAATTTACCAAAAACTTGGTCGTACAGGTCCAAATAAGGTCAATGCTATCAAGAACCTCTTCTTGGAAGAAAGCTTTGACGCTGTTAAGACTAATTTGACAAACCTTGTGACTAAGCTGGTTCAAAATGAAGACCATCAACTTAATCAATCATCTGCTGCCCAACAAATGATTCTTGACAAGGTTGAGAAAAATAAGGCTGCTCTCTTGCTAGGTTTGACCTACTTGAATCGTTATTACGGTGTTAAGTTTGATGATGTTAATATCAAAGAACTCATGCTCTTCAAACCAGATTTCTACGGTAACAATGTGGATGTCCTTGACCGTTTAATTGAAATTGGCTCTAAGGAAAATAATATCAGTGGCTCAAGAACATATGATGCTTTCGGTGAAGTTCTAGCCAAATATACTAAATCTGGAGATTTAAACGACTTCCTCAACTACAATCGAAAACTCTTCACCACTATTGATAATATGAATGATTGGTTCATCGATGCCACTAAGGATAAGGTCTACGTTGTAGAGAAGGCGTCTCAAAATGAAGGTGTTGGCGAGCACAAGTATCGTGCTTACGATAACTTAACACGTGGTCTACACAGAAAAATGATTCTACCATTATTGAATCTTGATAAGACAGAGATGTTCTTGATTTCAACCTATGACACCATGTCTTATGGAACAGCTAACAAGTACAATACTACTCTTGAAAAACTGAAGCCTGAGATTGATTTAGCTGCCCAACGTCAAATCAATTACCTTGATTTCTGGCATAGATTGGCTACAGACAAAGTTAAAAACAGGTTGTTCAAAGATATTGTCAATCCTGTCTGGGAAGGTTTCTATGTCTGGGGTCATGGTTGGCCAGGTTGGCCAGAGCGTTACGGCCAATTCAAGAACAGTACGGAAGTCTATGCGCCAATTCGTGAAATCTATGGTCCAGTTGGTGAGTATTATGGAGACAACGGAGCTATGGCTGGTGCCTATGCTGCCATCTACGACAATCCATACGATAATCGTGCCAAGGTTACTTATGTCATGTCTAACATGATTAGTGAGTACGGTGCTTCGGCCTTCACGCATGAAACTACCCACCTCAATGACCGTATTGCCTACTTTGGAGATTATGGTCGTCGTGAAGGAACAGACGTTGAAGCTTATGCCCAAGGTCTTCTTCAATCACCAGCTACTCAGGGGCATCAAGGTGAATACGGCGCCTTGGGACTTAACATGGCCTTTGAACGACCTAACGATGGTAATCAATGGTATGACACTAATCCAAACAAGTTGAACTCACGAGAGGCGATTGACCGTTACATGAAGGGTTACAACGATACCCTCATGCTTCTTGACTCACTTGAAGGGGAAGCGGTCCTCAGTCAAGGAAATCAAGATCTCAATAATGCATGGTTCAAGAAGGTAGATAAACAGTTACGAGGTAATAGTAAAAATCAATACGACAAGGTTCGTGCTCTAAGTGATAGTGAAAAGGCTATTAACTTGACCACTATTGATGACCTTGTAGATAATAACTTTATGACTAATCGTGGACCTGGTAATGGTGTCTATAAACCAGATGATTTCTCTTCTGCCTATGTCAATGTCCCTATGATGTCTGCTATTTATGGTGGTAATACCAGTGAGGGATCTCCAGGAGCTATGTCCTTCAAGCATAACACCTTTAGACTCTGGGGTTACTATGGCTATGAAAAAGGCTTCCTAGGTTATGCAACTAACAAGTATAAACAAGAAGCAAAAGCGGCTGGTAAGGCCACCCTCGGAGACGACTTTATCATTAGCAAGATTTCTGATGGTCAGTTCAACTCACTAGAAGCCTTCAAGAAGGCCTATTTCAAAGAAGTGAAAGACAAAGCATCACATGGTTTGACGACAGTTGCAATTGACGGCACAACAGTAAGCTCTTACGATGATTTATTAGCCTTGTTTAAAGCTGCAGTAGCAAAAGATGCTGCAACTATTAAAACAGATAATAAGGGTAATAAATCTGTGTCAACAAGTCATACGACGAAACTCAAAGAAGCTGTCTATAAGAAACTCCTACAAGAGACAGATAGTTTCACAAGTTCTATTTTCAAATAATAGATGAAAGAATTCCCTTTGGCGAAAATGAATTGCACCCCAAAAAGTTAGACAGAAAAGATCTAACTTTTGGGGTGCTTTTATTATGAAATTGAGTTATGAAGATAAAAGTCAAATATATGAATTGAGGAATTGTGGTTTTGTAGTGAACCATAAGAAGGTCTAACGTCTGATGAGAGTTCTTGGTCTAACCGCTCTAATTCGTCGTAGACGTAAGTATTCTTCATATCAAGGAAAGGTTGATATGAAAGTAGAGAATCTCATTCAACGCTAGTTCGAAGCATCTAAAACAATGGAAAAGCACTATACAGATTTGCCATTCCAACAAGCAGCCAAAAACTCTATTTATCACTCGTTTTAGATGGTTTCAATAGTGAACTTATTGCTTATAATCTTTATCCATAGTGACCAGGGATGGCAATATCAACACGATTTCTATCATCATTTTTTAGAAGACAAAGGAACCATCCATGTCACGTAAAGGGAATAGCCCATACAACGGCATGATGAAGTCTTTCTTTTGCATTCTGAAGTCTGAGATGTTTTATGGTTATGAGAAGACATTAAAGTTAATTGAGCATTTGAAACAAGCTATTGTAGACTATATTGATTATTACAACAATAAACGAATTAAGGCAAAACTAAAAGGACTCAGTCCTGTGCAATACAGAACTAAATCCTTTGCTTATATAAATTGTCTAACTTTTTGGGGTCAGTACAGTAAGGTGGTGGTTTTGCGTATTTAGTTCAAAAATAGAGAATTTCCTTAGTTTGACTATGAGATTCAATCTATTTGGGGTGAGTAGATAATTGAGCCGCTTTTCAAACTTTTTAATGGTGAAAAAAATCCATCCCACTATTGATGAAGTAAGACGGATTATTTTTGTTTAAATTAGCACTGTCTTTTAAAGTGCTTTAAAAAGAGATTGAGCAGGTATAGTATGTCCTTAGTGTTTGTTATTCTATGAAAATCTCTAGTTTAAATCAATTTATGTATGTTATTTTCCTATTCAGGTTTATGGTTCAAATCGTTATCTCTAAAAAACTAGACATTGGAGTAAAAGGTATCATTTATATGAATATTGTAATTATGATCTCAAAACCGTAGAAAATAGTGAAGATATGATTTACCTATTTTGTACTGTTTCTTAATGTTAATTTTGTTCCTAGTTTAGTAAGTGTTGGTATTTTTCGAGGTGCCAAGAATTGTTTATTGAGAATATCCATAGCTGTTCGTCCCATTTCTTCTGTATAGACAGTGACACTAGAAAGTGGAGGATACACTTGTTTAGCTAGAGTTGTATCGTTAAAAGAGATAATTTGAATGTCGTCAGGGACCTTGATACCATTTTCCTGAAGCGCTCTGAGTGCACCAATAGCTAGGCTATCACTAGCCGCAAAGTAAGCATCAGGTAAAGTAGCTCCACTCTTAATCTTAGAAGCAAGAAGTTCATAGCCAGATTGGACAGTGAAGTCACCAGTCAGAATAAAAAGAGGGTCATAGATTCCCTTTTCCATACAGTAGTTCCGATAAGAACGTAAACGAGGATCAGAGATGATTTCAGTTGCATCCGTTGTTTTTTCTTGCCCAATGAGTAGGCCTATATTATTACAACCTTGTTCTTTAAGATAACAGAGTGCCGATTGTACGGAGTTTTCAAAATCAGTAGTCACACATGGATGTCCTTGATTAAGAGTATCACTATCAACAAAGACCAGAGTCTTTTTTAGTCTTTCTAGTTTCTCAATTTGTTCACGACTAAATTTTCCGATACAGAGTACACCAACGACCTCCTCTCCTAGACTTGAAGGAATGTCGTTGAAAAATCGAAGCATCTCGTAGTCTAGTTCATAGGCTCTTTTTTCAATACCAAGTCTAATATTATAATAGTAGATGTCATCTAACTCGTGTTCTTCACTAACCCATTGAATAATTGCCACTTGATACTTTTCTTTTTTTGAATTATTAATTGTTTTGTGTTTAGTATATCCGATTTCATCAGCGATAGTTAATATACGATGCCTAGTATCCTCTGTTACGGAAAGAGTTTCATCTTTATTAAGAACACGTGAAACAGTTGAAATAGATACACCTGCTAAGTTTGCGATATCTGTTAATGTAGCCATAGTATCCTCCTCATATTTCAGTATAACATAACTTTTCTTTTTTACCTATATTTTACTAAAAAAATAGTAAAAATATTGATTTTCCATGTGAAAGGGGTTACAATTTCAGTGTAAATAAAAGAATAAGCGAGGTACATCCTATGAAGACGTCACAGTTAAGAGAAAAGTTTAAAGAAGTTTTTGGTGTAGAAGCAGATCATACTTTCTTTTCACCAGGTCGTATTAATTTGATTGGTGAGCATACGGACTACAATGGAGGTCACGTCTTTCCGGCAGCTATTACCCTAGGTACTTACGGAGCGGCCCGCAAACGTGATGACAAAGTTTTGCGTTTCTTCTCAGGTAACTTTGAAGAGAAGGGAATCATCGAAGTACCACTTGAAAATCTTCGTTTTGAAAAAGAACACAACT
>OHAS01002495.1_pt1 | contig 13133 bp, 10 predicted proteins | sample 1577131 | NCBI WGS metagenome assembly OHAS01 (sample SAMEA3541566, study PRJEB24748) | human gut metagenome | biome: human gut; feature: human-associated habitat; material: faeces | place: China | collected 2012 | reverse complement strand
GTGCGCAGTTGAAGTATGTCATGCAATTGCATGACGCGCACCTCGCAACAAGAATACCGGAGCATTCTTGAACTATATAAACCTATCGATCCCCGAGTACGTACTCCCGCAACACTCCAAATGGCGCCGGACCGATGTCGAGCACCTTTTTATAAAAGTCAGAATCCGTATAAGTATCCGGATTCTGCTTTTTCATATCTGCCTGCAGATCATGAAATTCCAGATATCCGATATAATATTTCAGATAATTGGCAGGTTCTCCCACGATCAACTCAAAAATATCCCGAATGGTTTCTTCATCCGTGAATCCATAAGTCCCGAAAAACGTTGCCGTATCGTCTAACGTCCACCCCTCATAATGAATTCCCATATCCGCAGTCGCATACAGACTCAAAATCGCCGCCTGATTTGCTGCACAGAGACTGGCAGCATCTTCAGACAATCCGGCATAGGTGTAAGAATGCAATTCCACAAACGTTGCCCACCCTTCGGTGTAACCCGGATAGCCAAGCAGCGAGCGGATCGGTAGATCACAAATGGAGTGAAAATACACATTCTGGAACAAATGTCCCGGAAATCCTTCGTGTGCCAGCGTTGTAAAAAGTCGAAGCCCTTCATATCCGTTTTTCTGATTAATGTAAATTGAATTTTCGGTCAGATGATCCAGTGGGGAGGTCAGATAAAACGCCGGAGAGAGATAATCTTCCATGGCGGCATCCACATATTTGACCGTCACATTGCATTCCGGTACTTCTGGAAATTCTACCGAAATTGCCTGCCGCAGAGCCGTAAGCATTTCTTCCGGAGACTGGGGTGCAACGGCGCAGTTTTCCAATTCCGTTGTCAGGTCAGGGTTTTGCTCCAACAGTTGTGATATGAGAAGGAGGTCTTCTTTGCGTTGATCTGTGGTACGTTTTTCAAGGGAAGCGACACTGTCACTGCTTCCGGTGGCACAGCGCACCAGATATTCATAATATTCGCGTCCTTCCGGAAAATGGCAGAGTCCGGCTTCGTTGATGGTGCTATCCTCCAATTCGCTTAACGTGTCTGCCAGTTGTGTAAATGCCGGAAAGACCTGCTTTTTTAAAATAGAAAGATTCTGCTTCTGATAAGACCGCCGTTCATTTTTGGAAATGCCGGAGAGGGCAGAGATTTTCTGGTTAAACGTTGTAACCAGGTAATGCTCCTCCGGATTGGAAACAAAATCCCGGCACTGATCGATGATAGTCTGCGCCGTGTAAGAGGGCATAAAACGATCGGCAGCAGCTTTTTCCCGTTCATAGTCGCAGATCTGGGCAAAATAGCGGGGCAGGTCGGTCAGCAGTTCCAGATAATCAGAAACATCCTGTTTGCTCTGGAAGGTGTATTCTGCCAGCAGGATCGGAATCTGGGATTGCAGACCGGTGGTGGGTGTTAGTGGTTCGTCATAATATTTAAAATTTCCGCCGGCTACGGTGAGATTCATACTGTCTGTCAGGATTTCCAGTGTCTGACGGTTGAGCGTTGTCAGATTTTGGGCATCAAATTGATGCAGGGCAGAGAGAACGTTTTCCGCGGAGGCAGCAGCAAGTGCCGGAGAGGCAGCGCTGTAATTTCCGAGAGAAGTCTGATATTCCGTGATCTGATAAGCCTGCGGATTTTCCAAGGTATAATGAAGATTTAGCAGACTTGCAGAGGCTTCCTGGCGGAACAGTTCAGCAATATAGTTTTCAAAATCTGTATTTACGTCGTTTGAGGTGGATTGTCCGGCAGCAGAATTGGAATTTTGTTCGCCGGCCTGGATGGCCGTGGGGGATTCGTGAAAAAACTGTGCGATCCAGGTATCGGAGTCGGCGCATTGGCAGACTGCGGCACAGAAAATCCCAAATCCAATGAGGAACAGTGCAAGAAACAGGGAAAACCGAATTTTATGGAAAAAATGAGAATGACAGTGGCGCATAAGGAAGTACCGGTTCGAATCATAATTACTAATAATGTATGAACAGAAGCAATTGGATATAACAGAATCGATGGATAGAACTTGCGAAGTGCAGGGACATTGTGTATAATCAATTTGTCAATCTATCAAAAATTTTGATACACAAAGTATCAGGAGGAGCGCATTGGAAGGATACGATACACTGCATGACCTGTTGGTCAAATTATTTAATGAAATCATGAATATTGAAGAAAAAGCGATCATTACGGAGGAGTTCAAAGACATTTCCAACAATGATATGCACATTATAGAAGCAATCGGACTGGATGAGCCGCGCAGCATGTCATCTGTGGCAAAGGATCTGTCTGTCACTGTGGGAACGTTGACGATTGCGATCAATAACCTTGTAAAAAAGGCATATGTAAAGCGTGTGCGAAGTGAGAAAGATCGCCGTGTGGTACTGATCTCACTGACGGAAAAAGGGGTGAAAGCATATCATCATCATGCAAATTTCCATGATGAGATGATCAAAGCGACATTGAATGGTCTGAATGAGGAACAGACAAAGGTGCTGGTAAAGGCGCTGACGAACTTAAGTGCATTTTTCCGTACCTATGGAAAATAAAGAATATTAATATGTAGTTCAGCATATGTTGTTAGAAACTCCAAAGGGAGCTGACGGCGTATGCTGAATTTTTTATGGCTTTTTATGATCCTGGCGGGAATCGTTTATGCGGCTTTTACCGGAAATCTGCAGGCAGTGACGGACGCAGCACTGGATTCCGCACAGCAGGCAGTGGCAATTTGTATCACGATGGCAGGTGTTCTGGCATTTTGGGTGGGACTGATGCAGATTGCGGAGAATGCCGGCATGATGCGCCGGGCAGCGGAGCGGATTTATCCGTTGCTGCATTTCCTGTTTCCAAGAGTGCCAAAGGATCATCCGGCATGTAAGTCCATCGCAGTGAACTGTATAGCAAATTTTTTCGGTCTGGGATGGGCAGCGACACCTGCCGGTCTGCAGGCAATGGAAGATCTGGATGAGCTGGAAAAAGAAAGGACTCTGATGCAGGCGGTCGGTCAGTCTGCTCAGAGCCGGTATGATTTTGGTTCAGACCGGATTTTGCGGGAACAGAGAAAAAAGGAAAAAGCAGCTTCCACAGAAATGTGTACGTTTCTGGTGCTGAATATTTCTTCTCTTCAACTGATCCCTGTAACGGTCATTGCCTATCGAAGTCAGTATGGTTCGCCGGATCCGGCAGGGATTACCGGAGCAGCGATCGTTGCTACGACAATTTCCTCAATGGCAGGGATTTTGTTCGCAAAAATTATGTCTGTAATAGATGAAAAGCGTGGCTATTAAATCCTGTTTGAATTATGGGGCTATTTTCACAAGCGATCAGTAATAGCAGTTTTCTGCCTATACGCTATATGAATTTTGTTACTTTTTAAAAAATGTACTAGCGGTTCGGATCATTCAGATAGGAAAGCATGAAGGCGATACGTGACTGGTAGTCTTCACATTCATTCTGCATGATGGAGACCGCTTTTTTTACCTTGTTCAATACCGTATTTCGATGCTGGAAAATAGCAGTGGACGTCTGGTTGACGTTGCGACCATTTTTCAAAAACTGCATAAAAATGTAACACAGGTCGCCGTTGTGGGTTTCATCGTATTGGCGCAGCACTTCGTAGCATGGTGAAGCTGCCATTTTATCCACACCGGCTTTTTTTAATTCCTGTAAAATATACAGCATATAGACATCGGAAAAATAATGGAAAGTCGGGGCTCCGCCCTCTGTCTTGGAAGTTCCGATCGCCAATGCTTCCCGCGCCTGTGCAGCAGCGGTTGGCAGATCCATCAGTGAGAAAAAGGTGTTGCTGATGCCACATTCAAAGTATCGGTTCCGGAAATTTTTCTGGAAAATCGTTTGTTCCTCCGGAGTCAGGAATGTGGCAAAACTCTCATTTTCACTGTTATTTTTTAAAATATATAACGTGTTCTGGTACACGAACGGTTTCAGCTGTGGAATGGAAGTGCGCAGATTCCAGCTGACAAAGGAAAATGGCAGTTCCTGTTCGTCCGGATAATGGATGACCGCCAGCATAAAACGCCCGTTCATCGGTAGATCCGGAATATAACTGAGCTGGTCGGCATATTGCTGCTGCGGAGCGTCCGGATGCTCCAGAATGTCGTTAAATACCGATTCGTAAATATCTGAAGAAGACCGGTTGGAAAAACGTTTCTGCTGAAAGAATAACTGCAGGTTTTCCGCCACAATGTTCATCAGGTACAGGTAATTCGTACGCGGATGCACGGCACAGTGAAAGATCAGGGCATAGCCAACGGTGTGCCCGTTTGTCTTGAAACGGTACATCATACTGTAATAACAGTCATGTGTGGTCAGACTGTACCAGCTGATCAGTGGATTTTCTGCCTGTTCTGAGGTGGAGATCAGTCCGTCCTGACGCAGCCGCTCCATGATCTGCGGTGTCACATAACCGGCGGACAGAATGGATTCCATGATGGGATCACTGACATTCGGATCACGCAGATAACCAAGGATCGAGTAATTGCGATCCAGAACGACCATAGGATGAACCAGAAAATCTTTGGACAGGTTCAACAGATCCTGCAGGGATTTCTGCTGGATCAGCATCAGATGAAAGTTCTTATCCCAGATATCAAAATCGTGAAAAATCTTCAGGATACGGTTGAACACCAGCGGAAAAGATTCATCTGTGTAGAGTAACACCATGGACAGATTTGGATGGAAATCACTGGTATGAAGTTTTTCATCCTGGCAGATGCACAAAAATACACATCTGGAAGGAAACTGATCCTCTGGCGTTCTGCTTAATGCATTTAAGAGCACCTGGTCGGAAACCAGATAGAGCTCATCCCCGAATTCGGCATTAAGCTGCTCCTGGTCAAAAAGCTGCACGTTGTCGAAGTTCCCGGTGAGATCTATATTCTGTGATTCATAAATGCTGTTTGCAGAAAGCTGATATAAAAGTACGTTCAATGGTATCAGCATGGTAAATCTCCTTTGTACAAATTATCTGCTCCCATTATTTTGTGATGACATGATTTTATCAACTCAGACTGAGATGACTTATTTGCACCTATTATACCACGATGTACAAATGTGTGAATAGCATAATTTTAAAGTGCATTTTTGTGTTTTTTGACATACAAAGCATAAAAGGATTGTATTAAAATAGATACAAATGTACGAGGAGTATGAATGGAGGTATAATAATGAACTTTTTTACACCGGCCGAAGTGGCCAAAAATTACATTGCAACTGGAAAAAGTAAGGTTAACACACCAATTCCAAAAATGATCATTCTTGCGATCCTGGCAGGAGCCTTTATCGGATTCGGCGGCGTGGGGGCCACCACCGTTGCAGTATCCATTACAGAACCGTCACTTGGAAAATTTATCGGTGCCTGTGTATTCCCGGGTGGTCTGACTATGGTGCTGATCGCGGGAAGTGAGCTGTTTACCGGAAACTGTCTGTTGACAATCCCGCTTCTGGAAAAAGAAATCACTGTGGGCGGTATGTTAAAAAACTGGGTAGTTGTTTACATCGGCAACCTGATCGGTGGTCTGCTGGTAGGCGCAGGCGTTGCATTCAGTCACCAGCCGTCTCTGTTTAACAATGGAATGGCAGTATCCGTATTATCTACTGCAGCAAGCAAATGTTCCATGCCGTTTAGCGATGCATTTATCAAAGGTATTCTTTGTAATTTCTTAGTCTGTATCGCAGTATGGATTTCCTTTGCTGCGAAAGAAGTAGTCAGCAAGATCGTTGGTCTGTTTTTCCCGATCATGATGTTCGTGCTGTGTGGATTTGAACATAGTATTGCAAATATGTACTATATTAGTTCCGGTCTTTTCGCAAAAACAAATGCGACTTATGTACAGGCAGCAACAGACGCAGGAGTAGATCTGACAAATCTGACCTGGGGCAACTTCTTCAGCAAAAACCTGCTTCCGGTTACACTTGGAAACATTGTGGGTGGAGCAATTTGCGTTGGATGTGCGTACTGGTTTATCTACCTGCGCAAAGCAAAAAAAGCTGCATAAAGAGAAAATAGTTTCAGTAATGTATGAGATGCACAAATGAAACATCGAAAAAGTGCTTTTGGCATACACCAGAAGCGCTTTTTTGCCGCTATAATAGTATCATTACAGTATTCTGACAGGATACTGGTTAGGAGGGATATAAAAAAATGAGTAAGATTTATCTTGCCGGAAAGCACAGCCAGGATGTTACCATCGGGCATATGTTGGAGAAATTTTCCAGAAAAGTAGATGTTTACCCGCCTGGAACATGTCCACTGACGGTACAGTTATCACTGCTGCATGCTTCCATGAATCAGACTTGTGGAAAGTGCGTACCATGTCGTGACGGACTGCCACAGCTTGCAGACCTGTTAAGTAAAATTTTGAATGGTGTCGGCACAATGGAAATGGTGGATGAGATGAGAGAGATCGCCATCATGATCCGCGATACAGCAGACTGTGCCATCGGTTACCAGTCAGCTATTGAGGTACTGGAAGGACTTGAAACTTTTGCAGATGAGTATGAGAGCCATGTAAAAAAATGGGAATGTCCTGCCAATGTAGGTCAGAAGATCCCATGCGTGACACTCTGTCCTGCACATGTTGATATTCCGGGTTACATTGCACACGTTCATGAGGGTAATTACGCAGATGCGATCAACCTGATCCGTCGTGATAACCCGCTGCCAACTGCATGTGCCATGATCTGTGAGCATCCATGTGAGGAGCGCTGCCGTCGAAACCTGATCGATGATTCCGTCAATATCCGTGGTATTAAAAAATACGCGGTAGACCAGATTGCAGCAGATCAGGTAGCAGTTCCGAAGACAAACGTATCTACAGGCAAAAAAGTAGCAATCATCGGTGGAGGTCCTGCCGGAATGACAGCTGCATACTTCCTGTCTCTGATGGGACATAAAGTAACTGTTTATGAAGCAAAAGAACACCTGGGCGGTATGTTAATGTACGGAATCCCGAACTATCGATTCCCGAAAGACCGTATGGATGAGGATATGAATGCAATCCTTTCCACAGGAAATATTGAAGTAAAATATAATACAAATGTAGGTGTAGATATTCCAATTGAGGAAGTAAGAAACAGCCACGATGCAATGTTTGTTGCCATCGGTGCACAGAAAGGTAAAAAACTCCGTCTGGACGGCATTGATGCAAACAACGTATTCTCCGCAGTAGAAATGCTGGATGGCATCGGACATGGTATACGCCCGGATTATACAGGCAAGACCGTTGCTGTTATCGGCGGCGGAAACGTTGCTATGGATGCTGCACGAAGCGCGCTTCGCTGTGGCGCAAAAGACGTCCGAATCGTATACAGAAGACGTCAGGAAGACATGACAGCGCTGGATACAGAGATTGAATCCGCTGTTATGGAAGGTATTGAGCTGATGCTCCTTCAGGCTCCAAAGAGCATTGAGAAGGACGAAAACGGCGATTGCTGTGCACTCTGGGTACAGCCACAGATGATCGGTGCATACCGCGGCGGCAGACCGTCACCGGTAGACTCCGCATCCAAAGATCCGTTGCGTGTTCCATGTGATGTGGTACTGATCGCAGTTGGTCAGGATATCGTCAGCGAGCCGTTTGAAGAGTTTGGTATGCCGGCAGAGTGGCATGTATTCAAAGCTGGTCTGGATACTGCTGTAGAGGGTATGCCGGGCGTATTTGTCGGTGGTGACTGTGCAACTGGTCCGTCCACAGCAATCAAAGCGATTGCAGCCGGAAAAGTAGCAGCACATAATATCGATGAATATCTTGGTTACCACCATACCTTAAACTGTGGTGTAGAAGCACCGGAAGCAAGAGAGAATAACCGTGTTCCGACCGGTCGTGTCAACATTGGCGAGCGTCCGGCTTATGAGAGAAAACATGATTTTGAGCATGTAGAGTGCCCGATGACTCACGAAGAAGCAATGCAGGAGTCCGGCAGATGCTTAAGATGTGATGTATTCGGGTGCGGTAAACTTCAGGATGCGATCGACCGCTAAATATTGAAAATAACAGAGTTTATATATGGAGGTAATAACAGATGCGTTTAACCATAGATGGAAGAAACGTGGAAGCAGCAGAGGGCATGTCAATCCTTCAGGCAGCAAAAACTGTCGGTATTGAAATCCCTACACTCTGCTACTTAGAGGGTATCAGTGACATCGGGTCCTGCCGCCTGTGTGTAGTAGAAGTAGAAGGAAAGAACGAACTTGTCACAGCCTGCAACACAAAAGCAAAAGAAGGCATGGTTGTGCAGACAGCCAGCGAGCGTGTAATCGAAGCAAGAAAGACAGTTTTAAAACTGTTACTTTCCAATCACAATATTGATTGCTTCAACTGTGAGAAAAATGGTGACTGCGAACTTCAGAAATATTGTAATATATATGGAATTGATACAACACCGTATTTCGGTTCCAGAGGACTGTTAGAATGTGAGATCCCGAAAAAGGATGCACATCCGTTCCTGTCCTATGATCAGTCAAAATGTATCTACTGTCAGCGCTGCGTACAGACATGTAGAGTTGCAACCGGAAGAAGAGCGATCAAACTGCGCAGAACCGGTAAATTTACGATTATCGATGCACCGTTTGGTGATGACTGGGAAGAGACACGCTGTGAGTCCTGTGGTAACTGTGCACAGGCTTGTCCGACAGGCGCTCTGACCATCAAGAGAAGAAAAAATTATCGTCCGTGGGAAGTAAAACGTGTGCGTACCACATGTCCACACTGTGCAACCGGATGTCAGTATGATCTGATCGTAAAAGATAACAAGATCGTAGATGTAGAGGGCGCAGACGGTCCGTCCAACCACAAGATGGTCTGTGTTAAAGGACGTAGTGGTTCCTTTGATTTCGTAGATCATCCGGACAGAGTACGTCATCCGCTGATCAAAAATAAAGAGACCGGTGAATTCGAGCAGGCTACCTGGGATGAGGCACTGGATTATGTAGCAAAGAAATTTACAGAGTTAAGAGATACTTACGGTGGAGACTGCCTGGCAGGATTTGCCTGTGCACGTTCCGCAAACGAAGATATCTATATGCTCCAGAAAATGGTAAGAACTGCGTTCCATACCAATAACACAGATAACTGTGCCCGTGTCTGCCATGCACCGACCGTAGCCGGACTGGCAACTACACTTGGTTCCGGAGCTATGACAAATACGATTGCGGATATTACACAGGATTCAGATCTGATCATGTTGGTTGGTTCTAACCCGGAACATGCACATCCGGTACTTGGTATGCAGATCCGTCGTGCCGTACATAAAGGTACAAAACTGATTGTTGTAGATCCGCGTGATATCGATCTGGCACACGCAGCCGATGTACATCTGAAACTGACACCGGGTACAAACGTAGCGTTTGCAAACGGTATGATGAATATCATCCTTTCCGAAGGTCTTGAGGATCGCAAATTTATCGAGGAGCGTACTGAGAACTTCGAGGAAATGAAGAAAGTTGTTGATAAATATCCGGCAGAGAAAGTTGCAGAGATCTGTCATGTCGATGTAGACAAACTGATCGAGGCAGCCAGAATGTATGCAACTGCAAAAAATGCAGCCATCATTTACTGTCTGGGTGTTACCGAGCATCATACAGGTACAGAGGGCGTTATGTCTCTGTCTAACCTGGCAATGATCACAGGAAACTTTGGCCGTCCTGGTTGTGGTGTTAACCCAATCCGTGGTCAGAATAACGTACAGGGTGCCTGCGATATGGGTGCTTCTCCGGATCAGTTCCCGGGTTATCAGAAACTGAGCGCACCGGGTGTTTTGGAAAAATTTGAAAAAGCATGGGGCACAAAATTGAACCCGAAAGAGGGAACAAAGGCAACCGAGTGCTTCGGAAAGATGCTGACCAAGGAGATCCGTGGTCTGTTCATCTTCGGTGAGGATCCGGTTCGTACCGATCCGGATACGGCACATGTTATGAAAGCATTAAAGAACCTGGATTTCCTTGTTATGGATGAGTTATTCCTGACAGAAACTGCAAAAATGGCAGATGTTGTCCTTCCGGGACGTTCCTATGCAGAGAAAGAGGGAACCTTCTCCAATACAGAGCGTCGTGTACAGCGTATCCGTAAAGCGGTTGAGATCGAAGGCGAGACAAAAGAAGATATCTGGATCTTTACAGAGATCATGAACCGTATGGGATATCCGCAGCCGCATCTGACCTCTGCACAGGTTATGGATGAGGTAGCTTCCGTAACTCCTTCCTTCGCAGGTATCAGTCATGAGCGTCTGGACAGCGAAGAAGTAGCAGGAAACGGTCTGCAGTGGCCATGTACATCCAAGGATCATCCGGGTACACCGATCATGCATGTTGGCAAGTTCTCCAGAGGACTTGGTTACTGCAATCCGATCGAGTATATTCCGTCCATGGAGCTTCCGGATGAGGAATATCCTTTCAAGATGATGACAGGTCGTGTATTATATCACTATAATGCATGTGCAATGACTGACAAGACAGAAGGACTGAACCAGATTTCCGGACATTCCTTCATCGAGATCAATACAGAAGATGCTGAGCGTATCGGTTTCAAAGACGGTGACAGAGTAAGAGTATCTTCCCGTCGTGGAAGTATCGAGACAACAGCAAACGTATCCGGAAAGACCAATCCGGGCGAGTGCTGGATGCCGTTCCACTTCCTGGATGGCGGTGCAAACTGGTTAACATCAGATGCACTGGATTCTATTTCCAGTACACCGGAGTACAAAGTTTGTGCAGTTAAGATTGAGCGCGCATAACAGACAGCATTTTTCGTAATGATTGTTTCGGAAGAATTGTGAAAGCTGAATAGGTGAGTATTAAATTAAGGAAGGATCTTATGGCAGAACATATCAGAGATGAATATTTTGTAACCCGTGATGTAGTCACTTACAATGGAAGTGCACTAGTATCCGACAAAAAAAATCTGGTAGTAGAAGTAAGTTATCAGTTATATGTGAATGGCAGGGGAGCAGGTGAAATGATCTGTTCCCCATGGGATAAAAAGGAGGCATTCCTTGGTTATCTGTACCTGCGCGGTTATATTTCCAGTGCAGGAGATGTTCGGGCAATCGACGTGGATGAGGAACATGGAATGGTAAATATTACGATCCGTGAGTATCTCACCGATGAGACCGATATGGAAAACCTTTTGCTGGAAGATGAAGTGCTGCTGAATGAACAGGGCATTGTGCCAAAACGGGATGATGTGAGACTTTCCGTTCGTGAAGTGCTTGCTTTTTCCAGGGGATTAGAAGAACGCTCTGCACTGTTTCATCGAACCGGTGGCGTACATTGTGCGGCGTTCGTACATCATGGAGTATTTCTGTCTTACAAGGAAGACGTTAGCCACCATGTGGCCGTAGATAAAGTCGTTGGTGACTGTCTGCTTCGAAAGATTCCGATGAAAGATGGAATTTTAATCTTCTCTGGTCGTGTTCCGGTGGAAATCCTGCAAAAAGTAGGAGCCATGGGTTGTTCCATTCTGATCGCAAAGTCGGCACCGACGAATTATTCCTGTCGTCTGGCACAGCAGCTTGGGATTACGCTGATCGGTTTTGCCAGGGATAAGACATTTAATGTGTATTCACATCCGGAACGGATTTATGAATAAATTCTTGTTTGTCGTTGTAAAGGGCAAAATGAAATGAACTACAAAAAGAACATGAAAAATTTTCTGTGTCTGTTGCGTCGCTTATTTCCGACCGCTCCCGCGAACTCACCCGCAAAACCGGCGGGCTCAAACACACTCCCGCGGTCGGGCTAGACGCAACATCCACAACGAAAATTTTCCAACTATTCTTTTTTGTAGTTCATTTCATTTATGCCCTGTTTACACGACGGCACCGCGTGCCACGTGCACATATAACTAGTAACAAATTTAACGCTGTGCTGTGCACGCTGATTCACTTTATGAACGCAGAATAAGCATTCCCCCGCTTCAAGTGCGTAGAGCACTAAGCGGTGGGTTAAGGTAGCCAAAAATCAGAAATTATTGTATACTCATGGCATGGGAACATGGAAATCTAAAAACAGACACAAATACCTATTACAATATCACAATATTTTTGTCTGTAAATATAGGAAGAAATTACTGGTTTCGACGCAGATATCAGATGATATAAAACAGTTTTCGTATGAGATATGTCAGAGACACAGTGTGATAATAAGATATATGGAAACAGATAAAGCCCACATTCACTATATGACAGAGACAGAACCAACAATGTCTATTAGTAAGATTGTAAACCTGATGAAGAGCTATACAACATACCATATATGGAAAAGATATCCCCAATATTTACGAAAACAATTCTGGAAAGAACATACCTTTGCTGGAAAGAAATACGAAAATCCAAAAATCATCAGAAAATACGAAAAGAAACTGATAAAACTGCAAAGGTAGTTAGCCCATAAAGAGAAAAGAAGTCAAAATTACTACAAAACAAAGAAAAAGATAGCATTATGCCATGAAAAAATAACAAATACCAGAAAAGATTATCTGCACAAGATGTCCCATGAGATTATCAGCGAAAACCAAGTGATAGTTTCGGAAGATTTGCAGATAAAAAACATGGTAAAAAATCACCGTTTGGCAAAGTCTATAGGTGATGTATCATGGTATGAGCTGACAAGACAGTTAGAATATAAGGCAACAAGAAATTTGAGCACATAAGAGAGGAAGGAACTAAGATGAGTAAAGCATGGTGGAAAAGCAGTGTGATTTATCAGATCTATCCAAGAAGTTTTGCGGATAGTAACGGAGACGGTATCGGTGATCTGAACGGTATTACGGAACATCTGGATTATCTGAAGGAACTGGGTGTGGATGTAATCTGGTTGTCCCCGATTTATAAATCACCGAACGATGATAATGGATATGATATTTCTGATTATCAGGATATCATGACTGATTTCGGAACAATGGAAGATTTTGACCGGATGATCACAGAGATGCATAAACGCGGTATCAAACTGGTGATGGATCTGGTAGTAAATCACAGTTCCGATGAGCACAGATGGTTTCTGGAAAGTAAAAAATCGAAAGATAATCCATACCGCGATTATTATATCTGGAAAGATCCGAAAGACGGCATCATTTTTTTGACGGCGGCAGATGAAGAAATGAACATTATCATGGGTTTGG
>OHAS01002489.1_pt1 | contig 13145 bp, 13 predicted proteins | sample 1577131 | NCBI WGS metagenome assembly OHAS01 (sample SAMEA3541566, study PRJEB24748) | human gut metagenome | biome: human gut; feature: human-associated habitat; material: faeces | place: China | collected 2012 | reverse complement strand
ACTGCGCGTGGCAATACACACGGGTCATGGCGTCCTCGGGCTTTCAGGGTGCCGCCGGTACTGGTGCTGAGCAATCCCAGCAGGTTCTTTACCAGCTCCACCAATACGCCAGCCCAAGGCCCCATCGTCATTGCGCCGACCAGCGCCGGAAAGTCCGAAAGGTCCATTCTGGCAAAAGAAGGGGAAAGCGGCACAGGGAACTCAAGAAAAGATAAAACAAAGGATACTGCCGCCAACAGTGAAATCATTGTCATGGTACGGGTGCTGCGAAGGGAGGCGGCTTGCCTGTTTGTAACAGCAGCTACGGAAATAGACTGATTGTTCATAACTCTCCTTATGAGATGGGCTTTAGATTAAGGCCGCCCCACATGATTGCGGGGCGGCCTTGGCCTATCTTCTATCATCCAGACTGTAACTGTCGGTGCCGGAATTACACCGGCTCATGCTGTTCAGCTCGCGGACTCTACCGCCGGTGGGGACTTTCACCCCGCCCCGAAGATCGGTATGGATTTTTAGGATTACAGGTCGTACTCCTTGGGAGGATTGCCGGAGAAGTCGGCAATCACGGCGTGGGCGTCGGCCAGGTAGAACACCTCAAAGATCGGGTTGTCGGCGGTCTGGTACTGGCCCTTGACGATGGGGTTCTGGATGCACATTTCCTTGACCGGCATATTGTTCTCAAAGACCGCCTTGCCGTTCAGACGAATCCAGGCATACGCAGGGCTGGACACGGAAACCTCCACATAGGGGTTGGCCTGCATATCCTGATAGACACCCTTCTGGTTGTTGGTGCAAAACCACAGCTTGCCGTCCTTCTCACCGGCAAACATGAAGGGGCGGCACTTGGCCTTCCCGTCCCGGCCCACGGTGGCGAGGTACTGCACAGGGTTTTCGTTCAGGAATTTCACGACTTCGTTCATAATAGATAACCTCCAAACTGTTGCTGTTGTTATTGAGAAAGTGTTTGCTTTCTGTCTCTGATATGATTGTAGCAGTGTTCTTTAACTGCGTGAAGTACGCACAATATTGTGGTATAGTTACCTGCTGGTAACAATGCTCAATCAGAACTTACCGTTGTCGTTCTGCCAGGTGGACTGATCGGCAATCGTCTCCATGACATCCCAATGCTCGGCAATCTTGCCGTCCTCCACACGCCACAGATCGTAGTAGCTGGTGGGAGCGCCGCCGTAGGTTCCCTCGCTGACCGCCAGGACAAAGTTGCCCTGTGCCAGAATCAGATGGGTTTCGTCATAGATCATCTGGATGCCCTGCTCGGCCAGAGCAGTAAGTGCAGCATTCAGGCCGGAAACGCCATCGGCAATCGCGGTGTTGTGCTGGATGTAGGTGTCACCGTCAAAGTAATCGGCGGTCTTGTCGGGATTGTTGCCCTGCATCACATCGTAGAGGAAGTTCTTCACCAGCTCCCGGTTTTCCTCGGTCTTGTCCAGATCGGTCACTTCCATCGTGCCGTCGATCTGAGTGTGGCCGGAGGGGTTCCCAGGGCGTCCTCCACCGGCACTTCGCCGATCAGGGCATCGTAGATTCCCTTGGAGACCGTCTTGTCCACGCCCATTCCAGAAGTGGAATTGGCCTGAGGATCAAAATCACACAGGAGGATGCGCTGCCCGGCCTCCGTCAAGGCCGCGGCGAGATTCACACAGGTGGTTGTTTTCCCCACGCCGCCTTTTTGATTCACAATCGCAATGGTTTTTGCCACGTGGGCACCTACTTTCTGAAAATACCCAATAAGGTAGAAATGCTTATGCTCATTTATTATAGCAAGCGTGGACGGCCGTTGCAAGGAGAAAAGCGGAAAAGCAGAGAAAAGGAAGAGAAAATGTTTCACGTGAAACAAACGGCAGAAAAAGAGCCGCGGATGTTTCACGTGAAACATCCGCAGCCGGTCACAGAAAAAGACGGCAGCCCCAGGGCGGCAGCTGCAAGTGCAGAACACCGCCGGAACAGGGGAGAGTATCTCCGGTGAGGAGATCAGTGGGGCCAGCGCCTTCCCACAGCAGTGTGACAGTGTGGGAGTCCGGTGAGGCGTTGACGGCTGTGGTCAGCCGCTGGTCACCGTCCTGCCGGGCAAAAATCAACAAAGGACCTGCGGTGTAGAGCCAGGAGATGGTGCCGGACTGCAGGGCTGGATACGCATTCCGCAGGGCACCCAGCCGGGTGAACCACGCCAGCAGGTCCCGGTCTTCCCGGCCCCAGGGGTAGGTCCCCCGGTTCAGAGGGTCCTCAAAGCCCTCCATCCCGGCCTCATCCCCGTAATAGATCATGGGAGAGCCGGGGAAGGTGAACAGCACCAGCGCCGCCAGCCGCAGCTTGGCGATGCCCGCTGCCCGCTCCCGGGGCAAAAGCCGGTAGGAGGCCCGCTCCGCCTTGGTGTCCGGCGTTCGGTCCGCACCCAGCAGCGTCAGGATGCGGGGGGTATCGTGGGTGCCCAAAAAGTTCATGGCGGAGTAAAAGGCCGCCGGAGGATAGTTCTCCCGCAGGGTCTCCATGGCCTCCCGAAAGTCATCGGCATCCCCGCCGGAGAGATAGGCCAGCAGCGCCGTGCGGAAGGGGTAGTTCATCAGACCGTGTGTCTCCCGCCCCAGCAGATACCGCCGCCGGCGGGAGTAGGCGATCTTGTTGCTGCCGTCCTCCCACACCTCGCCCAGCAGATAGCCGCCGGGCTTCTCCGCGTCCATGGCGCGGCGGATGCCCTCGATAAAGTCGCCGGGCAGCTCGTCCGCCACGTCCAGCCGCCAGCCGTCCGCGCCGCAGCGCAGCCAGTGCCGCACCACGCTGTCCTCGCCGCCGAAGATGAAGTCCCGGTAGTCCGGCTGCTCCTCGTTGACGGCGGGCAGCGTCCGCACGCCCCACCACGCGTCGTACTCCGACGGCCACGGGTGGAAGCTGTACCAGCGGTAATAGGGGGAGCTTTGGCTCTGCGCCGCGCCCAGGGAGGGATAGTACCCCTCGGCGTTGAAATAGCGGCTGTTGCTGCCGGTGTGGTTGAACACGCCGTCCAATATCACCCGCATGCCACGTTCATGCGCCCCGTCGCACAGGGCGCGGAAGTCCTCCTTGCTGCCCAGCAGCGGGTCGATGGCGCGGTAGTCCGCCGTGTCGTAGCGGTGGTTGCTGGCGGCCTCGAAAATGGGGTTCAGGTACAGGGTGGTCACGCCCAATCCGCGCAGATAGTCCAGCTTCTCCGTGATGCCCGCCAGCGAGCCGCCGAAGAAGTCCCGGTTGGTGATCTCGCCGTTGACCTCCGGCAGGAACACCGGCTGGTCGCCCCAGCTCTCGTGGAGGCAGCGCCGTCCCACCATGGAGGAGACATCCGGCATGGCCACCCGGCGGAACCGGTCGGGGAAGATCTGATAGGTGACGCCCTCGCCGAACCACTCCGGCGTGGCCGTGTCCTCGTATACCGTCAGCTGCCAGCGTATCAGCTTCTCCGGCGCGTCCTGCACGCCGTTTTTGCCGAACCAAACCAGATGGCCGTCGCCGTCCGTCAGCCGGAAGGCGTACCAGCACAGGTCGGCCTCCGCCGGGGCGGTGTATGTCCCGGCGAAGCCGCCCTCCGCCGGCGGCAGGGCGCACACGTCCTCTTTTCCGGCGAACTCCCGGTATACCAGCAGCTCGCAGCCGTAATACGTCTCGTCCTCCAGCGCGAAGCGGATGTCCGCAGAGCAGGCCGCCGCGCCGAAGGGGTCTTTATACCGCTTGTCTCTTGAATCAAATACAGGTCCCATACTGTCCTCATGCGCGCCGCCCGTGGGCGTGGCGCGTTACTGCAAAAGTGTGTTCTCGCCCAGCGAAGCGCTGCTGCCGCCCCGGGTGAACCACGCGTTGATGATGTCCACGGCGGCGTTGGCCAGCAGACTGCCGCTGCCGCCCTTCTCCACCACGATGGCGATGGCGATCTCCGGATCGTCATAGGGCGCGTAGGCCACGAAGGTGCCGTTGGCGATGTCCGTGCCCACCTGCGCCGAGCCGGTCTTGGCGCCCGCCTCCACCACGCAGCGGGAGAACGCGCCCTGCAGCGAGTCGTGGGTCAGGTCGTGCATGCCCTTTGTCACCGCCGCCATGGTGGATTCCGAGATGTGCATCTCGTTCAGCGTTCCCTTGTCGTATACGTCGATAATACGAGAATTATCGTAAGATTTCACGTTTTTCAGAAGATGCGCCTCGTAATGCTCGCCGCCGGACACCAGCGTGGCCACATAGTTGGCCAGCTGCAGGGGGGTGAACAGGTTGTAGGACTGTCCGATGGCCGCCGTGATGGTCTGGCCGTCCGTCCACTCCCGGTCGTGGGCTTCCGCCCACTCCGGCGAGGCCAGCACGCCGCTCTCGTCCCCGATCTCGATGCCGGTGTGCTGCCCCAGGCCGAAGGCCGTGGCGTATTCATCCAGCTTCTTGATCCCCGTCAGCCGTCCCACCTCGTAATAGAAGTAGTTGCAGGAATCCACGATGGCCTGGCTGACGTTGATGCGCCCGTGGGTGGTGCGCGCCTGCCGCCAGATCCAGCACATGGGCTGCGGATCTTTGTAATAGGTGTAGACACCCTTGTCCTGGATGATGGTGGTGGGGGTGATGATGCCCTCCTCCAGCGCCGCCACGGAGGTACACAGCTTGAAGGTGGAGCCGGGGGCGTAAATGCCCTGGGTGGCGCGGTTGAACATAGGCAGCCGCTCGTCGGCCGCCAGCTCCTCGTAGTTCTGGTTGAACGTCTCCAGATCGTAGGTGGGATAGCTGGCCAGTGCCAGCACCTCGCCGGTGCCCACCTGCACCACGGCCACAGCGCCGCCGCGCTCGTTGCTGTCCTTGTCCACCATGCCCTGAATGGTGCTGGCCAGCGTGTCCTCCGCCACCTGCTGGAGGTCGATGTCGATGGTCAGCGCCACGGTGCCGCCGGGCTGGGGCTTGCGGGTGTACAGCTCGCCGGTGAGCTTGCCGTTTTCGTCGGTGGTGATGAGCCGTCTGCCGTCCACGCCGTGGAGATAGTCCTCAAAGGCTTTCTCCACGCCGTCCTTGCCCACCAGATCGTTCATGGAGTAGCCCCGATCCGCGTAGCCCACATAGCCGGTCTTTTCGTCGCTGCGCCACTCCTCCTGCCATATAGCGCCCACGGTGCCCAGAATGTGCGCCGCCAGCTTGGTGTTGTATACCCGCGCCGCCGCCGTCTTGATGGTCACGCCCTCATAGTGCCCGTCGGTGATGCGGCTGATCAGCTCCGAGGACACGTCCTCGGCGAAGGTATAGCTGCTGCGCCCGTCCAGCTCATAGCGCACGCCGGCGATGAGCCGCGCCTGCGCCGTGGTATAGCGCTCATCGATGGCGTACAGCTCCCGCAGAGCGCCGATCAGCTCCGAGGCGGAGGCGTTCTCCGGCAGCTCGTTGTCCTTCAGATACTCCTGAAAGGCGTTGGAGCGGGCTGCGGTCTTCAGCTGGGGGATGAGGCCGGAGGTCATGGGCAGGGTGTCGTTCCACGGCACGTCCAGCTCCTGACACAGCTGGATCAGCCGCCATATAGCGTCGTTCAGCGCGCCGTCGTCCTTGCCGAAGGCGCTCTTGTCGAACACCAGCGTATAGGCCAGCCGGTTGCTGACCAGTACCTTGCCGTTGCGGTCGGTGATAATGCCGCGGGAGGCCGTCACCGTCTCGCTGGCGGTGTTGCTGGTGATGGACTTCGCCCGGTTCTCGCTGCCGTGTACCACCTGCGCGTCGTACAGCACGGCGAAGAACAGCAGCAGGAAAGCGCCGAAAAAGCCCAGCAGCATATACACCCGCCGCCGGGCGGGGTGGGGGTTCTTCATCATAGTTCCCTCCTCCTCCGAGGGTCTAATCGTCCAGAGCGCGTGTCCGCACCCATGCAAGCAGGGGGTGCACCGCCGCCGCGAAGGGCAGGCTCACCGCCAGCTCCCGCAGCGCCAGCCACGATGCCGCGCCTATGTCAAAGCCGCTCTGCCCGGCCAGCACCGCCGCGTGCAGCAGCGCGGCGATGACCATGCATATCGCCGTTACCACCACAGAGCACACCACGCCCGCCATGATGACCTGCCCGCTCAGCAGCCATGCCGCCGCCGCGCCCAGCAGGAACACCAGGAAATAGAAGCAGGGCATGCCCGCCACCGGCGCCAGCAGGTCGCACGCCAGCCCAAAGAACGCGCCGTACAGCAGTCCCTGCTCGCCGCGCTCCAGCGTGGCCGGTATCACCGCGATGGCCGGCAGGATAAAGGGGTGTACGCCCCATATCCGCACATGCACCAGCACCGCGCTCTGCACCAGCACCAGCACCAGCGCGCCCAGACAGTAGCATATCCACTTGATGGCCGTTGCACGCCGCGTCATGTCCGTCCTCCGTCTTTCACTCGATCACGTCAAAATCCGTGATGATAAATAGCTCCTTCATCTCGTCCACGCTGCACCCCGGCGCCAGCACCGCATACCGCGCCAGCCCGCCGTCGTCGGTCTGCACCGCCTCCACCGTGCCGATCACCAGTCCGGAGGGAAAGTAGCCGCCCAAGCCCGACGTGACCACCACGTCGCCCTTGATGAGGCTGGCGCTGTCCGCCAGATATTGCAGCCGCAGCTTGCCCTCGGCCATCAGCTCCAGCTCGCCGCCGGCCACCGCCGTCTCGCCGGTGCGGAACACCGTGGCGCCGAACTGGGATTCCGTGTCCAGCACCGTGGCAAGGCGGCTCCAGTTCAGCCCCACCTCCGTGATGACACCGGCCAGGTTCCCGGCGCTGTCCACGGCACAGTTGCCCACGGCCACACCGTGCCGGCTGCCCCGGTTCAGCACCAGCGTGCTGGCCCAGTTGGAGACATCCCGCTGGGTGACCCGCGCCGCCTCGAAGGTCAGATCGCTGCGCTGCTGCCGCAGACCCAGCAGCTCCCGCAGGTCGCGGTTCTCCTCCGCGGCGCTCTCGGCGGAGCGCAGCTGCTTTTCCAGCTCCGCGATCTGCCGCCGCAGCTCGTCATTCTCCTCCTGAAGCTGCTCCACGCTGTCGAACCGGTCGCTGATGCCGTTCACCCAGCCCGCCACGGCGGAGCCCGCCGCCCGGAAGGGCGAGGCGATAACGCCCAGCGCGTTGTGCAGCAGCCCCGTGCCGGAGCCGAGAGCCGACACCACGCACAGCACCACCGCGATGGTCGCCGCCGCTGCCAGCAGCCATATTCCCGTTTTCGTAAAAAATCGCTTCATGTTGTGTTACCCCAGCAGCACCACGCCGAATTCACGCAGCATCTCCTCCAGCAGCACCACCGGCAGACCCATCACGTTGAAAAAGTCCCCGTCGATGCGCTCCACCAGCAGCGCGCCCTGTCCCTGCACGCCGTAAGCGCCCGCCTTGTCCATAGGCTCGCCCCCGGCGATGTAGGCGCGCAGCTCCCGCTCCGTGGCCGGGCGGAAGTACACGTCCGTGGACTGGGCGCGGGTCAGCAGCCGCTGCCCCTGCCGCACCGTCACGCCGGTGCACACCGTGTGGCGGCGACCCTGTAAGGCTGTCAGCATCTCCAGCGCCTCCCGCTCGTCGGCGGGCTTTCCCAGCTTCCTGTCGTCCAGAAACACCATGGTGTCCGCCGTGATGACGATCTCATCCTCCGCCGCGTCCACCGCCTGGGACTTCTCCCGCGAGATGTAGCACACCGTCTCCTGCGGGGTCAGCCCGGCGGGAAAATACTCCTCCACCTGCGGCACGCGGACGGCAAAATCAGACACGCCCATCCGCTGCAAAAGCTCCTGCCGCCGGGGAGAGCCGGAGGCCAGCACGATCCTCGCCATATCCGTCACCTGCCTGTGGAGCCGAAGCCGCCTGCGCCCCGCTCCGTCTCGTCCAGATCGTCCACCACCGTCACGGCGGGCTGCACCACCGGCACTACCATCAGCTGGGCGATGCGGTCGCCGGGCTGCACCGTGTAGGGCGCGTCGCCCAGGTTCACCAGTCCCACGCCGATCTCGCCCCGGTAGTCGCTGTCGATGACGCCCACGCCGTTGGACAGGCACACGCCCCTCTTGATGCCCAGCCCGCTGCGGGCGAACACCAGCGCCACATACTCCGGCGACGGCAGCGCGATGGCGATGCCCGTGGGCACCAGCCGCCGCTCACCGGCGTTCAGGGTCACGGCCTCGTCCACGCAGGCGCACAGATCCATGCACGCCGCGCCCGCCGTGGCAAAGCGGGGAAGGGGGATGTCCGTCCCGATCTTCGGGGACAGGGGTTTGATCTTCAGCTCCATAATAGCACCTTTTTCCTGATAAAATGAATACAGAATGTAAATTTGATAGATAATTATACAATGCGTTGTACGTTTTGCGGCGGATACCGCCGTCCCGCGCGGAATGTCCTGATAACCGTGTGTAGGGGCGGACGTCTCTGCCCGCCCGCTCCGCGCCGCACTCTGTAGGGCGGGACCCATGTGTCCCGCCGCTTTGGAGGGACGGATTGCCGCGCCAGTGTGAGCACTGGCTCGCAATGACAGAGCGTGTAGGGGCGGACGACTCTGTCCGCCTGCTCCGCGCCGCCCTACGGCAGACGTGGTAAACCACCTGCCCGCCCTGCGTCCTCACTCCACGCCCCGGTAGAAAAGCCCCCGCGTGGTGTCCGCGTCCGCCGTGATCGTCCCGGCGTTGTGGGCGCGGAGGATGGCGGCGCATTCCTCCGCCGTCTCCGTGGTGAACCGCAGCCGCCCGTACCGCAGGCCGCACCGGAACACCTCCGGCTTGTCCGCCAGCACCAGCACCTTGCCGTTCTCGATCTCGCACCGGCAGCCGTAGGCGCACAGCACCGGGAACTGCGCCCCCGTCCTGTCGGTCAGCACGCTGCCTGCGCCGTGGGCGCAGCCCACGCTGTTCTTCGTCATGCAGTTCTCCGTGATCATCAGCGGCAGCCGGCCGTAGATCACGGCCTCGCAGTCCGCGTACTTGCCCAGATCGCGCACCTGCTGCCACCGCAGCTCCAGACTGGCCGTCACGGACGTCAGCCCCTGCTCCTGCCAGAAGGCCACGGCGCGGCTGTTGTACACGTTCAGTCCCAGGTCGCCCCGCAGCGTCTTTCCCAGACCCCGGACGATGGGCATGTGCCCCCAGTTGCCCACGGTCACGGACGTGACCTCCGGGTGCCGCTCCAATATGGCCCGCAGGGGCTGCTCGTCCGCCGTGCGGAACACCCTGGGCAGCACGGCGCACAGCTCCGTCCGTCCGGCACAGGCGGACAAGTCCATGGTATCCAGCAGCTCCGCCGGAATATACACGATGGCGGGCTTTTCCGCCAGCAGCGCCTCCGTCAGCTGGTCGGCGCGGGCGATGGACACGGTGAACGCCATCCGCTCCGCGCCCGCCGGCGCGTCCGGCAGGGGGGAGGCGGGCAGCTCCCGCCGTTTCGGGATGTCCTGCCGCCGCGCTGCCAGCTCGTCCAGCAGCTCCCGCCGCAGACCGTTCACGGCACTGGCGGACACCATCAGACCCTCGTCCAGCTCCACCTCCACGCTGTCCGCCGTGAACACGGTGCCGCCGGTCTTGGAGAGACGCTGGGTCAGCTCCTCCGCCGTCACCGCCCGGTTCCGGGCTTCCTCCGGCGCGTCGCCCGTGGCCAAGGCTATGGTCACGCCGCTGCGGACGGCGCACGCGCCGCTCAGCCGCACCGGTTCGCCCCGGCGCACCGTCAGCCGCAGGTTCACCGGTATCTTCCGGTTCTCTTTTCCGTTTTCGTATGTCTCGCGGGCGCGGGCGAACAGCTCCTTCGGCTCCGGCACGTTTTCCGGCCGGGTGCCGAACATGGCCTTGCCCTTCCTGCCCAGCCAATAGCCATCCGTAAAGCCGCTGCGGGAGAAGGCCTGCTCCAGCGCGGCGGATTCCTCCGCCGTGGGCAGCCGCCTTTCGTCCAGCAGGCGGCGGTAGATGCCCGTCACCACCGCCACGTATTCCGGGCGCTTCAGCCGCCCCTCGATCTTCAGGCAGTCCACGCCCATGCGCTCCATGTCCTGTAAATAGGCGGACAGGTTAGCGTCCTTCAGGCTCAGGGGATAGGCGCCCCTGCACGGGGCGTTCACGCCGTAAGGCAGGCGGCAGGGCTGGGCGCACGCGCCCCGGTTGCCGCTGCGCTGTCCCAGCACGGCGCTCATCTCGCATTGGCCGGAGTAGCACATGCACAGCGCGCCGTGTCCGAAGATTTCCACTTCCGCCTTGCAGCCTGCACAGATCTCCCGCACCTCGTCCCGGCTCAGCTCCCGCGCCAGCACCACCCGCTCCATGCCCAGCGCCGCCGCTTCGTTGGCGCCGCCCAGGGTGAACAGGCTCATCTGCGTGCTGGCATGGAGGGGCAGATCGGGCACGATCTCCCGCGCCAGCGCCAGAAGCCCCCAGTCCTGCACCAGCACCGCGTCCACGCCCATGGCGCTGGCGCGGCGCAGCGCCTCCGCCGCCGCGGGCAGCTCCCGGTCGGTGACCAGCGTGTTCAGCGTCAGGAACACCCGCACGCCCCGCAAATGGCAATACTGCACCGCCGACGCGAATTCCTCGTCGGTGAAGTTCCGGGCGCCCCGCCGGGCGTTGAAGGCGCCGAAGCCCATATATACCGCGTCAGCGCCGCTCTGTACGGCGGCCACCAGCGCCTCATACCCGCCTGCGGGGGACAGCAGCTCCATCATCCCCGGCGGTTGTTCTGGTTCTGGGCGTTCTGGAGCTTGCGGCGCAGCTCGGCGGCCTCGCTCTTGGCGCGGCTGGCCTCGTCCAGATACGTCTTGACCTGCCGGCGCAGATTCTCCGCGCCCTCCTGCGCCTTCGTCAGCTGGTCGGCCAGATTCACCGCCGCCAGCACCGCCGCCGCGTCGCGGCTCATGTGGGCGCTGTCCATCAGGCTGCGCATCTCCGTGTCCACCATGGAACCGATCTTCTCCATGTAGGCGGCGTCCTCCTCGGCCACGAGGATGTACTCCGTGCCGCAGATCGTCATCGTTACCCGGTTCGCCATAGCAAGCTCCTCCTTGTATGTTAAATAGAAACGTATTAGAGAGTTGTATATACCGATACAGAATCCATTATAGCATAAAATCCGGCGGAGGAAAGGGTATTTTGCCGAAAAGCGGAAATTTGTAAAAAGTTGTCCCGCCCCGCTTTACGTTGCGGCGGTTTTCGTGTAGAATAGGGGTCACTATGAGAAGGGAGGGAGCGCCATGGAGGGCTATATCCTGCGCGATGGCAAGGAGCAGCTGACGCTGAGCACCGCCGCCGCGGACAAGCTGCTGCAAAGCGGACAGGGCGACGCGGCGCTCCTGTATCTGGCGCTGTGCCGGTTCGGACGGGGCGTGACCCCGGAGGAGCTGGAGCGGGCGCTGCCCATCAGCCGCCTGCGCATCGACGCGGCGGAGCGTGTCTTGCAGCAGCTGGGCATTCTGCCCCGCCCGGCGGAGGACGCGCCGCCCGCCCCGGCGGAGGAGCGTCCGGTGTACACGTCTCAGGACATCGCCGGGCTGCTGACGGACAACGAGGGCTTCCGCCTGCTGATCCCCCAGACGGAGCAGCAGCTGGGCAAGAAGCTGCGCACCGCCGACCTGCAGATCCTGGCGGGGCTGTACGACCAGATCGGCATGCCCGCGGACGTGATCTATCTGCTGGTGTGCCACTGCGTGGAGCGGGCGCGCCGCCAGTGGGGAGAGGGACGGCGTCCCACCCTGCGGCAGATCGAGAAGGAGGGCTATCACTGGGCGCAGCTGGGCATCTTCGACCAGACCGCCGCCGCCGCATACCTGAAAAAGTGGGCGCAGCGGGAGGAGAAGTCCGCCGCCTACATGCGCGCGCTGCACCTGCCCCAGCGCCAGATGGTGGACGCGGAGCGGCGCTACATCACCCAGTGGATGGACATGGGCTTCCCGCCGGAGACGGTGGCGCTGGCCTATGAGCGCACGGTATTTTACAAGAAGGACATGAACTGGCGGTATCTCAACGGCATCCTGCGCCGCTGGCACGAGGCCGGCTGGCACACCGTGCATCAGGTGGAGCAGGGCGAGCAGGGAGGGAGAACGTCTCCCGTCAAGCCCGCCGCCCCTGCCGGGGACAAGGACGCGTGGATGCGCCGCTACATAAAGAGGTGAGAGTATGGCATACGACGGAGTCATCATGCAGCGGGCGCTGGCTCGCTTCGATCAGGCCAGGCAGCGCCGGGCGGCGGAGATGGAACAGCGCCGCCGGATGCTGTACGCCCGCCAGCCCCGGCTGGAGGAGATCGAGCGCACCCTGCGGGGCACCATGAGCCGCATCGTGGCCGCCGCCGCCAAAAAGGGGGAGGATCCCCTGCCGGCCATTCGCGCCCTGCGGGACGAGAATCTGGCGTTGCAGCAGGAGCGGGCGCAGCTGCTGACGGAGCTGGGCTATCCCGCCGACTATCTGGAGGACAAGCCCGCCTGTCCCCTCTGCGGCGACACGGGCTATGACAAAAAGGGCGTGTGCCGCTGCCTGCGGCAGTATTACGCACGGGAGCAGCTGCAGGAGCTGTCCCGCCTGCTGCCGCTGGGCGAGGCGCGGTTCGAGACGTTCCGCTTCGATCTGTACGACAGCACGGAGTGGGAGGGCTACGGCATCTCGCCCCGCGCCAATATGGAGCGGAATTTTGACGTGTGCCGGGACTTCGCCTGCCAGTTCTCCCGGGGCGGCGGCGACCTGCTGCTGTCCGGCGGCACGGGACTGGGCAAGACGTTTCTGTCCGCCTGCATCGCACGGGTGGTCAGCGAGAGCGGCTTCTCCGTGGTGTACGACACGGCCATCAGCATCTTCGCCAAGCTGGAAAACGACAAGTTTCGCCCCGACGAGGAGACGGCGGCGGAGGTGCGCCGCTGTGAGAGCTGTGACCTGCTGATCCTGGACGATCTGGGCACGGAGATGACCACCTCCTTCGTCCAGAGCGCGCTGTACCAGCTGGTGAACGGCCGGATGATCGCCGGGCGCTCCACCATTATCAGCACCAATCTGGCGCCGGAGGAGCTGGGGCAGCGCTACGGCGCGGCCATTCTCTCCCGCATCGAGGGCGGATACGAGATTTTGCCCTTCTTCGGGGAGGACATCCGGAGGAAGCGGTGAACGGGATGTGTCTCTTTACGTTCGGTCTGCCGTGATTCTTTGTAGGGCGGGACCCATGTGTCCCGCCGCAAAATAC
>OHAS01002487.1_pt1 | contig 13147 bp, 12 predicted proteins | sample 1577131 | NCBI WGS metagenome assembly OHAS01 (sample SAMEA3541566, study PRJEB24748) | human gut metagenome | biome: human gut; feature: human-associated habitat; material: faeces | place: China | collected 2012 | reverse complement strand
CCATAATATGCCTTATTGCCTCGTTCGTAAGTAGTTAACACATCCGGATGTTTTTCTGCCATCCAGGCTGGTATAGCATAAGTGGGAGTTCCCAAAATTACTTTTATACCTGCCTGATGCATCTTATCTATTATCCGGTCCATCCATGCGAATTCAAACTCGCCTTCACGAGGTTCAAACAAGCCCCACGATGATTCTCCGACACGAACAACTGAAAGTCCACAATCTTTCATCATTTGGATATCTTTATCCAATCGATCTGTCGGCATGTATTCATGATAATAAGCCGCCCCATACAGTACATTATCAAATTTATACTGCGCACAGGCAAGTGTAGGCAGCAATAATGATATGATTAGCCAAAGGATAACAACATGTTTTTCTGTTTTCATAATCTTTCAATTTAGGATTCTACTTCATCTGCAAATATATGTGCATTTTTTTGCTTTTGAAGAAGGATATTTCCCCAAAAAACGGGTGGTATCTATTCACGTCCAACAATGGCTAAAAAGCCCCTGAAATTTGAATCAATATCCCAACAAATGATACACTCCACCTACTAATGCCTTTACAACACCTTTCATTTCCAGCTCAAAGAGCAAGCTGATCATACGATTTATGGGGATATCTGTTTCTACAACCAGTGCATTAATATGTAAATCCCCTTGACGAGTAAGAATACGAATGACAAATTCTTCCTCTCCTGTCAGTTCAAGGAAGAGATTGCGCTGGATGCCCTCCGGTTTGGTAAGCTTCTCTTCATGAGTCCAGCCCATGGCTTTTATAAAATCTTCGGCAGACTGAATGAGAGCGGCCTTATTATCTTGTATCAGTAGATTGCACCCTCTCGAAGAAGCGTCAGAAATGCGTCCCGGAACGGCGAAACAATCGCGATGATAGTCTACAGCAAGGTCTGCCGTAATCAGCGAACCACCTTTAGAGGCAGACTCCACAACGATGGTTGCGTCAGTCATACCTGCCACAATACGGTTACGACTGACAAAGTTATGCCGGTCAGGATTGGTTTCGGTGAGGAATTCGGTAAGGAGTCCACCGTTGTCCAGCATATCAATGGCAGTTTTACGGTGAACATAAGGATAGATACGGTCCAGTCCGTGAGCAAGGACAGCCACGGTGGAAAGGTTGTTGGCCAGGGCAGCGCGATGGGCATGGATATCAATGCCATAAGCCAGACCGCTGACTACCAGCACATCAGGATAATGAGAGGAAAGATCACGCAGGAAATCTACACAGAATTGCTTGCCATACTCTGTGGCATTGCGAGTACCGACCATATTGATGACACGAAGACAATTGAAATCGGTATGCCCTTTGAAGAAGAGGGCTATCGGAGCGTCTTCACATTCGCGCAAACGAGACGGATAAGCTTCATCTTTGAGAGTCAGACAAGTGAGGCGATTCTTCTCCACGAACTCCATTTCGTGTTCGGCACGCAGGAAAGCGGCAGGATTATCGAGGGCAGTAACTATAGTAGGACTCACACCGGGTAGCAATTCAGGCAGTTCTTTACGTTGAGAAAAGACTCCGGCAGCACTTCCTATACCGTCTATTAAACGCTTTGCCCCGATATGTCCTATACCGGGGCAAAGCGTGAGGGCTATACTGCAAATTCGTTCGTCGTTGTTCATGGTTGTACAAATTCAATTCACCACAGATTACACAGATTAACACAGATTATTCTTCTTGATCTGTGTTAATCTGTGTAATCTGTGGTGAAAACATTAGAGGTATGCCTCAAATATCTCATCAAAAAGCTTACTGTCACTCAGTCGTCCATTCACCAGACACACCGTTTCGACTGTTGCTTTTATGACTACTTTATCATCACTCTTCCGAAAAATATCCTGATAGAAAACATACTTGATGCCTTCTTTCTTCATATAGAGTTTGGAAATAAACTCATCACCGCTCTTCAGAGGAGTTTTAAACGCCATGTTGATACGTGCCACTACGGGATCGACTCCCTGTTCGTGCAATCCCGCAAAACTGACACCGGTAGATAGCAGAAACTCATGACGGGTATGCTCCAAATAGTGCTGGTAATTTGCATTATTCACGATGCCTTGCAGATCACACTCGTAATCGCGCACCTTCATCTCTAACTCATAGATATACTTTTCCATATTCAATATAACTGTATCAAAAGTGTATCATCCACGTGTTTTCTCAATATCCAGTCCCTTGAACTTCTTCAGTTCTTCTGTAGAAACCAGCTTATAGAGTTTGTCACTGGGACGTATTTTGTCCGCTTTCATCGAGAAATGCTGTCCTTTCTTCACGGTTTGCACCGGTTTCAAGTCTACACGAGCTTCATCGAGCGTAGTGAATACTGCTCCTGTAGTGGGACCTGTAATCAGCAACTTGTCTCCCACATTCAGTTCGGCAGCTTCTACCAGGAACTCGGCAACACCGATATTAGAAAAGTATCTGATACCCTTACCTACATATATTTTCCGTTCCGTAGCGGCCGATCCGTAATTCTTCGTCCACTCGCCGAGGCGTTGTCCGAGATAATACCCATCCCAGAAGCCACGGTTGAATACAGTCTTCAGACGTTCATCCCACGCGGCTATCTTTTCATCGGTAAAGGTGCCGTCCAGGTAAGAACGGATGGCTTCTTTGTAACATTCCGCCACCGTGCGTACATACTCCGGGCCACGGGCACGTCCTTCTATCTTGAACACACGTACACCTGCATCCAGCATTTTATTCATAAAATGGATGGTTTTCAGGTCTTTGGGAGACATGATATATTGGTTGTCCACATCCAGTTCCACATCCGTCTCCTTATCACGCACCGTGTAAGAGCGACGGCACACCTGCATGCAGGCACCCCGGTTGGCAGAGTGGTTCATCTCGTGCAGAGAAAGATAGCATTTTCCCGACACTGCCATGCAGAGAGCACCGTGACAGAACATTTCGATACGAATAGGCTTTCCGCCGGGACCACAGATATTCTCCTCGCAGATATGACGATAAATCTCCGCTACCTGTTCCAGATTCAACTCGCGTGCCAGTACCACAACATCGGCAAATTGTGCGTAGAAGCGCAGGGCCTCCACATTCGAGATATTCAGTTGCGTACTGAGATGCACCTCCTGACCGATCTGCCGCGCATAGCTCATCACAGCTACGTCCGCCGCAATCACCGCAGAGATACCCGCCGACTTGGCCGCATCTACGATGGTGCGCATCAATGCCAGATCCTGATCGTAAATAATAGTGTTAACGGTAAGATAACTCTTCATATCGTGCTCATCGCACGTCTGCGCTATTTCCCGAAGGTCTTCAATAGTGAATGTATTAGCCGAACGGGCCCGCATATTCAGGTTTTCAATACCGAAATAGATGGAATCGGCACCTGCCTGGATGGCCGCCGCAAGTGATTCGCGCGAGCCGACAGGGGCCATGATTTCAAAGTCCTTTAAATCCATAAAATCATATATTTAATAAGCTACGAGTTACAAGCTACAAGCTACGAGTACCTTTCGGAGTATAGCGTAGCCCCTTGTAGCTTGTAGCTCGTAACTTGTAACTATTTTCCCTGTGCCTGCAATTCCTGTTGAAGTTCAGTGGCAATCTCCATTCCCAACTTTTGTCCTATTTGCATGCCCTCAGCCATCATGGCAGGAGTAGAAGCGCCCAGTTTCTTTCCTACAGGCGATTCATAGAAAGCAACAATTTTTTTCAAATCATCCAGTGTCAGATATTTCTGATAAACAGGAGCGTAAAGTTCCGCCAGCTTACTGCCAAACTTTCCTTCCCACTTCTTCTGAAAGCCATCCCAAAAAGAAACCGATGCCGATGATTGTTGTTTCAACATAGAAATCATCTGTGGCACCATAGCCTTTGCCGACGCCATAGAACCGGATAGTTCCAGCATTTTTTCTAATGTAGCCTTGTACTCATCACTCGGTGCTTGTGCCGAAGCCGAAGGTGCGGCAGCAAACAACATTGCTACACACATCACAACTAAAACCAAACCTTTTTTCATAATTCCATATTAGTTAAATAAATGAATGATACAAAGGTAGGCTTTTTTCCGTATTTTTGCAGCGAAATAATCATTTAGTTCAATCGATTCATGAAGATAGGCCACATAGACTTGGGCGAACGCCCCATATTTTTAGCTCCGATGGAAGACGTCACCGACCCTGCATTCCGGTTGATGTGCAAGAAGTTCGGTGCCGACATGGTGTACACGGAATTCGTATCTGCCGATGCCCTGATACGCTCCGTCAGCAAGACCGAACAGAAGCTGAATATCAGTGATGAGGAACGGCCGGTAGCCATACAGATATACGGCAAAGATACGGAAACCATGGTGGAAGCCGCCCGCATCGTAGAGGAGGCGCGTCCGGATATTCTCGATATTAACTTCGGCTGCCCCGTGAAGCGCGTAGCGGGCAAGGGAGCCGGTGCAGGTATGTTGCAGAATATTCCCAAAATGCTGGAGATTACCCGTGCCGTGGTAGATGCCGTAAAGATACCGGTTACCGTAAAAACCCGCCTGGGCTGGGATGCGAACAACAAGATTATCGTGGAACTGGCAGAGCAATTACAGGATTGTGGCATTGCCGCACTCACCATACACGGCCGTACCCGTGCACAAATGTATACCGGTGAGGCTGACTGGACACTTATCGGTGAAGTAAAGAAAAATCCGCGTATGCATATTCCCATCATTGGCAACGGCGATATCACCAGTCCCCAAAGGGCAAAGGAGTGTTTCGATCTTTATGGAGTGGATGCCATCATGATAGGTCGTGCCAGCTTTGGCCGCCCGTGGATATTCAAGGAGGTGAGGCATTATCTGGAAGCAGGCGAGGAGTTGCCACCGCTGAGTGCCGAATGGAAACTGAGTGTGTTACGCCAGGAGGTAGTGGACAGCGTCAATCTGCTGGATGAAAGAAGGGGTATTCTGCATGTACGTCGCCATTTGGCAGCAAGCCCACTATTTAAAGGAATACCAAACTTCCGGGAGACGCGTATTGCCATGCTGAGGGCGGAGACCAAAGAGGAACTGTTCCGTATATTCGACGATATCACCCCCATACTTCATTCACCCGTATAACTCCTAAACACTTTCTAAATCTATCCGGGCCGTATCTGAGCCATATCTGCTCCGTACCAACTCCGTAGTTTCTCCGTATAAAGGTACCTTTGACCGAAGAAGGTACGGAGCAGGTACGGAGCGGATACGATTCGGGTATGGATCGGATGCAATTAGAGAATACAATTACAAGCATCCTTTGACAGGCATAAAAAATAACTTACTGAAATGCCGCTTTATAGAAAAAAGTTTCTACTTTTGCAAAGAATTGAAACAACATGAAAAGCAACAACATGAAAAGGAGCGCATTTATCATCGTTACATTCTTATTTATTGCCCTTGCCGTAAAAGGACAATCCATTGAAGAAATACAAACCAGCAAAGACTACATCTGGGGTACGGGAAACGCGGCTACCTTGAAGAAAGCCGATAATGAAGCACTTGCAGCACTCATCAGCCAGATCTCCACAAACGTATCTTCCAAATTCGAGCAACTGACCGAAGGCGGAATGAAGGATGATCAAGCAACTGTGGACGAGACATTCAAGTCCGTCATCAACACCTACTCGCGTGCCACACTGAACAATACCCGCCGTATCGTGATACAAAACGAACCGGAAGCCGTCGTCATGCGCTATATCAAAGTAGCCGAAATACAACGCATCTTCGACGGACGGAAGACAAAGATACTGGACTTTGCCCAAGAAGCCGTCCGTGCCGAAAAGAAAGCCCAGGTGGCCGATGCCCTGCGTTATTACTACTGGGCGCTCGTCCTACTCCAGAGCTACCCCGACGGCAACTTCCTCACCATGAAGGATGAGGACGGCAAAGACCTCTTGCTCACCACTTGGATTCCCAAACAGATGAACGAGATCTTCTCCAATCTGAAAATAAGTATGGAAAGCACCCATCTGGACGGTGATCTGAAGACGATCAATCTCAAGGTACTTTACAAAGGACAGCCCGCCCGCAACTACGATTACACGTATTTCGACGGTCGCGACTGGTCCAATATATTCTCAGCCAAAGACGGTACAGGCATCGTGGAACTTCCTGTGCTTGCCAATGCCCGCAATCTGCAACTACGCACCGAGTATATGTTTGAAGGTGAAGCCAATATCGACAACGAACTGTCAGAAGTAATGGGAACCGTCAACCCCATAGCCATGCGCAACTGCGCCTTGAAACTGGAAGGGGAGGAGCCGAAACCTGGTGAAGAAAAGACCGAAGAAGCCTTAATGGCAGAATCAGACAGTGCCACCACCACAAACAGCGGTATGCATTATTTGTCCACCATGGAATCCGCTGCCTACGACGATACCATGAAGAAAGTAGAAAAAGCTATTCGTACGCGCAATTTCACCGATATACAATCCTTATGTACCGAAAGCGGATACGAAATGTTCAACCGCCTCATCAAATACGGACAAGGCAAGATCATCAATGAACCGGAATTCAGATTCTTAGAGTGCAATGGGGAAGTAACTTGCCGCAGTCTTCCCATGAGTTTCAAGTTCAGCAACCAACGCACGTTTGTAGAAGATGTAGTGTTCACCCTGAACAAAGAAGGTAAGATAGATTGCCTCTCCTTCGGCCTCAACAAACCTGCCGTAGACGATATCATGAACCAGACATCCTGGAATGATACCGTACGCAACGTACTTATCAACTTCCTTGAAAGTTATAAGACGGCTTATGCTTTGAAGCGCTACGATTATATCAACAGTATTTTCTCTGATGATGCCCTGATTATCACCGGTTCAGTACTGAAACACACTGCCAGCAACGAAGGACAGGCCATGAGCAAGCAAGCTGTAAAATACACCCGTCAGACAAAGTCGGAATACATGAAGAAATTACAGCACATCTTCCGTAGCTCGGAATTCATCAACCTCCGCTTTGCCGACAACCAAGTTCGCAAGTCGGGTGTAGGAGGTGAAATTTACGGTATCCAGATCAAGCAGGATTATTTCTCGTCCAGCTACGGTGATACAGGGTATTTGTTCTTGATGGTAGACCTGAACAACCCTAAAGAACCGGTGATCCACGTCCGCACATGGCAACCGGAAAAAGACCCGAACTTCGGACTGATAGATTTGAGCCACTTCTGATTCTTCAATATCCCTTTGATATACAACACTTGTGTTGCGCATGCAGGACGCTTGTGTCTTGCACGCACAACACATGCATTTCTTCCACTCAACACTTGTGTTTCTCGTACATAAGATCGATAGTGTACATATCCTTTCTACAGATCTCCTCATCAAAAAGCAATAAAATAGTAAGACATTGAAAAACTTGTCACGGTTTTCCGTTACAAAAAAAATATTTTACTAACATCTTTTAATTATTCGGACTTAAAAAGAATAATCAGACAGAAATTATATATATATTTGTGTCGAAGAATATCAAACAACATTTTACACACTTAATTTATGGGTCAACATTACACATTATCTATGTACACATGCACGGTCATGAGTATATGTTGTTAGTACTATCTACTATTTACCTTTTTAGCGAAACAACAAATAACTCATAATAACATTCACAGTCATGGTACACAAACAATTCAAGTATCTAATGCTGCTGCTACTCATTCTGCCCAATATCATGGATACAGAATTACATGCACAACAAAGCAAAATTAGTGTGGCTTCTTTCCAACGTATGGAAAGCGACCTAACAGCTCGCGTCACCGCTCCCAAACGTGACCAAAATGGAGAGATATGCGCTCTTATACGCATTGTAACTAACGTAAAGGACTTCATGTTCGAGCCCGATGCCCTGGGTATTACCGCACGTGAAAACAAAACCGGAGAGATATGGCTTTATGTCCCTCGCGGCGCACGGCGTATTTCTATCCTGCACGATCAGTTGGGCATTATGAGGAACTACTTCTACCCGGAAATTATTGAAAAAGCCACTGTTTATGAAATGGTACTCAATACCGGAGACAGGGAAGACAAACCTGTGGTAGAAAATAACATGCAATTCCTTGTATTCCGTCCGGAACCCGCAACAGCCAACATCTACATCGACGAGCATTGTCCGGCGATTTTCCAACCGCGGATACGATCCGGAGGATCTGTTTCAGGTGGGGAGCATCGGTCTGTTAAAAGCAATCGACCGTTTTGATACGGATTATGAGGTAAAATTTTCCACTTATGCCGTACCGCTGATCATCGGAGAAATCCGCAGATATCTGAGAGACGATGGCATGCTGAAAGTCAGTCGTACCTTAAAAGAAGCTGCCTGGAAAGTCAGTCAGGCGGTGACGGAATGGCAGAATGAGTACGGTCGTGATCCGACATTGGAGGAACTTTCCGGGAAAACCGGAATGTCATCTGAGGAGATCGTGCAGTCGCTGGAAGCCAATACAGATGTGGATTCCCTTCACCGACCGGTTCCCGGAAATGAGGGAAAGGAGATCACACTTGGCGAACAGATCCGGGATCAGAAAAATCTGATCGAGCAGCAGGTCAACCACATTTTTCTGGAGCAATTGCTGGATACATTAGAGCCGGAAGAACGTCAGCTGCTTCAGCTTCGTTATGTAGAAGAAAAGACACAGTCGGAGGTGGCAAAACTGCTTGGAACGACGCAGGTTCAGATTTCCAGACGGGAAAAGAAACTGCTTGCGAAATTGCGAAATACGGTATAAAATGCGATACAGTCCTTCTTATTGATAAAAAAGTATCGATAAAGTTCTGGGAACAAGCTTGCATAAAAGAAGTGAATGTAATAAAATATGCGTTAGCTCAAGCTAATTATTAAAATTGTATCAATAAGAGAAAAAGCATATACGGAGGATACCAATAGATGAAAAAAAGAAAACTGTTAATCGCACTTTTGTGTGGAGCCTTAGTCTGTCTGCCGCTGGCAGGTTGTAACAATAAAAACGCTGCGTCAGGAACGGACAGCTCTGTACAGAGTGAAGTTTCAGAAGATGCCGGAGAGCAGAACAGCTCAGACAGCAGTCAGTAATATACAAGCGATGTGTTTGCCATGGATACTTATATGACACTGACCGCTTATGGCGAAAATGCACAGGAAGCAGTAGAAGCGGGTATTGCTGAGATTCAGCGTCTGGACGATCTGCTGTCTACCGGAAAAGACACCAGTGAAGTCGCACAGATCAACGCAAACGGCGGTGGCGTACTTTCTGAGGATACCGATTATCTGGTAAAACGTGCCCTGGATATTTATCAGAGTACAAACGGAGCCTTTGATATCAGCATTTATCCGGTGATGCAGCTTTGGGGATTTACCACAGGAAATTTTGCAGTACCGAGTGAGTCTGATCTGGCAGCAAAACTTGCGCTGGTAGATGCGGGAAAAATCATATTAAGCGAAGAAAACGGACAGACAAGCATCAGTCTCCCGGAAGGCATGGAGATCGATCTGGGCGGAATTGCCAAGGGTTATACGTCCGGAAGAGTTATGGATGTGATGAAAAGCTATGGCATCAAGAGTGCAGTTATTAACCTTGGCGGAAACGCACACGTCCTTGGAAATAAAACCGATGGCAGTCAGTGGAAAGTCGGCATTCAGGATCCGGAGGATGAAAACGGATATCTGGGCGGCGTGAGCGTCACAGACAAAGCTATTATCACTTCCGGCGGTTATGAGCGCTACTTTGTAGATAAGGATACCGGTGTGAAATATCACCATATCATCGATCCGAAAACCGGTTATTCTGCCAACAACGGTCTGATCTCTGTGACGATCGTCAGTGCGGATAGCACACTGGCAGACGGATTATCCACATCTCTGTTTGTACTTGGCACAGAGGATGCCATTACTTATTGTGAGGAACATTGTGCAGAGGACGGATTTGACGCCATCATGGAAGATGAGGACGGCAAACTTTATATCACAGACGGCATTTATGACGATTTTATCAATATGAACAATAACAAAAATATTGAAAAAATCCAGACAAACTAGAGACAGGGCGGTAACGATATGAAAAAACAAAAGATATCTGCAAAAACAGTAGCTCTGATGGCAATGATGATCGCACTTGCCATGATATTCAGTTATGTAGAAACCATGATCCCGATCAACTTCGGGATTCCGGGTGTAAAACTGGGACTTGCCAATCTGGTCATTGTGGCGGCAATCTACCTTTTTGGTGGGAAGCAGGCATTTTTGATTTCCATTGTGCGAATCTTCTTAAGCGGATTCATGTTTGGAAATCTGGCATCCATCATGTACAGTCTGGCGGGCGGTCTGCTCAGTCTGGCAGTCATGCTCCTTTTGAAAAAAACAGACAAGCTGTCGATCCTTGCGGTCAGTGTCATGGGTGGTATCTGCCACAACATTGGACAGTTGATTGTGGCAATGCTTGTGGTGGAAAATCTGAAGCTGATTTTTTATGTTCCGGTACTTCTGATTTCCGGATTTCTTACCGGTCTGCTGATCGGTATCGTATGCAGAGTGATTCTTCCAGCAGTCAAACGGGCATACGAATCTGCAAGATAACAAGCTGTTTGCCTGGCGCTTAGTCAAAGGATATTCGCAATCCGCCTTCGCTACTTGCTCATAACCAAATAGCTGCTTCGCAGCTTATCAGAAGGGGCTTGCACCCCTCCTGATACAAGCAAGTCCCTACCCCTGCTTATTGCTTTTCGCAATTGAAGCAGGGGACTTCCTTGATTTGGTTAAAAACGTATATGCAGGTAAATAGATTCCAACTGTAAGCAGGATTTTTACCAGGACTTACCAGAACTATTGAGAAAAAACGGAGGAAATTGCACAAAAATTCTCAATAGTGACAGTTATTGAGAAAATAGAGAAAAATGATTTGATTTAAAAAAAAAGTGATGCTATGATAACGTGCGTTAGAAGATGCTAATGTACGATATCATGGCATTTTTTATTTGCGAGAATGTGTGAAAGCACATTTTCCTGTAGTCTTTGCCGGAAAAATCCGGTAAAGCACAAAGTGTTTCCAACAATCATGTGAAAGCAATGTTATAAAAGGTCAGGAGAGAGACTATGAAGAAAGATAAGAAGACGGAAGTTGATCTGGAAAATCTGGATCCGAAGAATCAGAAAAAGAAGATAAACTTAAGTACCATGGCGCCGGCATTATCCGCGCTGCTGGTAGTAGCCTGCGCAGGCGCATCCGTGGCAGCTTACTCACCAAAAGTATATGCGGTACAGAAACCATCCCCAAAGACAGAGAGCGCTGATACAACTGCGGAGGATACTGCAGAAGAAACGGCTCTGGAAGGTCAGGTATTTGATCTGCCGGATGGCATTTATGAAGGAACCGGAACCGGTTTTGCAGGAAAGATTACAGTTGCGGTAGAGATTAAAGATAAAAAAATTGTTGCGATTACGGTTCTGAATGTAGAAGCGGACGATGCAGCATTTTTCAATCGTGCCAAAGGAGTCATTGACCGGATCATTCAGTCCCAGAATTTGGATGTGGATGTCGTATCCGGAGCAACTTACAGTTCCAGAGGTATCATCAGTGCGGTTAAAAATGCTCTGACCGGTGAGAAGGACAGTGGAAAAACAGCGGAAAATCCGGGAAAAGGAGAAGGTTCTACAACTGTGGCAGAAGTTGCAGATGCAGCAGCTTACAAAGATGGAACCTATTACGGAAGTGCGACCGGTTTTGCAGGTCCGATCAAAGTAAAAGTTGTGATCAGCGGTGGTAAGATTGCGTCCATCGAGATCGTATCCACTTCTGACGGCAGCAGCTATATTTCCAAAGCATCTGCCATTACCGGGAAAATCGTATCTTCTCAGAGCACGAATGTAGATACTGTGTCCGGAGCAACTTACAGTTCCGTAGGTATCATCAATGCGGTTCGTAACGCATTGGCACAGGCGGCAGTAGACGGAAGCACAGTACCGGTATCCACAGAAAATACAGAGCAGAACAATCAGCAGAATCAGTCTGCGCCGACACCATCTGTATCCGGAAATTTCCCGTATCCGGATGGAACTTATTATGGAACCGCAGAAGGATATCTGGGAGATGTCAAGGTAGCTATCGTGCTGAAAAATCATACGATCCAGTCCGTACAGATTCTGGAAAATGAAGACGATGCGGCATTTTTCAATCGTGCCCGTGCAGTGGTCAATAATATTGTGAAAAATCAGACAACAGGTGTAGATGTTGTGTCCGGAGCAACCTACAGCTCTAACGGTATCATCAACGCGGTTAAAGCAGCGCTGGAGTCTGCGAAAGCAGCAGCAAATCCGTCTAACGGAAATAATTCCAATAATGGAAACCAGAATAATAACAATTCCGGAAATAACAATGGCAATACCGGAAACAACAATAACAGTAATAACAACGGAAGTACAGAGAAGCCGGATGATTCCAACACAAATGCTCCGACTTATTATGCCGATGGCAGTTATACAGTGACTGTAAAGTGTGAGCCAGATGAAAGTGAGGATTTTGATGCTTACAATCTGACTGCTACGATTACTGTAAAAGGCGATAAGATTACGGCAATCAGTAATGTTTCTGGTGATGGAGACAGCAGCAATGACAGATACATTAACTGGGCTGCAAATGGAAGATCCAATAATGTTGGTATTATTAGCCAGATCATCGGTCTTGCAACCATTGATATGTCAAAAGAAAATGCAGAAACAACCATGAATGAAGCGATTGCGAATGTGGATGTGGTTTCCAGAGCAACCTGTTCTTCCCAAGCATTGAAAGATGCATGCAAAGAAGCCTTAAATCAGGCGCGTGCAAAATTTTTGGAGCAGAAAGATGATCAGAAAAATCTGGCAGATGTGAAAATGCCGGATGGAACCGATGAAACTGGTAACGCAGATACAGAACTGACAGACCCGGAAAACGATCCGCAGGAGGCAGCACAGGAACAGCTCCTGGAGACAGAATAAGTAAAGGATAGAAACAGGAAAATATGAAAAAGTTTATGATTCGTATTGTCAATGTATGTATGATCGTAGCGGCATTGTTTGGCTACAATCACGTTACGTTGGCGCATGAAAAGATTGATGCGGAAGCAAAAGCATTGCTTCTGTGGAAATGCTGCTGTTGTCCTTGAAGGTGGTTGTGGTTTCATTTGC
>OHAS01002486.1_pt1 | contig 13152 bp, 11 predicted proteins | sample 1577131 | NCBI WGS metagenome assembly OHAS01 (sample SAMEA3541566, study PRJEB24748) | human gut metagenome | biome: human gut; feature: human-associated habitat; material: faeces | place: China | collected 2012 | reverse complement strand
ACCATGACCATGCGCACGGCGAAGCTGGTCACACCTGCGGTGACCACGGCTGCGGTAAGCATAGCTGTCATTGATATGAAGCGCACACTGGCTTTGAAGTGTGATCAGGTCATCTTGGACGAGCGCTTCATTCGATCCGGCAACGTGCAGCGGCTCTGCGCCAAGCTGCAAAGGCTCAAAACCGATGGACGGCAAGGTCTTCAAGGGCCGCGTCGGGCATCAGGAGCTTGCGGCGTGGGTTGAAGGACTTGGACTTTAAGGGGCAGACAAATTGGGATTTTTGGAGGAGAACTTTTGACATGCATATTATTCAAATAGCAAATGATGAGGATAAAAAGAGAATAACCAGAAATATATTGGAAGAACTGCCTGAATGGTTTGGAATCCCTGAGGCACGAGAAGAATATATCCGCGACAGTGCGGGAAGAACTTTCTTTTGTGCTGAAGAAAATGAAAAAGCCGTGGGATTTTTGTATCTCAAGCAGACGGGGAAAGATACGGTTGAGCTTGCGGTTATGGGCGTACTGAAAGAATACCATCGCAAAGGAATCGGAAAAGCGCTATTTAAGTGTGCAAAGGATAGCTTGAAGGAAAGCGGCTATTCATTTATTCAGGTAAAAACTGTTGAAATGGGGAAATACGAAGAATATGATCAAACAAATCAGTTCTACATTTCTCTGGGCTTTAAGGAGTTGGAAGTGTTCCCTACGTTATGGGATGAGTGGAATCCCTGCCAAATCTATGTGATGGGAATATGATAACTTCCAGTTTGCCGAACATAAGATGATGATCGCATGAAGATCCTATATGAACTCTCGTGGCTATGGGAAACGCTGGGCATTGCGCTTGTGGCTGCGGCTGTCTGCATGGCTTGCGGTGCGCTGATTGGCAGGGCAGCAAAGCATTGGTACGATACCTGTGGGTGTATATATCGCAAAATTAGGTGCGAGGTGAAGTCCGGAAAAAACTCCGTTTGCGTCGATGGAACAGCTCGTTTCGGCGCTTGCACGATTGGAACTGGATGATGACCTGTATGATGAATGGGAGGGCGAATCCATCCATTTCTTTGATAATATCTGCGATTACGGCGAAGCTCCCGGCAGGTATGATCGGATCGGTGCAGCTGGCTGGGTAGAGATTCTGGAAAATCTCGATAGTCATTTTGTGACTGCAGACGAATGACCTTCTTCAACGCCGCCTGCCGGGATGCTTCCGGTATCGGAGTGTGTTTCCTCAGTCCAGGATTCTTCCGTCGGTGGAGATGGTCACCACCTGCCACGGAATAAATTTTCCGCTCTGCTGCAATGCTGTCTTTGCGGCGTGTTCCAGCCCGCCGCAGCAGGGGACCTCCATCCGCACGATGGTCACGCTCTGGATGTCGTTGCTGCGGATGATCTCCGTCAGCTTCTCGGCGTAATCCACGCCGTCCAGCTTCGGGCAGCCCACCAGCGTGATATGCCCCTTGATGAACCGCTCATGGAAGGCGGCGTAGGCGTAGGCCGTGCAGTCGGCGGCAATGAGCAGCTTGGCCCCGTCAAAATACGGCGCCCGCACCGGGACCAGCTTGATCTGCACCGGCCACTGGGACAGCCGGCTGACCGGTTCGGCGCAGACGGTCTCCGCCTGCCGGGTCTCCGTGTGCCGGATGCTTCTGGACTGGCTCCCCGGACATCCGCAGGGCAGGGGAGTACCCTCCTTCCGCATCTTTTCCTGCATCTTCTTCTGCTTATTGGCCAGCACCGCCTGCTCGTCATAGGCGGCTGCCTCCCGCTCCACAAAGGAGATGGCCCCGGTGGGACAGGCAGGCAGACAGTCCCCCAGTCCGTCGCAGTAGTCGTCCCGCATCAGTTGGGCCTTGCCCTCTACCATGGCGATGGCCCCCTCATGACAGGCCTCGGCGCAGGCGCCGCAGCCGTTGCATTTTTCCTGATCGATCTGGATGATCCTTCGAATCATTTTGATACCCCCTTGCGGTTTCTCTTGACTTTGTGATTTTATTCTACTATCATAATTTATGAAAGTCCGTTGGCACACCAACATGGAGGCGAAAAATATGCAGATCAATTTAGCAAACACACGGCTTTTTCGCGGAATGGAGCCGTCGGACATTGAGGAAATGCTCGGTTGCCTGCACGCGAAGGAGCACGCCTTTCAAAAGGGCGAGATTATTTTCCCGGAGGGGACTGCCACGGAGCAGATCGGCGTGGTGCTCTCCGGCCGGGTCATCATTGAAATGGGAGACGTGTGGGGCAATAACAGCGTCCTGAGCAGCATCGGCCCCGGCGGCGTCTTTGCGGAGGCGTACGCCTGCGTGCCGGGCGAGCCGCTGATGGTCAACGTGACCGCCGCCGAGGATACGCGAGCGCTGCTGCTGAATATCAGGCGCGTACTGGAACCCTGCGCCAATGTCTGCCCGCGCCATGTACGGCTTGTGCGGAACCTGCTGACGCTCTGCTCGGAGAAAAATTTGCAGCTCTCCCGCCGGGTGCTGCACACCGGCCCCAAGTCCATTCGAAAGCGGCTGTTGTCCTACTTTTCGGAGTGTATCAAGCGCACCGGCAGCTATTCCTTTGATATTCCCTACAACCGCCAGCAGCTGGCGGATTATCTCAGCGTAGAGCGCAGCGCGCTTTCCAACGAGCTGTCCCTCATGCAGCGGGACGGGCTTATCCGGTATGAGAAAAACCATTTTGATGTTATGGAGCAAATTGATAGTTGATGTAAAGGAGGTCGCCGATGAATATCAGAAAACGAACGGGCGAAGTTGTCCCGTTCCAAGAAGAAAAGATCCTGAACGCCATGAAAAAGGCATTTTCCGGCCAAGCGCAGGAGCTAGACGACCGGGCGCTCGATGAAATGCTGTCGGTCGTCCTCAAGCGCCTGCCGGAAAACGATGGGCTGACCGTGGAGCGTGTACAGGATGAGGTGGAGCGCGTACTCATGGAGTGCGGACACTATGAGGTGGCAAAGGCATATATCCTGTACCGTGAAAAGCGCGCCGCCCTGCGCCGCGTCCGCGCAGACCTCGCCCGCGAGGTGGGGGATGATGCCCTCGAGGACCTCCTGCGGCAGATCCAGAAGGATTTCGAGGAAGAGGTTTATCCCCTCAGCGCCTTGCAGCTGAAATTTGAGAGCTTCTGCAAGCCCGCCATGACCATGGAAGCGAAAATGGAAGCCCTTACCAAGGCGGCGGTGGAGCTGACCACGGTGGAGGCGCCCAAATGGGAGTTCATCGCGGCACGGCTTTTGAATCACACCTTTTCCAAGCGCAATGCCTCGCGGTGGACAGAGCGCGGTGTGAAAGGCCTGTATGAAAAGCTCCGCTATCTGACGGATAAGGGGCTGTACGGCGACTATATCCTCGCCCGCTATTCCCGTGAGGAGATCGACACTGCGGAGGGCTTTCTATGCCCGAAGCGGGACACACTGTTCACCTATTCCGGCCTTGACCTGCTGCTCAAGCGATACGTCATCCAGTCCCGCAGCCGTGAGCCGTTGGAAACGCCGCAGGAGATGTTCCTGGGCATCGCGCTCCACCTTGCCATGAACGAGGCCTCTGACCGCATGGGCTGGGTCAGGCGGTTTTACGATATGCTCAGCCGCATGGAGGTCACCATGGCCACCCCCACCATGTCCAACGCACGAAAGCCCCATCACCAGCTTTCCAGCTGCTTTATCGACACGGTGCCGGACAGTCTGGACGGCATCTACCGCTCCGTTGACAATTTTGCAAAGGTGTCCAAGTTCGGTGGAGGCATGGGGTTGTACTTTGGCAAGGTACGGGCCACCGGCAGCGCCATCCGGGGCTTTCAGGGGGCGGCGGGCGGCGTCATCCGCTGGATCCGGCTGGTCAACGACACTGCCGTTGCCGTGGATCAGCTGGGCATGCGGCAGGGCGCAGTGGCTGTCTACTTAGATGCGTGGCACAAGGATCTTCCTGAGTTTTTGCAGCTGCGCACCAACAACGGCGACGACCGCATGAAGGCGCACGACGTGTTTCCTGCCGTGTGCTATCCCGATCTGTTCTGGAAATTGGCGGAGAAAAATCTTGACGCGCCGTGGCATCTCATGTGTCCCCACGATATCCTCACCGTCAAGGGCTACGCGCTGGAGGACTATTGGGGCGAGGAGTGGGAGAAACGGTATCTGGACTGCGTCAGCGACCCCCGCATCGAAAAGCGCACCGTCACCGTCAAGGACATCGTGCGGCTGGTGCTGCGCTCGGCGGTGGAAACCGGCACACCCTTCGCCTTTAACCGGGACGCCGTCAACCGCATGAACCCCAACGGCCATGCGGGCATGATCTACTGCTCCAACCTCTGCACGGAGATCGCCCAGAATATGGCACCCATTGAGCATATCAGCACCGAGGTGCGGACGGAGAACGGCGATACGGTGGTGGTGACGGTCACCCGCCCCGGCGAGTTCGTGGTCTGCAATCTGGCCAGCCTCTCCCTCGGAAATCTTCCCGTGGAGGACGATGCCTACATGGAGCACACGGTGGAGACGGCGGTGCGGGCACTGGACAACGTCATCGACCTGAACTTCTACCCACTGGAATACGCCCGGCTCACGAACCACAAATACCGCAGCATCGGCCTTGGCGTCAGCGGCTATCACCACATGCTGGCAAAGCGCGGCATCCGCTGGGAGAGCGAGGAGCATCTTGCCTTCGCCGACGCGGTGTTTGAGCGCATCAATTATGCCGCCATCCGGGCGGACACGGCACTGGCACGGGAAAAGGGTTGCTATGCGCTGTTTGAGGGCAGCGACTGGCAGACCGGCGCGTATTTTGAGAAGCGGGGCTACACCTCCGAAAAGTGGCGGGCACTGGCCGAAACGGTGGCGGCGCAGGGAATGCGCAACGCCTACCTGCTGGCCGTCGCCCCCACCTCCAGCACCTCCATCCTCTCCGGCACTACGGCTGGGATCGACCCTGTCATGAGGCGCTTCTTTTTAGAGGAGAAGAAGGGCAGCATCCTGCCCCGCGTGGCCCCGGAGCTGTCGCTGGATACCTGGTGGTACTATAAGGCGGCTCACCTCATCGACCAAAGCTGGTCGGTACGAGCCGCAGGCGTGCGCCAGCGGCACATCGATCAGGCGCAGAGTATGAACCTGTATATCACCAACGACTACACCATGCGGCAGGTACTGGCACTGTATCTGGATGCATGGCGCAGCGGCGTCAAGACGATCTACTACATCCGCAGCAAGTCCCTTGAGGTGGAGGACTGCGAAAGCTGCGCGTCATAGGGAGGAGCAGTACCATGGTAGAACTGAAGAAGAAGCCGCTTTTTAATCCGGAGGGTGACATCGATGTGCGCCTGCGGCGTATGATCGGCGGCAACACAACAAACCTCAACGATTTCAACAACATGAAGTATCCGTGGGTCAGCGACTGGTACCGGCAGGCCATGAACAACTTCTGGATTCCGGAGGAGATCAATCTCTCGCAGGATGTGAAGGACTATCCCCGCCTGCTGGCGGCCGAGCGCACGGCCTACGACAAAATTTTAAGCTTTCTCGTCTTTCTGGACTCCATCCAGACGGCGAATCTGCCCAACATCGGTGCGTATATTACTGCCAACGAGGTCAATCTCTGCCTGTCCATTCAGGCGTTTCAGGAGTGCGTCCACTCCCAGAGCTACAGCTATATGCTGGACACCATCTGCTCTCCCGTGGAGCGCAACGACATCCTCTACCAGTGGAAGACCGACGAGCATCTTCTGCGCCGCAACACCTTCATCGGAGGCTGCTACAACGAGTTCCAGGAGCGGAAGGACGCCCCTACGCTACTGCGCGTGATGATGGCCAACTTCATTTTGGAGGGCATCTATTTTTACAGTGGCTTCATGTTCTTCTACAACCTCTCCCGCAACGGCAAGATGCCCGGCTCGGCACAGGAGATCCGCTACATTAACCGGGACGAGAACACCCACCTGTGGCTGTTTCGCAACATTATTTTGGAGCTACAGAAAGAGCAGCCGGAGCTGTTCACGGCAGAAAACGTGCAGGTGCTTCAGGAAATGATGCTGGAGGGCGTGGAGCAGGAGATTGCATGGGGGCATTATGTCATTGGGGACGATGTGCCGGGGCTGAACCGCCGGATGCTCACGGACTACATCCGCTACCTCGGCAATCTCCGCTGGACAAGCCTCGGGTATCCGGCGCTGTATCCCGGCTATGAGAGTGAGCCGGAGAGCATGGCATGGGTCAGCCAGTACGCCGACGCCAACATGGTCAAGACGGATTTCTTTGAGGCGCGCAGCACCGCCTACGCCAAGAGCACCGCACTGGTGGACGATCTATAAAGAACACCAGGAGCAAAGCTCTATATACGAGACTGTATGGGGGAAGATAAGCTGGGGGTGCATACTATCAACTGTAAGAAATCAATAATGGCAATGCTTTTCGTGTTAATCTATATAGCGGCTTCGACTGCATTTGCCCAAATTCTACCCTTGTCGGTATTGCAAGATCTCACAAATTCAAATATAAAAAGACGCATATTGTATGATGCTATTCAGGCTGCTGCTGTAATTCCTTTTGCGGCAACATATTTTCGCAGTGCAGATTTCAGGGAAAAAGAGACATATTCCAAATGGATACCGTGGGGGCTTATTGGCGTTTGTGCCACATTGGTAACAATAATTCTGCCTGAGAGGGTATACGCCTTTTGGTTTTACTTAATTATTGTTGGATGCGGAGAAGAATTTGTTTTTCGAGGTTATTTGCATCGAGAGTTGCGAAAAGCATTTAATTTCAAAGTATCCGTCATCTTGGGCGGATTAGTGTTTGGATTTGCACATGGATATTCACATTTTATGGTTCTGGGTGGACCAATTACCGGTATTCTTAGTGAGCTCGGTGGTGGCATTGTTGGAGCACTGGTGTTCTCCGCGATATACGAAAAGAGCAACTCAATAGGCTGGCCAATTTTGATTCACGCTTGTTTGGATTTTGTGGGGTATTTAACGTAGGCTAAATTGTCGCAGGTGTTGTGCTTTTATATTTAGAATTAGCCCAGCAGCTTTGCCTTTATGCTGCTCTCCTTTACAAACGGGTCCGACCAGAAGCGGGAATCATAGGAGTGGTTGGCATTGTCACCCCGAACATAATAACAGTTTTCCGGCACAATCAGCGTAATGCCATTCCGAACGACAGCTTCGCCGCCGGATGCCGCAATTCGCTTGACAAGCAGCCGCCCATCCCGTTCAAAGATGATAATATCCCCATCGGTCAAATCTCCGTACAGCCGTGTCCCCAGAATAAATGATGCTTTCTTCAGTGTCGGTTCCATGGACTCAGTCGGGACATACCCGAGAAAGAGCACTGTTTTCATAAGGACAAGCAGCAGGAGCGAGGACAGGATCGGGATAAGCAGCCAGCGGTTATTCTTGAAGAGTTTCATAACTTCCTCCAAAACGCAAAACCCTCCCTCCGCAGTGTTTATACTGAGGAGGGAGGGTTTGCTGTATCGTTTTCAATTGTGCATAAATCAGAATGCCGCAAGGTCCGGATGCGACCTGAGATATTTCCTGGTGCGGGAGATTCGGGCGGCGACACATTTGTCGCTTTCCCCGAGTATGCTGCCGATTTCCGCGTGGGAATAGCCTTCGGCGCTGAGACGGATCGCCCGGATGCCTTTCGCCATCGCCTCGGAAGCGTTGGCCTCCAGTCGGTCAAGTATCATGCTCAGTTCGTGACGCTCGTCTAAACTATCTTCTTTCCCGAGCACCTCCGGGATCAGTTCGCACTCCTTTGCCGCCCGACGGTTGGCATAGATCAACGCCGTGCATATCTCGTTCCAGATTAGCCTGTATGCGTACGTAGAGAAGCATCCGCCTTTATCGCTGTATGCCGCCTTGCAGAGGCCAATGCAGCCGATCTGATAGAGGTCATCGTAACTGTAGATACTGTTTTGACCGGGATTATGGACCTTGTCCTTGATCACCTTCCCGACCAGCCCGAGGTTTTGCTCCACTTTTCTCTGCTGGGGTTGTGTAAGCGTCATGATGCTTCGCCTCCTTTGCATGGGCGAAATCCGGCCGGCTGTTGTTTCCTGCGCCGCTCCAGGAGCTTCTTGCTTTCGGCGATGACCTCGTTGCAGTAATATTCGCCGAGAAAGCCAATGTGCGCTTTGGAAAGCGGTACCTGCAGAAGCCCTGCCAGCCACAGGTAGGCGTCCTGCTTACTCATCAAACCGCTCAGATATAGTTGGTCGAAATAGTGGTGCGCCTGATTCCGAAGCGTGCGCAGCTCGCGGTTAGCCAATGTGCCGACGGGGATATTCGTGCCCGGATGGGTGCGGACATAAGCGTCACACCGCGGATAATTGCTGCAAACATAGAGCATGGTATGGCTGTGGTTCTCATGGTAGATGCCGTCTGCGGAGCGCAGCACAACAGTGCCGCCGCAATACTGACAGCGCATGGCGGACGGGTTGATTCCTTTCTTCCTTTTCTTGTGTTTCACGGTTCCTTTCACCTCCGTCAGGATATAGAGAAAGGCCGGAAAACTGCATGAAAACCAAGGACGGCAAAGTCGGTTTCTACATACCGAGCACGTTCCTGTCATCAAAGCAGCTTTCCGGCCAATGAGTTCAGTTGTGGCTTGCACCGTATGGATCGCTCAGTGCGCAAATCCGTAACAGTTTCTCTCCCGCGGGGAGAGTCTAACTCCGGGAGCTCTTCCGAAGTACTGAAAGCCTGAGTGCAAGCCCCTGCCACGGTTACAGCTTAGCATATCAGAATCCAAAAGTCAAGCTCTAAAGTAATGTTTTTAATCTTTTTATTATAATATTTCTAAAAGTTTTGTATTTTGCAATTCAGAACCGGTCTGGAGGAAAGATACACCTCTCTAAACTGCCCGCGCTCTCCAAAATGGCGATGTCAATATTCGTAATCATCCTCGTCATCGTCCTCATCATACGGCGAGCGTTCTGATGGGCGCCGGTTCCGAATAAAGCGCATGGCGACCAGCGCACCTGACGCAAGAAGGAGCCCTCCGCCGAACAAGATAAGGTGCATCACGGGAATCCCGCCGACGGTAGGACGGCCCGAATCCTGCTCTTGCGCATTCTGCGAAGCGGCATCCGCGTTCTCCGCACTGCCTGTTGTCTGCGTATTCTGTTCTTGTTGCGTCACATCAGGACTTGGGATATCGCCCGGCGCCGGCACGGCGGCATTTAGTGTCAGGCAAGAAAGGACATAGCTGCCGCTATTGCCCAGCTCGGTTCGTAAAATCCCGTCCTGCCCCACGGCAATCGTGCCCGGATAAAGTCCTACATCCGTCTTGAGCTGGAATTCAACGCCCGCCCACCGGGGGCCAAGCTGTACCTCAAGGATGACGGGCTGCGCGACTTGAAGCTCCGTGCCGTCCGTGTCATCGCCGGTAGCATAGACAACGCCTGTACACATGAGAATACAGCACAATAGCGCCAGCATTACGCCGATGCCCTTTTTCATCTTTTTCATAATGACCTCCTGTAATTTGCATAGAAAAAGACGGCCTGATTTCTCAAGCCGTCCTCTCTGATGCTGTATTTTGTTTTTACTTGATCGTGTCCTTGAGCGCCTTTCCCGCCTTAAAGGAAGGGGATTTGCTGGCTGGGATCTCAATCGTTTCGCCGGTAGCCGGGTTTTTGCCCATCCTCGCGACGCGCTCCTTCACTTCAAAACTGCCGAAGCTGACCAGTTGGATCTTGCCGTCGGTTTTCAGAGCTTCCGTGATGCCGTCAAATACGGAATTGACCGCTATTTCCGCGTCCTTTTTGCTGAGATTGGCCTTTTCAGCCACATAAGAAACGAGCTCTTTCTTTGTCATAGACTTTAGTCCTCCTTCTGCACCCGTTTACAACCGTGCACCAATTATCCTTTGGTCTGAGCGCAGTCAGTCATAGTCTCACGAGTGATGTGGGTATATTATAGCATGAAGAATTCCGATTGCAATGCTCTTTCAATGCTACGTTCATCACCGGCAATAACTGAGAAAGGGACACTATATCCGCTGGAGATGAAAAAACACGCTGACCCGCAGAAAAAGGATATGGATGCTTTCGACCTCTTGGATAAGATCCCCGGTGTCAGGCGTGGTCCAGGCGGCGTGATCTGCCTTTATGACAGGCTGGTCTCACTGAAGGGTTCGGATCGGGTCATTCCCATCAATTATCTCTGACATCTGTACTGCCCGCAGGATTTTGTCCTGCGGGCAGTTTTTCACTGTTTGAGCGTGGGTTTTGCTGCAAGCACCCGCATTTAAGGCATACGCCGCCCGACCATACGTGCCGGCATTCCTGGCCCGGGGACTGCTTGACGCCCTTCTTCTCACGGTTCCGCGGCCGATTTCTTCTGCGCCTGTCGTTTTTCATATCGTTCCTCCATAACGAATCCGGGGATGTGCGTTCAAGCATATCCCCGGACAGGTGTTATTTACTTCTTCACGGCAACATGCTTGCCCGTTCTGCGCTTTTTCAGGTAGAAAAACGCTGTGCAGCCCACTCCTGCCGCCGCAAGCCCGAGCAGTGAGATCCAAAGCATAAGATCGGCGTCGTCTCCGGTCTTGGGAACATCCACCTTCGTCTTGTCGTTATGGATCTTTACCGTCAGCGTTTCGTTTGCAACAAGCGTGATTTTGACGGGGTCTGCGATCTTGTACCCTTCGCTGGCGCTGTTTTTCAGCTCCGTGACGGTATACTCGCCGATGCGCAGCTTCTCAATGAAGATTTCACCCTTGGCGTCGGTCGTAAACGTCATATCGTAGCCGTTGGCGCCGGTGATGCGGAACGCGAAGCCCTCTTTCTTTCCGTCACTGGTGGTCTTAATAATCTTGAGGGAGCCCTTCAGAGCATGGTTGATAAAGCCCTTTCCGGCTTCGTTCTCAACGGTGTAGGTTTTTCCGTCGGTATCAATTTCCACATAGTAGGCTTTCTCGTCCGGAATAAAGCCCTCCGGTGCGGTTTTCTCCCTAACCAGTACGCCGCCGTACTCCAGATTCTTCATCCAGTAAACGCCGGCAGAGGACTCCTCCATGGCGCCGAGCAATACATCGTCCTTGTCCAGCGCCTTGTTCCCGTTAACATCACGGTAGACCTCGAATACCGCGCCGCTGAGTTTATTCTCGGGATAGTCTGCGTCATACTTTGTCAGTGTGACGCTGCCGCGGATAAGTTTGTTTGCAATCTTGATCTCAATGATCTGTCCCTGCTCCTTGACCGTTACCGGGAACAGCTCTTCGCTCAGAACGAAGCCCTTGGGCTGCTCGATCTCGCGCACGAGCCAGTTGCCGGCAGGGATCTTTTCGAAGCGGAATCTGCCATCCTCGGCGGATACGGCTGTCAGCAGTGCGGTATCCTTCGTGAATCTCGTTTCGGATGCAGCAAACAGACCCATGACCGCACCGGAGAGTGGCTTATCGTTTGCATCAACCTTCAGACCCGAAACGGAGCCGTAGATCAGCTTATTCTCAATTACTGCGCCCTCGTTGGCAATCAGCTTGACAAGCTTCTTGTCTTGCCCGGCGTAGTCAAACGACACCGGATACTTCGTATCGCCAAGCTGGTAATGGCTGTCGGTAGATATCTCCTGCAGGTAGAAGCGTCCAAAGGGAAGATCCGTCTTACACGTCGCTTTTCCGTCTTTATTCAAGGACACCATCTCGATCAGGCCGTCCTGCGGGATGCTGCTGCCATCGGCTGCCACAAGCTTCTCCGCGGCATAAAGACCGAATGTAACGTGCGTGAGCTCGTCTCTTTGGCCAATGCCGAACAGCGTATCCGTTTCCATGGTCTTTACCAGACTGATCTCAACACGCTGGCGTTCATTGTACATATCTGCCCGAAGCTCGGTGACCGTGACCTCCTGTCCGGCATATACCAGCTCGACCGTATGCGGTTCGGTCTGAAGGGCCATGCCGTGCGGAGCTTGCTTCTCGGTGATCACATACTTGCCAAGGTAGAGTGCCTTACTGGCGGCCATGCCGTCCGATTGCGTGGTGACGGTGTCTACGATGTCTCCGGCCTTTGCACGCAAGGTTCCGTCAGGGGTGTAAATATCCTCCGCAGCAGCGATATCAAAGACTGCTCCCGGAAGTCCGGTATTCTCATATACAGGCCGGAAGATGGATCCCTCGTTTACAACGCTGCTGAAGACCTCGCCGGTCTTTTGGATACGGATGACGCCTTTTTGCGCCATGTTGGACTTTGTAACTGTCACGACAGCCTCTGACCCATCCACGGTAAACGGAACCGGGGCGGTATCCAGCACATAGCCATGGCAGGTTGTCACCTCGATCAGCTCATAGCGGCCGTAGGGCAGCTCGCAGGGGAGCATCAGCGTGCCATCGTCTGCGGTATAGAATGTGGAGATGGTCACTGGCGCCGGATAATAGACGGTCTGTGAAATCAGTTCGCCGGAGGTCAGGTCTCTGACCTGAAAACCGATGCCTGCTGCCGGAATGATCTTCCCGGTCTCAGCATCGCGCTTTTCCACGCGGATAAAGCTGGTGATGGTCTGGTTGTTCAGGATATAGGAGTACAGGTGTCCGTCGGAGCTGATGAATACGGTGAAGTCCGAAATAAAGGCCTGTCCTTCCTGTCCCTCGATTTGGTGTACGGTATAGCGGCCGTAAGGCAGATCCTTGGAAAGCGCTACGCCGTTTTCATCCGTCACGAGCAGATCGCGCTCGCTATCTTTGGCTGCGTCATAGCTTCCGGCACCGGAGAGATAAAGCTGGAACATCGCGCCTGCTTCCGGCTGCTCGATAATGCCTGCATTGCCGGAGGGTTTGAACTCCGCCGTCGGTACAGATCCGTTTTCGGGCTCTGGCTCCGCTTCATTCTGACCGGGAATCAGCGTATCGGCTGCTTCCGGCTCAGACTCGGCCGGCGTTTCCGTGTCGGCTTGATTGGGCATTGGGGTTTCTTCCGCTGCCGGTTCGGCTGTGTCCTTTGCATCATCGGAAGCTGCAGTTTCCTGCGCATTCTCCGGTGCGGCGGCGTCCCGGCTAACAAAATATGCGGAGCCTTCCGGTGCTGCAGGGATCTCGGCTTCTGTCTGCGGGGTCGGCATATTCTCGGGGGTTTCCAATTCCGCATCAATATGCTTGATCAGGCGGATGCTGCCCTTGATTACCGTTTCGGTCACGGCGTTAGCC
>OHAS01002483.1_pt1 | contig 13177 bp, 7 predicted proteins | sample 1577131 | NCBI WGS metagenome assembly OHAS01 (sample SAMEA3541566, study PRJEB24748) | human gut metagenome | biome: human gut; feature: human-associated habitat; material: faeces | place: China | collected 2012 | reverse complement strand
AGAATGATATTGATGCGCTGATTTTCTTGAGAGATCCATTGGCGCCAAAACCGCACCCTCCCGAAAAAAATCTGAAATAATCGTCGCCGTCATCGACGGCGGGTTCGATGTTTCGCATACGGCTCTTGCGGATTTCATCTGGACCAATCCACGCGAACAGGCTGCTAACGGCCGTGATGACGATAAAAACGGCTATGTAGACGACATTCACGGCTGGAATTTCCTCGGCAATGCTGTTGGAGAGAGTCTTCGAAGGGCCGGCACGGAACCTTTCCGGGAATACAAACGGCTTCGGCCTCGCTTCAAGGACGCTGATACAAGCCGCCTTACTCTTTCGGCAAAGGCCGAATATGCCTATTATAAGCAGATGGAACGGGCCGCCCGGCTCGATACCTACATCAAATTTACCGAATATCAGCGTATTCGTTCCGATGCTTTCCGCATTTGCGATTCATTGATGCGCCTGAAATACGGTGATCGAGAAACAACGGTCGCCGATTTTCAGCGTCTTGAATTGGCCGACACGACCGGGCTTGCGCTGCCTCTGTCGATTGCGGCTTCCACACCCGTTATGTTCACACCCGACATGCCGTGGCACGAAGCGCTGGAAAAGATCGACAGCGAATATCGTTTGTCCGCCGTACGTGTGGCCAGCCTCGATTCCCTGAATGACGATCCTCATATAAAATTGGGCAATCGCCCGGACGATTTCCGGAATTTCCGTTACGGAAACAATCTTATCGGCGACGATCCCTATCATGGGACGATGGTTGCCGGAGTGATTGCGGCGTGTGCGGCGACGGCCGGGGAGTTGCCGCGCCCGGTAAAGATCCTCTCCGTCCGTGCCATTCCCGAAGGCGATGAATACGACCGCGATGTAGCTGCGGCAATCCGTTATGCGGTGGATAACGGCGCAGAGGTGGTGAATATGAGTTTCGGCAAGTACCTATCGCCTCACCGGGATGAAGTACTGGCTGCGATGAAATATGCCCGGAGCAAGGACGTATTGCTGGTTATGGCCTCCGGCAACGACGGCGTCAATGTCGATGTCCGTCCGATATTTCCGACTTGCCGGGACACGAAAGGACGCCGTCTGGAAAACCAGATCGTCGTGGGGGCCTCGACGCCCGACGGACGGGTCGCTTCTTTCAGCAACTACGGAGCGGAAAATGTGGATCTGCTCGCCCCCGGAGAAAATGTACGATCGACCGCTCCCGAGGGCGGATACGATACGGCGCAGGGAACGAGTATCGCTGCGCCGATAGTTTCCGGTGTCGCAGCGGTCTTGCGGAGTTTCTATCCCGATCTTTCGGCTCGTGAGATACGGGAAATTCTGATTCGTACCGTTACGCATTTTCCGGCGGACGAGATGCCTGTTCCCGGGAAATCCGAAACTTCCCGCATGATCCAGGGGCGTCAGGTCTGTCTCGGTGGAGGGATTCTCAATGCGCAGGCGGCCATGAAAGAGGCGTCGAAAATCAGCAAATTCGGAGAGCGATGAAACGGTTGCTTGTATTTTTAACGGTATGGAGTCTTTATCCGCTCTGTGCTCAGGAATCCTATATGGCGCGGGCCGACCGCTTTTCGTCCGATTCGCTCGGTGGATTGATCCGTAACCAATATGTTTCGGTTCAGTGGATCGGCGAGGAGTGCCGTTGGTTCCATTATACGTCGGATGACGCCGATGCACGCCGTTATTGGTTGGTCGATACCCGCACCTGGCGGAAACGCCCGCTGTTCGACAGTTTCTCGATGACGCGGCAGTTGGCCGCATACGCCGATTCATCACGGATGCCGACCCCGAAGGAGTTACGGCTCTACGGCCTTGAATTCGATTCTTCCGATCCCCGCGGTTTTACGTTCGATTTCAATAAGCACCGGCTGCACTACGATGGCCGAAATGGCAAACTGAGCGAAAAGCCCCGGCAGGATGCTTCCCGCGGGAATCTTTTCTCGCGGGGCGACTATCGGCGCAGCTACTCCGCCGACAGCTCGTATTATGTTACGGCTGTCGGTCATGACCTCATGCTCTTTCGCGGAGATGGAAGCGACAGTGTACGGCTGACCCACGACGGGGAGCGCTATCATTCGTTCTCCACCGGCGGGAACAACGTCGTCGGGCCGGAGGCGCGCAGCTCCGCCATCGGCCGCTGGATGGGGAAAAGCCATTATTACCTGCTGGTGCGCGAAGACAAGCGCGAGGTGGAGGAGCTCACGCTGGTGGACAACCTCGCCCGACCGCGCCCCAAGGCTAAAAGCTACAAATTTCCCATGCCTGGCGATGAGCATGTCGTTCAATACGATGCCTGGCTGGTCGATGCCGACAGCATGTGCATTCGGAAACTCGACATCGCCCGCTGGCCCGATCAGAAAGTCGAAGTTCCCCGGTTCAGCATGATCGCTCATACGGACCGTTATGCCTGGCTCGTTAGTCGCAGCCGGACGTGCGACAGCGTGGAACTGTGCCGGGTCGATTTCGCGGCGCACCGTGTCGAGCCGATTATCCGCGAGGTGTGCAAACCGGCCCAGAATGACCAGCAATTTTGTTTCCATATCCTGAATGAAGGCCGCGATATCCTCTGGTGGTCGGAGCGAACGGGATACGGTCATTATTACCTGTACGATGGAAACGGACGCCTGCAAGGGGCCGTCACTTCGGGCGCATACGTCGCCGGAAAGATCGAACGTATCGATACGCTCGCCCGGACGATCGTCTACGAGGGTTACGGACGGGAACCGGGTGTCAATCCGCATTACCGCTTTTATTACAAAACCGGATTCAACGGCGGCGAGCCGGTTTTGCTCACTCCCGGAAACGGCGAACATTCGGTGGCATTCTCTCCCGACGGACGTTTCCTGACGGACACTTGGTCGCGTATGGATCGTGCCCCGCGGCATCAGGTCTGCGACATGAAAGGCCGCGGCCGTATCGAACTGGAGCCGTGCGACCTTTCGGAACTCTATGCCCGCGGATGGCACGAACCGGAAGTCGTCGAAGTGCTGGCTGCGGATTCCGTGACCCGGCTCTATGGCATCGTCTACCTTCCTTTCGACCGGGAACCCGGGCGGAAATACCCGATCATCAGCAATGTCTATCCCGGCCCCCATGTCGATCTGGTTCCGCAGGCCTTTACCTTGGATGACAACTACAATCAATCGCTCGCACAGCTGGGATTCGTCGTCATAAATTTCGCCTACCGCGGCAGCGGCCCCTGGCGCGGACGCGATTTCCATACGTTCGGCTACGGGAATCTGCGGGATTATGCTTTGGCCGACGACATGGCCGCGATCCGGCAGATTGCAGCCCGCTATCCTTGCGCCGATATTGAAAGAGTCGGAATTTACGGACATTCCGGAGGCGGTTTCATGACGGTCGCCGCCATGCTGAACCATCCGGAATTTTACAAGGTCGGGGTGGCTGCTTCGGGGAACCATGACAATAATATTTACTCCCAGTGGTGGGGCGAAACTTTCCACGGAGTAAAGCAGACCTGGGGGAAAGACGGGAAACCGCATTTCGAATGTCATATTCCGACCAACATCGAATTGGCCGACCGGCTGGCCGGACGGCTGCTGCTCATCACCGGAGACATGGACAACAATGTGCATCCGGCATCTACGGCCCGGCTGGCCGATGCGCTGATCCGGGCCCGCAAGCGTTTCGACATGACGGTCATTCCCGGAGCGGATCATGGTCTCGGGAACTCATATTATGTAAATCTGATCCGCTATTATTTTACGGAACATCTTCTCGGGTTGCCTCAGCAGGAGATCGATATAGTCAAACACAACTAATGGATAATGCGTATGAAGCAAACTTTAAGAAATTTTTTACCATTCGTATTTACGTCATTGTTACTTGTAACGATACTTCCTGCCGTCGCTGCTTCTGAGAGCGAGGGGAACAAACATCCGGTGTGGGGTACGGTCAAGGATACGAATGGTGTACCGCTTGTCGGTGTGTCCGTGGTTGTCGTAGGAACGCATTCCGGTGTGAATACTGATATTAAGGGTACGTTCCGGATCATAGTTGCCGACGGCGCTACGTTGCGATTCTCATACATTGGTTATGAACCGCAGGAACTCAAGATAAAGCCTGATCGGGTCGGTTATGATATAACGCTCAAGGAGCAGTCCACGGACATCGGACAAGTCGTCGTGACAGGCTTTGCCAAAACTGAGATTCGCAAAAGCACCGGTTCGGTTGCCGTGATTGAAGGAAAAGATCTCAAGACTTCGCCTTTGGAGGGAGTAGACAAACTGTTGCAGGGCAAACTGGCCGGAGTGAGCGTGCAATCCGTATCCGGCCGTCCGGGCGAAGCCGTGAAGATCCGCATTCGCGGAACGAGCACCATCACGGGCAATGCCGAACCGCTGTGGGTCATTGACGGCGTACCGATGCAGAAGGAGGTCCCGACACCTCCTGTTTCCAACACGCAGATTCGCTCCGGAGACTTTTCGAATATTTTTGCTACGGGCATCGGTGGGATCAATCCTAACGACATCGAGTCGATCTCCGTGTTGAAGGACGCTGCCGCTGCCGCAATTTACGGATCTCAGGCTGCCGGCGGTGTGATCGTGGTAACGACCAAACGCGGCAAGTCGGGACCTACGCACGTCAACTATTCGGGAACCGTATCCATTCAGACGCGGCCTGTACGGTCTGCCAATTTGATGAACTCACGCGAGAAACTGGCCTGGGAGCAGGAATTATGGGACGAATTTGCAGCTGCCGGTTATGCGAATAATCTTCAGGATGGCAAAAGTTACTATCCGGTTGTGGGTATCGTGGGCATGATTCGTTCGGGATACGGCAAATATAAGGGATTGAGCGTCGCAGAGCAGGATGCCAGGATTGCGGAACTGGGCAGCCATACGACAGACTGGTTCGAGGAACTGTTCCGGACGACAGTTTCCACAAGCCACTATCTCTCCATTTCGGGAGGTAATCCCAAAATGGCCTATTATCTCTCAATGGGATATGGTAACGATCAGGGCATTGTGTTGAAAAACTCGTACGACCGTTACAATTTCAACGGCAAGATCGATGTAACACCGAACAGAGTCGTATCGTTCGGTATCAGTACGGATTTCTCCTATCAGACATCCAAGGCACCGTCGAGCAATGTGGATATGTTCAAATACGCCTATTTCGCCAATCCCTATGAACGCCCTTATAACGACGACGGTTCCTATCGGGCTGACGAGACTTATTTTTCCTTGAGTGAAATCAATGGAAGCTATACGGTAGCGCTTCCCGAAAACGGATTCAACCTGATGCGGGAGATCAATGAGACTTCGGCCAAGAGTACCAGCGGAAACTTCACACTGACGGGAAATACGACGGTCAATATCACCAAGGATCTGAAGTTCGTGGGTCTGGCGTCGTTCTCCTATATTTCGGATCACGGGGAGAATATCAATGGAAAGAATACCTATGCGGCATGGATGGATCGGCCGTTCGAAAACAATACGACGACTTCGAAACGAATCTATGGTTCCATTTATCAGACTTCGACATACAATACCAATTATATGTTACGGGGACATTTCGCCTATGGACATACTTTCAACGAAATACATCGGCTCAATGTGTTGGCCGGAGCGCAGATCAGCCGGAATTACGCCAAGACGATTTTTACCAAACGTTACGGCTACGACCCCGTTACGGGCAACCACTCGACGCCGCTTTATCCTGCGAGCGGAAACAATTCGGTGATCGATTACGATAAACTTGTCAGTTTCGGGAAGACCCTCGATAATTCCACCGGGCAAGCTATTACGGAAAACGCTATGGCCTCGTTCTACGGTACGATCGACTATATCCTGCTCAACCGCTATGTTTTCAATGCCTCGGTAAGATCCGACGGATCGAATAATTTCGGCAGCAAGGAGCAGTTCAATGCTACCTGGTCGGCAGGTTTTTCTTGGAATATAGACGAAGAGTCGTGGATGAAAGGGAAAATCTCGGATGTGATCAGTTCGATGACGCTCCGTTTGGCCACGGGTTATACGGGCGGTGTCAATAAGTCGGTCTATCCGGTAATCATCATGAAATACGATAACACGTTTCGAATTTCCGATACGGATTCCTACCGGATGGGGACTATTTCGAATGCCCCGAATCCGCATCTGAGCTGGGAGAAGACCTGGGATATCAAAGCGGGTCTGGACATCGGATTTTTCAAGGATCGTTTGCGATTGCAGGTCGAAGCATACAACCGTAAAGGATACGATCTCGTGACTTCTTCGCGCGTGAATTCGGCAGTCGGATTTATTTCGCAGGGATATAATACATCCGAACAGGTGAACCGGGGAGTCGAGTTCACTTTGGGGGCGACGATTCTGCGTTATAAGGATTTTGCGTGGAATTTTACTGCCAATGCGGCTTACAATATGAACAAACTGACCAAATACGTGTCGCCCAACAGCGGTATCTATGGTCAGTATTATGTAGGTTATCCCCAGGGGATGATCATCACGGGCAAGAGTACGGGCATCGATCCATCGACGGGATTCTACAATTACGAACTGCGTCCCGATGCGAAAATAAACGAAGTCGCGGACTACCGGAACATGCAAAACTATCTTTTCTATGTAGGTACATCGACGGCTCCCTGGACGGGCGGGTTCAATACGTCCGTTCGTTACAAGGGGCTTACGCTCAGTATGAACGGTGTGTTTTCGTTGAACGGCAAAGTGCTGAACGATATCGTATCCCCCGCATCCTACAGTTCGGTGAGTGACCGGAATATGACCGGTGTGGATAAGGAGCCCATTCCCAACTCCAAATACGACCTTTATGTCAACCATCTCAATGTCGTGCGTGATGTAACCTATCGCTGGACTCCGGATAATCCTGTTACGGACGGTTATCCGCGTCTGATCGACATATACGGAGGGCGCCTTTACGATCAGAACGGCAATCTTATCGCCCAGAGTCTTCCTTCCGAATCAAGAGTTACGAACTGTCTGTTGCTGGAGAATGTTTCTTATTTGAAAATCAGTTCCCTGACATTGCTTTACGACCTTCCCGGCGCGTGGGTGAAGAAACTTCACATGCAAAATTGCAGCGTGTCGTTTACGATGAACAATCTGGCGACGTTCACGAATTACTCGGGGCTGGACCCTGAAACTCCCGGTGCGGTGTACCCGCAATGCCGCTCCTATTCGATCGGACTTTCGATCGGATTTTAATTCCGAAACGGTAATTTCAAAACAGAGAGTATGAAAAAGACATTCACAGTGATTGCACTCGTGTTATTAGCCGTATCCTGCAACCGCTATTTGGATATAAAACCTTACGGACAGACCATCCCCGAAACAGCCGAGGAATTTTCAGCGTTGCTCCATGCGCATCTCGACGAGATCGATTACGGAGAGGAGGTCGTGATGGGCGACGGATTGGAAATGGCCGATTTGGAGTGTTATGCCGATAACCTGGCTGCTAATCTGACTCAATATCCCGGAGGAAATTATATTTCGCTTTACATAGGAGAGCAACTTTCCGCTAAGCAAACTCTGTATACGAATCTTTATGCGGTGATTCGGGATTGCAACATCATAATCGGTTATCTCGAAGACCGGAGCAGCCGGCTCGGGATGGACGTGCTCGGTACGGCGTATGCCCTTCGCGGTATCTGCTATTATAATTTGCTGCGCAACTTCTGTCAGGCTTGCAATCCGGATAATCCGGGGCCTGGTGTACCGTTGGTTACAGAATTTGATATGGAGGCGAAGCCTACTCGCAGTACTTATAACCAGACCGTCAAACGGATCGAAGAGGATTTGAATAAAGCGATCGAATACGACATTCAGGATGAGATCTACCGCTTCAATTCCGATGTCGCCAAAGGCTATCTGGCCCGGCTCTATTTCTGGACACAGCAGTATCGTTTGGCAGCTCAGTATGCCTCGGAGTTATTGGAAAAATATCCGTTGCTCGATGCGGAACCTTACAAGGCGATGATCGGGGAACAGATGGCCAAGAGTGGCAACATGATCTTCAAGGCACAGATTTATGCTGGATCTTCGGAATCTACAGCGCTGACGAATTCAAAGAATTATTTGAAAAACAGACCTTGTTCCCGCCTGTTTTACGATCTTTTCGCCGAAAAGGAAAAAGATGTGCGTTTCACGCTGTCGATCGATGCCAAAAGACTGCCGGCTAAGAACCTGCTTTCCTGCCTGCGAAGCGCTGAATTGCAGTTGATTCTAGCTGAGAGTTACTATCATAGCGAAGAACCCGAAAAGGCCCTTGCTGCTTTGAACGAACTGCGACGAAAGCGCATTGCCGATGTCTCGGACTACACGATGCAGACTCTGCCTCCGGTCGATCACGACGATTTGATTCAGGTCGATGCCAAGGGAAATGCGCTGACTCCGCTGCTGTATGCTATTCATTGCGAACGCCGCAAGGAACTTTTCCTTGAAGGAGATCGCTGGTACGAACTCAAACGTAACGGATGTCCGGAATTCTGGGTCGCCAAGCAGGGACTGAAATACACGACTTATTCCTGGATGTATACTTTCCCGCTTTACGCTCCCGATATTCAATTGGTCGAGGGGTTGGAGCAAAATCCGGGGTACGATAAAATGGAATAAAAGAATCAGGATTATGAACAATACGATGAAAAGACGAATGATTGCGTTTGTCGCAGCGATTGCGGCTGTTGTGTCGCTGAGTGGCTGTGATGACAACTATGATGAGACGCCGCCTTTGGCTAAGGATTATTTGACGAAATACATTATGCCCGACGGTGTATTTCTCGGGAATGAGGATTGGGCGCAGATCGCAAGCGAAGAAGATGAATATGAAGCCTTTCTGGAAGGTTCGAAATAACTGTTGAACAAACCTTTATTAATTAAAACTTTGGTTATGAGAAAATTTTTATTTGCATTGCTCGCGGCGCCGCTGTTATTCGGCGCTTGTTCGGATGACAACGATGAATCGACGCCTATGCTTTCTTTTGCGAAGCCGGTGCTCGCGCTTTCGACAGGTTCTGTAACACTGGATCTGCAAGTCAGCGGTGTAGATTTATCATCGCTTGCGTCGCCCGTCACCGTTCCCGTTGCTTTCTCGGGTACGGCTGTCAAGGGTTCCGAGTATTCCGTATCGGCCGAACAATTCATATTGGGAGGTAACAATCAGTCGCTTTCGATTACGGTAACGGCTTTGGACAACTACGACGAAGCCAAGGAAATCGTCGCGACGTTGGGCTCGGTGGCTGACTTTATCCCCGGGAAAAATGCCACGGCGAAGATCAGTCTGGGAGTGAAAGGTAAAATTATGTATTCCTTCTCTGTCAAATCCATGACCATGGGTGAGACCGGTTCCGTTCAGTTGGATCTTTATACGGCTACGGGGGCAAAATATACTGCGGAGCAGGATATCGTCATTCCCATTGAGATCGCCGAAGGTTCGACGGCTGTCGAGAATACCAATTTTACGTTCGAGGGGGCTAAACAACTGGTTGTCGCTCAGGGTAAAAGTTCAGGTGCCATTACCCTTAAAGCCGGCACGCTGGAAACCGGAAAAGACAAGGTCGTTCTGAAAACCGGACTGGAGAACAACAAAGGATTCGTCCGGGGACAGTATAACGAGATTACCGTAACGATTTTCGGATCGTATTTCAGCAAACTGGAAGGTACATGGAAAATGAGTGCCGAAGGTAATTATGATCCTATGGAGTATGCCAATCTGAATGGAAGCAGTTCTGAATACGACAAACCTACGTTCGACGCCGATATGGCTGCTTTACCCGCATATAATGCAAAGGACCGGTTGATTTTCACGGAAGAGGGTCTTACGACCTCGCTTGAATCGACCTTGAAAAACTTCTTCCGGGAGAATTCGGGTATCTCGAATGGTGGCGAATTTACATTATACAGCATGTCGGGGAAAATTCCGGTTCAATTAATCCTTCTGGATAATGTAAATCGCTATTTTTCTGCAATAGAGCAGAGTCAAGATACAGAAGCTTATATTGGAGTCCGTTTTAAGGATGGAGATGCCAATAAAATGGAGATGTATTTTATTGATTTTGATTCAAAATCATTTTTGATTGATAAATTGTATTACGAAGAAAATAAACCGACCGCTCAATATTATCCTTATATTTCCTTTACATTCGAGCGAGAGACTGAATAAGTCAGCCTTTTTCGTTATAACAAGGGGCTGTCTAATAAGTCCCTGAAATTGAAATCACCCTCGTCAGAGCTTGTTCTGGCGAGGGTGAAATCATTAAACCGGACTTGTTAGATAGTCTCTTGTTATATTTATTTTACTTATGCTTTGTATTGATTTACCAGTGCTCTTAAAGTTTCTTCTCTTATAAGACCGACTGCTTTGGCAACAATTTTATTATTTTTAATAATTAGAGTGGTAGGTAATGTGTTTACACCGTATTTTGTTGCAATATCTTCTCCTGCTTGATCGATGTCAATACGTCCAAAATGACATTCTTTATTTGTATAATCATTTGCAACTTTTTCAAATATTAAGCGATACCTCTTACATGGACCATTCCATGGGGCTGTAAAATACATCACCAATACCCCAGGTCCCTCTGTTGACCAGAATTCAACTTCACCCTCGGTCAGGAGGTTAAATACGGCTACTCGTGTTTGTGCCAAAGGACTCATATTGCGAAATAATTCGAGTAATTGCGAATTTGTCAATGGTATTGACACGTGTTCGATTGTAGTGGTTTCGGCTTCTAAAAATGTTGACTGGTTTGCAAATTTCGGTTCTTCGACCTTGCAAGATACGAGGTATAGAATAATCCCTAACAATAAGACAAGTTTCTTCATAAATTGAAAAAATTAAAATAATTATTTGACTTTATAGCTTTCTATTAATTCTGTTAGTGCTTTTTCACTCAATATTTCCACAAAGGTAGCCACAACCTCTCCATTTTTAATTATAATAGTTGTAGGAATTTTAGCAACATTGAATAGTTCTGCCAGTTCTGGAGATTCATCCACATCAACTTCCAAGAAACGACATACACTGGCAGTGTATTTTTCTGATACTTTATGATAAATGGGCTTATACATTTTACATGGTCCACTCCATGTCGCTGTAAAACAGACAGCAACCAGAGAAGTATTCAAATAGCTCTTAAATTCTTCTAAACTGCTTACTAAAACAACCGCACGAGTCTGTACAGTAGTTAATGTGTTATACAACCCAATAATTTGTGCGTCGGTTAACGGAATACATACATGCTCAATGTTGGACTCTGTAGTCGTTAATTGAGAGTCGGCATTTTTCTCTATTTTACAAGAGGAAAAAAATAGAGATTACCATAATAAAAGAAATAATTTTTTTCATAAAGCGTTAATTTTATTAACATTCTAAATGTATGAAAATAAAATGAAAAATACAATAGAATGGAAAAATATTTTTCCTGCCACCCAAAATCGATCCGAATACAAACTTTAACACAGTTTGATTTACGCCCCACCTACTGTTGAAATCGAGATTATTGAATCTGGAATTATTTTAATTTTGTTGTCGCAATATCTCAGCATCGTCGAGTAGTTTTTTCGCTTTCCGCTCCTTAACAGTCGCCTGCTCCAACCGTTCAGCCTGACGCCTTACGGCTTCTTCGTACCACTCGACTTGGTTTCGGACGGTATCGCGCATGGCCGTGTGCTGCTTATCCCTGAATATCGTTTCCAACTCCATTAGCTCCTTTTCCTTGATCTCACCCCGCATTTTCACGTAGCGGTATTTCAGGTCGTTCGCAGCTAACAGCCGATTATTCTCTGAGATTCGGTAAATGAATGCGCCTTGCAGGAAAATACATCCCAGCATGGCGAACATCATCAGAAATGTTTTCGAAGAACTGATGTCGAGCGTATAGGTATGGCGGTGTTCCTGTGCGGGCAGGGCGTCGGGCCTTGTCAATGCTTCGACGGCTTGCCCGACCTGCTCGATCAATGTATGTGTCTGCCTGTTCTCCTTGTCGATCACCTCCAGTCTCCCTGCCAACTGCGCCAGCAGTGTGTTGTATCTGTCGGCAAATTCCCGCTCCTGCTCGTTTTTTACTTCAGACAAGGGTGTATGCCGTTGCAGTTGTTCGAGCTGCTGCGCGACCTGCCCTTGCGAGTGTTCCGCGGCTTCTATCAGCCGTTCGATCCGTTCCATCTGTGTATTCTCCAAACCTGCGTTTCCTGTGCCGCCTGCTTTGGCGTTTTTGATGGCTTTGACAAGCGTTTCCTTGAGGTCTTCATACATCTCGATCGAGAGATCGATCTTATTTTCGTTGTTCATGGTTTTCCGGTTTTAAGGTTATATTTTCATTTTGGCTCTTCTTTTCTGTTCTTCGAGTCTGCGTCGGTGTTCCATCGCAGCTATTGCCATCGCTTCGGCCGCGGCATCGAGCTGTGCCGTGATTCGTGCGATATGCTCTTCGGGGCTTTCACCCGGCTTGCGCTGTAACTGCTCGGCCGACACTCCGCCGGGCGAATCGGCCGGCGGCAGCTGAATACCCCCGGCCTTTCCAAGGTTGACCGATAGTGGCTCTTCGCGCGTACTGCCGCCACTTTTGCCCATGTTGCCGAACAGCACTGCAAATGCTGAACGGTAATTGCCTGCCGCCGCCGAGAGGTTCCCGAAGAGCGTTGCCCGGTGTTGGGTTTGTTGCTGCACGTGGGTAAAATGCTGGTCGAGTTTCGTAAAGCTGAAAGCCCGGTCGATCTTCGATCCGGAGAACTCGAAACCGTTTTTCGAGAAGAGGATACCCTGCTTGCGGTCGGTATTTCCGCAATACTTATAGCGGACGTTGATGCCCTGTTCCCTTAATTTGCCTTCCAGCTCGTTCCAACTTTTGCACTTGGGCAGACAGCCTTTGATCGCATCGTGGATTTCGTATCTGGTCTTGTCGGGTTCGCGCAGCCGCTCCCGCCGCACATTGGCCTTTCCCGGTGCGAGATACAATCCGTACTTCTCGGTCAGCTCCCGGCAGACCTTGGCGTTTCGGATCTTGATGTTCTTGTCCGAAATGGTCTGTCCGTCATTTCCGACCCGGTTGTAGACCAGATGACAGTGCGGATGGGGCTGGTCGAGATGGCGAACCAATAGATACTGCGTATCGGTGATGCCCATCTTCTGCTTGTACTCCTTTGCGATCTGCGTCATCAGGGCGTCGGTCATCCGCGGGGCGTCTTT
>OHAS01002479.1_pt1 | contig 13183 bp, 9 predicted proteins | sample 1577131 | NCBI WGS metagenome assembly OHAS01 (sample SAMEA3541566, study PRJEB24748) | human gut metagenome | biome: human gut; feature: human-associated habitat; material: faeces | place: China | collected 2012 | reverse complement strand
AGCGATGAAACATTTGTAACTCATTTTGAAAAAGCTCCGCCGGACATTCAGGGTGCCTATCCAATTATTAATCAGGAGTTTACTAAAAATTGTTTGATGAATTATAAATATGTAAACAGGGAAGAGGATTTGGGACTTGAGGGCCTCAGAAAGGCTAAGCAATCCTATTGTCCTGAAATTTTTCTTAAAAAATGCATAGCTGTTTACAAAGACTGATAATATGATTAAATATTTTGATGATGAAAATTTGATTATTCGCTTATGGCATGAAGCTTTTGGCGACAGCGATGAGGATATCGTTTTCTTTTTGGAAAATTGCAAGCATAAAAAATGTTTGGGCTTCTTTGAGGAAAATGAACTTTGTTCTATGCTTTTTCTTGTTGATTGTAAGGTTAACGGCAATAATGCAAAATATATTTATGCCGCTTGCACATATCAAAATAAACAGAAAAACGGTCAGATGACCAATCTTTTATCCTTTTGCAAAAGGAAATATGATTTGCTGTCATTAATTCCCGCAAATGATAAGCTTGTTACTTATTATGATAAGCGTGGTTTTAAGGGTAGGAGTGAAATTAAAAATATTATTTTTAGTGAAAGCGACGATATAAAAGAATACCTTTTAGAAGGTTATGAACTTACTAAGCCGCTTTTATCAATTTATAAAAAAATGGAGATTTAATAATGGTTTACGTATTTTTAGCAGACGGCTTTGAAACTATCGAAGCGCTTGCCGTTGTTGATATGCTAAGGCGAGCAAAGATTGATAACGAAACTGTCGGAGTAACAGGTAAAACTGTTAAATCATCACATAATATTGAAGTTGTTGCTGATATTACAATTGATGAATTAAATATCAGTAATGCAGATGCAATTGTTTTACCGGGCGGTATGCCGGGTACTTTAAATCTTGAAGCAAACAGTGTTGTTCAATCTTCGATTGATTACTGCGTTGAAAACAAAAAATATGTTTGCGCTATTTGTGCCGCACCTTCAATTCTCGGTCATAAGGGTTTATTGAAGGGCAGAAATGCGATATGTTTTCCGGGTTTTGAGAAAGATTTATGCGGCGCAATTATTTCTGAAAAATATGTTGTTTCAGATGGCAATTTCATTACCGCACGTGGTGCAGGCGTTGCCGTTGATTTCGGTCTTGAAATTGTCAAGGCGCTCGGCGGCAGTGAACTTTCAAATAAAATCAGGGAAACTATCCAATGTCAATAAAAAATGAACTTCGCAAAAAATATAAACAAGCACGCAAAAATATTTCAGAAAAAAGAAGCAAGGACAAATTGATTAACGAATTTCTTTGCAATTTGGAGTGTTATAAAAGTTGTGATATGGTTCTTTTTTATGCCGCACTTGATGACGAGGTTAATTTGGATTTATCAATCAAAGCTTCACTCGATTACGGTAAAAAAGTAGCGTTGCCTGTTTGTATTGACAATAACGGTAAAATGCAATATTATTACATAAGGTCACTTGACGATGTTAAAATCGGTGCTTTCGGTGTTCGTGAGCCTGATGTTAATTTTTGTACCTTGGTTGACGATTATACCGACGCAATCTGTATTGTTCCTGCGATTGCATTTGATAAATCGGGATATCGTCTTGGCTACGGCAAGGGATACTATGACAGATTTTTATGTAATTTTAATGGAATATCAATCGGTATTTCCTATGATGAATGTATAACTCAAAAGCTTTGTGTTGACAGTTATGATATTCCTGTTGACTATATAGTTACTCAAAGCGGTGTATTTTCTACCGCACAAGGAGGTAAAAATGGATAATAATGAATTTAAGCTTAACGAAACAGGCATAAATCCTGTTAATACGGCAAGCGAAAATAATGATGTCTATTTTACTAATGTTAAAACACAAAAGGCAGATATAAACAGACGTGAAAATATCGCCCATACTGCGCATAATAACGGAAACGATATCCCTAAAAAGCGTGTTCCGGTAAAAAAAGGTAAAGGTGTAACCTCGACGTATATCTTTTTTATTGTTGTTATTGCGCTTTCTATGCTAATTTCAGTTTATGCGATTTTTTGTATGAACGATGTGTTTGGTATCACAAAAACGACTTCAACTGTTACTGTCAACCTTGATAAATCAATTGATAATGTTGATGATGCAATTGATGTTCTTTCTGATAACGGTTTAATTAAATGCAAAAATTTCTGTAAGCTTTTTGCTAAATACAGAGAGCGTAATGTCGGTCCTAATATTAAAAACGGATATTATAATAAAGACTATAAATACGATGCCGGAATTTACTATCTTAACGGAAAAATGGGCGTTGAGGGTATGCTTGTTGCTTTTCAGGGTAATAATGCTACTGCCGAAACAGTAAGCCTTATGTTTCCGGAAGGTACAACCGTTCCTGAAATTGTTCAAAAATTAGCAGATAACGAGGTTTGCGATAAGACTGCTTTGCTTTCGGTTATTCAATCAGCTGATTTTTCGTATTCTCTTGTATCAGATTTAAAGGCGAGCGAGCAGGTTCCGTATAGGCTTGAAGGCTATCTTTTCCCTGATACGTATGAATTTTATGTTGGTGAAACTGCAAACTCTGTTATCAAGAAATTCCTTGCAAACGGGGATACCAAGATTAAAGAAAAATACAGAACACGTGCAGAGGAACTTGGATATTCTATGAACGATATTATGAAAATTGCTTCAATTATTCAGTGTGAGGCAGGTAATAAGGAACAAATGAAAACCATTTCTGCCGTTATTCATAATCGTTTAAAGGACCAGGCTAATTTCCCGCTTTTGGGTGTTGATTCAACAGGGGATTATATTACTAATAAAGTTGCCCCTGCACTTACGTCAACTTCTGCGCATACTGCGGATTATTATAAAACATACTATAGCACCACAGGCTCATCAACCGTTGTAGGTTTACCGCCAAGCCCGATTTGCAATCCGGGAATTGATGCAATAGTAGCAGCTCTTTATCCTGCAAATGTAGATTATTACTATTTCTTCCACGATACTAAGGGCAATATGTATACGGCAAAAACTTATTCTGAATTTAAACAAAAGGCAGCAACCTATGCGCCATATCTTAATGTGAACTAATGAGAAATATTGAATTACTTTCACCTTGCGGTGATTTTGAAAGATTAAAACTTGCACTTAAATTTGGCGCTGATGCAGTATACCTTGCAGGTGAAATGTTTGGTATGCGCACAAATCCGTCAAATTTTAGTGCGGATGAATTAAAAAAAGCTGTTGAACTTGCTCACTCACTTGGTAAAAAAGTTTATTTAACCTGCAATACCTTGCCGAGAAATGAGGAAATTGAGAAGCTTCCCGAATTTTTGAAATATGCTCAGGATATCGGTATTGACGCATTTATTATTGCTGATATCGGCGTAATGGCGTTGGCAAAAAAATATGCTCCAAATGTTGATATTCATATGTCAACTCAGGTTGGAATTGTTAATTATCAAACGGCTAATACACTTTATGAAATGGGCGCAAGCAGAATTGTTACCGCTCGTGAACTTTCGCTTGATGAAATTAAAACAATTCGTGATAAAACTCCAAATGATTTAGAAATCGAGGTATTTGTTCACGGCGCTATGTGTATGAGTTTTTCAGGCAGATGCATTTTGTCTGATTATATGACTCACAGAGATGCTAACCGTGGCGATTGCGCTCAGCCTTGCCGATGGAAATATCATCTTGTTGAGGAAACTCGTCCGGGTCAATATTTCCCGATTAATGAGGAAAAGAACGGCACATATATCTTTAATTCTCGTGACCTTTGTATGATTGAGCATATTCCCGAACTTGTTGATGCAGGCGTTGATTCATTTAAAATCGAGGGAAGGGCAAAAAGCGAGTATTATACGGCAATTGTAACTTACGCTTATCGCAACGCTATTGATGAATATCTTAAAAATCCTACCGATGATTTCAAGCCGTCTCAGTGGATTCTTGACGAAATGGAAAAAATGAGCCATCGTGAATATACAACAGGCTTTAATTTCGGCCCGATTGAAAACGGTCAGGTTACAGATACGGGAGGATATATCAGGAATTGGGACGTATGTGCTCTTTTTAGAGATTATTCAAACGGTAGGCTTATTGTAAGTCAGCGCAACAGATTTTTCGAGGGTGATGAACTTGAGGTTGTTGAGCCGGGAAAAAAGCCCTATAAATTAGTTGTTGAGGATTTGTATAATCTAGATGATGACGAAAAGGTTGATGTTGCAAATAAGGCCACCAATACCTATTCATTTAAATGTGATAAACCTGTATCGTCAGATGCCATATTCCGACGTCAAAGAACTGAATAAAATTTAACCCCCTTGTGAAAACTTTACACAGGGGGTATTTTTATGCGAAAAAGAGTTATTTCCTTGGGAGTCGCATTTGCGATACTTCTCAGCGTGGCACTCGGTAGATGCGGCTATATTAATTTCAGTAATTCTTATAAAGTTGATAATTCATACAATAGCATTACTATTGACATTTCAACTCTTTTTACTAATATTTATTCACGAAACGGTGAACTGCTAAATAACAATTCAAAATCCGTTTATGCCGTAATTAAACCAAATGAAAAGGCAATGAGTGAACTGAAACTCCTTTATTCAAATGAACAAATTAAAGTAATTACCAATGAGTTAAAAAAAGGATATCCTGTTATTATGCCTGTTCAAAAATATTCTAAAACAAAATATATTCGGCTTATTGAAACAGTTAAAGAAAACGATGAAAATATGCTCTGCCGCCATTTTATAGATAAATCCTGTGCAGGCCTTGAAAAATATACGGATAAAAAAATCGGCACCTTGTCGGTAAATTATAATGTCGACGCTCTTGGCAGAGTGCTTGACGGCGATAACGGCAGATTGATTAATAAAAACTATAATTCCACTGACGGAATTAAAATATCAATCGATGAAAATATTCAAAAAATTGCAGAAGAAAGTGCAAAATCACTTGATAAGGGAAGCGTGGTTGTGCTTGATACAAAAACTTCTCAAATTTTGGCCGCAGTCAGTCTCGGCGGTGATTATCTCAATCGTTCTCTTTCTTCATACGCTGTCGGTTCAATCTTTAAGCTTGTGGTTGCCGCTTGTGCACTTGAAAATAATATAAATCCATCCTATACGTGCAAAAGTAAAATCAAAGTCGGCGATATAACGTTCCATTGCCAAAATAAACATAAACACGGCAAACAGCATATTAAACAGGCGCTTGCAAATTCCTGCAATTGTTATTTCGTAAATCTTGCTTTAAAAATAGGAAAAGATAAGCTTTATCATTTTTCTAAATCTCTCGGTTTCGGCGATTCTTTTAATCTTTATGATAATACCTTTCCTGTATCCGCTGCCTCTTTTCCTACCGTAGAGGAACTTAAATCCGACGGCCAACTTGCACTTTTGGGTTTCGGTCAAGGTAAACTTACCGACACTCCGGTCCATTTCGCAAGCGTTGTGGCGGCTATATCAAACGGCGGATATTATAACTCACCGACTTTGAATATTAAAAATTCTGCTTCAAATCAAGTTATTTCTTCTAAAACCTGCGCTGTTCTCAGAAATTATATGAAAAATGTTGTTGAAAACGGTACAGGCTTTAACGCTCAATATAAATCTCAAACGGCAGGCAAAACCGCAACGGCTCAAAGCGGAATTTATGTTGACGGTAAAGAACAGCTCAATACTTGGTTTGTCGGCTTTTATCCCTATGATAATCCTAAATATTCAATAGTTGTTATGCGTGAGGGCGGAAAAAGCGGTGCCGGCGATTGCTGTCCTGTTTTTAGGACTATTGTTGAAAAAATTGATGATATGTAGTATAATGTTGTTGATTAAATAATAGGGGATAACATTATGCAATATTCTAAGCTTAAAACCTTGCTGATTTATAATATTCTCGAAAAATACAGCGATGAAGAGCACCCTTTGTCAACTACGGATTTAATTTCCATGCTTGAGGAAAAAGGCGTTAAATGCGAACGAAAATCTATTTATGCCGATATTGCCGCTCTTAATGATATCGGTTGTGATATTATTACCGTAACAAGTCCAAAACGTGGCTTTTTTATGGCTTCAAGGACTTTTGAAATTCCTGAAGTAATGCTTCTTATCGACGCTGTTTCAAGTGCCGGCTTTATTACCCCTAAAAAAACGGCATCTCTTATTGAGAAGCTTGAAACCCTTGTGTCTGTCGAACAGGCAAAGACAATGAAAAGTCAAGTATATGTTGATACTTCTTGCGCTAAATGTGATAATGAAGAAATTTATATTATTATTGACCGCCTCAATAACGCAATTGCTGATGAAAAAAAGGTTAAATTCGTTTATCGCAGGCGTAGCGTTGACGTGCAAAACCGTAAAAAACATACTGAAAAAACGTTTACCGTCTCTCCGTATGCTCTTATTTGGAAGGACGACCATTATTACCTTGTCTGCAATAATCAAAAATACGATAATCTTATGAATCTTCGTATCGACAGAATGAAAAAGCTTGAAATTCTTGACGAGCCGTCACGTCATTTCAGCGAAGTAAGCCCTTATAAAGATAAGTTTGACGAACACGATTATGTGTCAAAACGTTTCAATATGTTTTCGGGCGACGAATGTAAGGTTACGCTTAAATGTAATATTCAATTGCAGGAGGAAATGCTTGATCGCTTTGGCAAAAATATTCCGCTTACTGCTGTTGACGGCAATCATTTTGAAACTACCGTTACTGCTACTGTGTCTGACGGCTTCATCTCTTGGCTTATGCAGTACGGCGACGGCGTAGAGGTCACTTCGCCTAAAAAGCTTGCTAAAATGGTACGTGATAAGGCAAAAACTATATATAATATGTATAAGGGGAAAAAGTTGTGAAAAATAAGTTGATTAAAATTCTTTGCCCTTTTCTTGCACTTGCCGTTTGCCTGTCCGTTTTTTCACTGATAGCTTTCGGCGATGATACCGATATTAACGGTACATATAAATATACAAGCGATACTGATACTCTTGAAATTTTTAGCGATGATATTATGATTGACAGAACTGAGGCTGACTTTTCTAAAAACCCTTGGTTTTCTTATAAATCATCAATTAAGCATATTGTAATTCATAACGGAGTTACTAAAATAAGTGATTTGGCATTTTCAAGAATGGATAATTTGCTTGATGTTCAAATTCCCGATACTGTTGTTTCAATAGGTAATTCTGCTTTCGCAGGCAACGATAACCTTAATAAACTTGAAATTTCCGATAATGTAACTTCAATAGGCGATTACGCTTTCGGTTTGAATTCAAAAATGCTTGTTAAATCCGATTTTGAATGTGTTTGCTCCTCAGTAAGCTTTGCTCAAAGCTGGTGCTTGAAAAATTATATTCCTTTTACAACAGAATTTGTAGGAAATTCTCAAACGGTTAATATAAATGTAAATAAAAAGCAATACTATTGGTCCTTTGTTCCTAAGACGGATTGTAATATTACATTTTATTCTTCTTCAAAATCCGATACAGAGGGTTTAATTTATGATTATAATTCATACACTTATAATTCTAATTATAATGAAATGAAAAAGTCAGCCATTTGCTATAATGACGATGTAGGTAACGACCTTAATTTTAAAATATCAACTACTCTTAAAGCCGGTAAAAGATATTACCTTTCAACTAAATTTAAGCTTTCGTCAAGAATAGGCAGCTATGTTGTTAATTTTAATTATACTTGTATTGAAAATCACTCGTATGTTGCCTCTTGCTTGGAACAGGATTTTATTTCCGGTAATTATGATATTCTCGTATTGAAATGCGTTAATTGCTCCGATTCTCAATCAATGCTTTTTATTGATGCATTAAAGCAAAATTTAAGTATAGCCGATGTTAATAACGACGGATATGTAAACGCTAAGGATTACGCAATTCTTAAAAAAATGTAATATATTTACTGTTTTCTCTTTATTTTACAATATTTTGTCCGATTTCTTCGCCTTATCTCTAAATATATATAAAACTTAAAAAAAAACAGTTGAAATTTATTGACAAATTATGTTAATTGTATTAAAATGTTTAAGATTTTAGAATGTATTGCTATAGTTATTACCAAAATTAAATTTGTGCGGTAATTTTGGTCGTGTGGGAATACATAGCGAAAGGAGATTTCAAAAATGAAATTTAAGATTTCTAAAAAAATTGTATCTTTGTTTCTTGCAGTTATGATGGTTGTAACAAGTGTGCCTTCACTTGCTATGACTGCATTTGCAGGTACTGATAATTGTAAGTATCTTTTTGCTTACTTTACCGGTAACACAAAGTACGGTCAGAATGTTAGATTCGCTCTTTCCGAGGACGGATATACATTCACTGCTCTTAATAATAATGAGCCTGTTTGTACACAAACTCAAAGTACAACAAGTTCAACAAGCGCAGGTTATGCTCGTGACCCATATATCACTCGTGACCCTAAGGGTAACGGATATTATATGGTTGCTACTGATATGGACGCATCAGGTATGCATAGTAGCTGGAGTGGTGACTCTTGCGTTTACGTTTGGCATTCAAATAACCTTGTAGATTGGACTCAGATTTCTAATTTTGATTTCAGAACCTTCAGCGGTTTTGAAAATACTATTCGTGCTTGGGCACCGCAGATTATTTGGGATTCAACTTCTAATCGTTGGATGATGTATTTATCAATCACTGTTGAGCCTAATTGGAACGTAATGTATTATACATACACTACCGATTTCAAAACTTTTACTGCTCCGCAGAAGTTTGAATTTTCAAACGGCGTTTATACCGGTAGAATTGATGCTGATATAGTTGAACATAACGGTAAATATTATATGTACTATAAAGATGAAACTGCTGCTGCCGTAATGCTTGCAACTGCCGATTCTTTAACCGGTACATATACTCCTGTTAAAACTGTATCGACTGACCTTTCTAAGAAAGCTGTTGAAGGCAATGCAATGTATCAGCTCGGCAACTCTGGTACTTGGGTTATGATGCTTGATGAGTATTCAAATGGTACATTTGCTTATGGCACCACTACTGATTTTGTCAACTTTACTAAGTATACAGGCTCTACTTCTGCTAACTCTGCTCTTACAGCTCGTCACGGTTCTGTAATGCAGATTACTACGGAAGAATATAACAGGCTTAAAACTGCTACATTCAACAGCGCTTCTGAGCCTACCGGCGACGGCGTAGATTTAACTAAAAATCTTGTTGGTCAGTATCTTACTACAAGTGATGTAACTGCCGATGCTTCAGGCAAGGGTCATAACCTTACTTCTACAGGTACTGTTTCTTGGAACAGTACAGGATATTCTACAGACCTCGGTGCCGCTTCATTTACTAACGGTAACTATCTTCATACTGCGGATTTGAAGTCTATTATTGGCGATAACGCAACTGGTTTCACAGCATCATTTTTGGGATATGTTGACAGTTCATGTGATGACAAAGGTAGATTTGTTGAATTTTCTAATTATGCACCAAAGTCATATAAATGGGTTGGTGGTACTACAGATAATGTTTTACTTTCATATGAAGGTAAAACTGGCGAATGTGAATATATGAAGGATACTGATAATTGGAATGTAGATAGATTTAGAATTTATCCTGCAGCTCAAACAACAAATTCGTGGCATCAGTATACAGTCACTTATGATTCAACCACTAAAAACCTTCGAATATTTATTGATGGTAAAAATGCTGCTTCTGCTACAAGCGATAAGTTAGATTCAAGTTTTATTTCTGCTCTTACTTATCTTAACATTGGTGTTTCATGTTATTCAGATGATGCTTCACTTACCGGTAAGCTTCGTGACTTGCGTGTATATAACAGAGCAATTACAGATGATGAAGCTTCAAGGCTTCCTAAGCAGTATCAGCTTGATTCTATATCAAGTAAAATGGATTATGCTAATTCAGTGTTAAATGCCAATACTGCAAATAATACTTCTGCTGAATCGTTTAACGGTGATGCTTATTATACCGGTAATAATAACACATATACCGCTCCTGAATCATCACGCCAAAATATATTGTACGGCAGTAAAACAACTAATTTTGGCGAAGAAATAGATAGTGATTATGTTGCAAAAAAAGCAATATTGCCAAACTCTACTGTTTTAGTTTATGATGGTGTTAACACACCTGCATATCCGATTTATCTTCAAGCACGGCCAATGGGCAATGATAATATAATTCTTACTGGTGCAACTTATTCTGGTTCGGCTCCGTTTAAGTTTAATTCAAATTGGAGTGGATATCATGCAGGTGCAGAAACCACGAATATTTTTGAAATAACTACTAATAAAGAACTACAAAATTCTAACGATAATCAAGGTTCTAAAGGTAATGTAGCAAGTACCGAATTTGATTTTGGCACAGGTAAAGGATTCCCAACTTCTAATGGTATTCGTTATTATTGGACTAACACTTTATATTATACCGGTTCAGGAAATACCGATTCCTATTATGAAAAACATTCCAACAATGTTTCTATTACTGTTTCACACAGAAATAAAGTGGCATGGGTTTGGAATGATCGTGATAAAGCTATTAGTGTAAACAATGATGTTTATATTCTTAATTATAAGCCGATTTATGACATTTTAAGTAATTCAACCTCAAACATGGTAAGTGAGACCGGTAAATCCTATACGTTTAGGGACTTGTATAATGAAGTTTATAAAAATAAATGGATGTATACAGAAAAATCACTTGCAAGTTATCTTTATGCAGTTGCAAAACTCACTCAATTAAATTTGAATGACTCATTCAAAAACGCTTCAGATAATGAAATTTCAAGCAAGGTTTCTACTGCCGCAAGTCAAATTAAAGATTACAGTGTTGCGTATAATGCGGCAGTTTCTAATCTTAAGTTAAAAACATTCAAAATCAAATTTGTTAAGGCTGACGGTACTGAGGTTGACAAGACTGTAACAGCCGGCAAATCGCTTAGCGGACTTATCCCTGATGTAACAGCTATTAAGAATAATAAAAACGGTACGCACGATGTTTATTCTTGGCCTTCAGATTGCACAAACACCTATATGCCTAAGGAAGATGTTACATTCCATGAAGAGTCAGTTGTTCGTGATTGTACTTATAATGTAAAAGAAGAAAACGGTGTAATAACAAAAGTATGCTCTAAATGTGGATATACATTTACTCTTGACGTAAATGCTTACAATGCGGCTGTAGCTGAAGCGCAGGCTGCTATTGAAAACACAGCTAAATTTACAGAAACTTCAAGAAATGCACTTCAATCTGTTCTTAATAATAATAAGCTTGAAAATGCTAAAAGTCAGCCTGAACTTAATGCTATGACTAAAGCAATTATTGAGGCTACAAACGCTCTTAAACTTAATACCTATACTGTTAAATTTTATAAAGTGATTAACAATGGCGATCCGGAGTTAGTCAACGAATATTCAGGCGAATACGGTAAGGATGTAACGCTTGAAAGCGGCCTTGACGACAGCTATGCCATTACTAAGTGGACTAAGACTGTTGGCGAAGCTGACGAAAAGGTAGGCTCATCTAATACTACTCTTTTAACAAGATATTATGCTAACGTTAATTACTACGTTTATGCTTCTAAGGCTGAATCAAAAGGCGACAACTCGGCTATCGTAGCTCTTACCGACAGAACAGGCAGAGTTGTTGACAATATGTATGTTGATCTTGTGGACGGCAAGGCTATCGTAACCGTAAAGGCTGATGTTGCTAATAAAACTGTTACAGTAAATGGCAGAACAACATTAAAGGCTGTTGATTTAACATTCTACACAATTGCCGGCTTTAAGATTGGTGATACCGTTCTTCAAGATGGTCTAGAAACACAAGTTGATATTACCAAGGATCTTACAATTTCAACCGTTTATGATAATTCTAAGTCATTTAATATCACTTCGAGTGACGGCTCATGCACACCGAGTGTGTCGACTGCTTATTGGGACCAAAAGGTAACTGTAACAGCCGATAATACAACAGCTAATACTAAGTGGCTTGTAAACGGTGTTCCGGTTGCTTACGGAACTCAATATGTTTTCCGTGCTACTAAGGACGCAGATATTAAGTGTGTAACAGATTCTTCTTCAGCTGCAAAAGCAACAGCAACTGTTGAGAGCCTTAGCTATAATTCACCTACCGCAAAAACTATTACAGTTGTTGGCTCATTTAATGTGCCTAAAAACTGCACAGTTGTCGAAAAGGGTGTTCTTATGAAGACATCGTCAGTAAATAACCCTGATGCAGTAAGAAATCAAGAAAATTATACAGGCAAAGATGCAAACGCACGTAAGTTTATTGCTAAGAATTATGTTAAGGATACTAACCAGTATGTAATTAACGTTTATTCTTCTAAAGCTTACACCGACCTTTGCGTAGGCGCAGTTGCTTATGTAACATATACCGATGCTTCAGGTCATCAACAAACTGCATATTCAGATCTTGTTGTGTTCAATCAAAATTATGCGTAAGGAGGACGATACTATGAAAAAATATGAAACTCCTGAATATGAAATTGAAAAATTCACAATTGAATCAATTATGACTGATTCCGGTCTTAACGGTGACGGTAATAACCAAATCGACGGCGGCGACGGATTTGACTTCTAATTAAAAAAAGCAGGAGATTTTCTCCTGCTTTTTCTTTTTGCTTTAAATTGATTTTACGTAAAAAAAGAGAAATGACTTCGTCATTTCTCTTTTTGGATTTTATATGTTTTTAATATTCAACCTTTTGGGGCTGTCCGCCGTGTTCTCTTGATTCATCTGCAAGGTAAACTGCAAGGTGACCTGCAACGCTGTCAAAAATCGAGGTGCATGCAAGGCTTGGCTTTTCTCCCTGAATGAATTTAACAAAATCCTCTGCAAGCCTTTCGTCGCCGCCGCCGTGGCCGCCGTAAGCGCCAACCATATCGCCGTTTACATTAAGGTCAACCTCTTCAATCCTGCATTCGCCGTTATGAGCGTCAGGGGACGGGTCAATTTTTGAAACATAAAACTTAGATTCCTCAAAGTTACCGAAAATTTCGCCCTTTGTACCAATAATATGAATATTTCTTCTCGGCTCGCTTGAACCGCCGACCATATTATGAGTAGCAGTTGCACCGTTTGCAAAATTGATAAGTACGCTTTGGTGGTCAACAACATTATTGTCGCACTTATACATACATCTTGCATAA
>OHAS01002478.1_pt1 | contig 13184 bp, 8 predicted proteins | sample 1577131 | NCBI WGS metagenome assembly OHAS01 (sample SAMEA3541566, study PRJEB24748) | human gut metagenome | biome: human gut; feature: human-associated habitat; material: faeces | place: China | collected 2012 | reverse complement strand
AGTCGGGGCTTTGTGCTTAAAAAAAAGAAGGTGCGCATTTTGACACACCTCCTTTGCAGTTATCGTTTTTACGATTAAATCTTAGAAGAACAGGTAACGTGTATCTTTTACGTTTCCTTTCAGATACAAGTCATTCATCAGGCGGCTTGCGAAGCGTGCGTGCATATTAGCCAACGTAGCTTCTTCATCTTTTGCGTTGAATGTATCGTTCAGTTTGTCCTTGCCATATACTTGCAGAACAAATACGCCGGCATTACCTTTGATCGGAGCGCTCAATTTATTTACTTCAGCAACAGAAGCATAAGCGCCAACCAACGGTTCGCTACTACGCAAAGCAGATACATAAGCCGGAGCAGCAAACGTTACCATTTTCAAAGAATCGCTGACAGCGTTCGGCATAGCCTTGTACTGGTCGAGTGAGGTTGCGTTGGCAGCCTTCATGTCAGCCATAATCTTTTCAGCTTTCTTATCTTTCACGATCTCAGCTCTCAACTGTTCCTGTACGGCTTTCAATGGACGGTATCCTTCCGGCTTGATGTTTACCAGACCAACGACCATCATGTGATCGCTTTCGCCACATTCATACAAGCCTGATACTTCACCCGGTTTTGCTTTATCGAATGCCCATCTCAACGCTTCTTTTGTACCTCTCACACCACCGATACCATGTTCGGAGCTATACAAATCAGCTCTGTCAAGCAATTTGTATCCGGCTTCTTCGGCGTTAGCCACCATTTTCTCAACAGAAGGATTGGCAGCGATAAACTGGCTGAAGTCATTGTAAGCACGGTTATATGTTTCCTTGCTGAATTCAACTTCACGCTTCACCACAGCTACTTTATATTTATCCTTCACCGCTTTCTTGTTAGTCACCTGAAGAATAACGTTAGCTTGGCCCAACGGCAAGTTTACCAGCTCGTTCACACCTGTGCTGTTAATAGCAGAAATAAATTTCAAGTTGTCACCGTCAATTTGTGCACCTTCGTACTGTGCAGCAGTCATCCAGTTGGAATCACCGGTCTGACCGTATTTCTTAGCAAGATCTACGAAGTTAGCACCACCTTTGATAGCATTGTAGATACTGTCGGCCAGAGTTTTCGTCTTAGCTGCATCTGCCGCATATACCTGAATCTGACGGAACTCAACAGAATCGGCAGCCGCAGTCTTGGCTACAATTTTGAATGAGTTGATCGTATTATCGCCACCATTATAGTAAGGACCATAAACAGAACCAACAGAAGCAGAGTCCAAACGTGCAACTACATCCGACGGGAAAGCAGTCTTGTTGTAGAACAAGTCTACATAAGGAGCTTCCGAACCAACCGAACGAATGAAAGAAGTATAATCATCCGTTGTAGTAGCCAACTGTTCAGTAGCTTCGTCCACTTCCTTCTGGATAGCGGCGCGGTCGGCAGCACTGGCAGTTACCTGTACGTCGATGTATTTGATATCACGAGTTTCCTGGTATTGCTTGAACTGTTCTTTTTTCTTGTTATACAAGTCTTTCAGTTCCGATTCCTTCACTACGATTGTAGAATCTACCACAGAAGAATAAGGAACGGCAGCCAGCAACATATTGTATTGGTTTACTCTTGCGTCGAAAGCATCCTGTGCTTCCACCGGGTTAGAGATAAGCGCTTTGGATACCAATGCCTGATACTTTTCAGCCAGACGGCTCTGAATCAGAGTTTTCTGAATGAACGACCAATATTTATACATATTGTTGTACTGTTCAGCATACTGTGCCGGCATTTGCGATTCGTTCATTTTGGCATATTCTACCAGGAACTTGTTCAACATATCCTTGTCGAAGTTTCCGGTTTGCGGATTCTGGAAAGGAGTCTGTCTCAACAAAGGATGAACGCCAGCTTTCAGGATATCCTGAATTTCAGCAGTAGAAACAGTCAGTCCCAGTGCTTCAGCTTCTTTTTCAATCAGTTTATTGTTAACGTAGGAACGCCATACTTCATCGCGTACCTGACTGGTTTGTTCGTCATTCAAGGCGGTCACTCCACGCATGAGTTTCACCACTTCGGTATATTCTTCTACCAAGTTCTGATACTCCTGAGCGGAAAGAGCGTCTCCGTTCACCTCACCAACGTCATGTGCCTGGTGCGGCTGCATCACCTTCCATGCGTCACCCGCAATGAAAGCAAACAGCGCCAAGCCGATAACAATCACCAATAGAGGTCCTTTCGACCTAATGTTTTGTAATGTTGCCATTTTGATTAATACGATTTATGTTTATTATTATTTCTTCTAATTGTCGTTTTAGCGCACGAAGATACAAAAAATGCTAATATGCTTCTATTTATTGGCTAAAAATTTCTCGGTATTCGTCATTATTCCATGACTTTTAGGCGAACCAGTTCTATTTTCGTCGCCGTCACCTTGATTATCTTGAACTGATAACGTCCTACCCGAATCACTTCATGCAGTTTCGGGAAACTCTGATATTGATTCAGAATCAGTCCTCCCACTGTCAGATATTCGTCGGATTCAGGCAAGTCGAGACCGAACGTTTCGTTGACTTTCTCAATCTCCAGACGGCCGGACAATACATATTCATGTTCGTCTATCTGCTTGCTGATATAGGAAGTGTTATCATGCTCGTCTTCTATATCACCGAAGATTTCTTCTACCAGATCTTCCAATGACACAATACCGGACGTTCCGCCAAACTCGTCCACCACTACCGCAATTGTCTTTTTCTGTTGCATGAACAGTTTCATCAGCTTATTGGCGGACATTGTTTCGGGAACAATCGGCACTTGCTTCACATTCTCGTGCCAGTTGGTCGGTGCGCGAAACATCTCCGAAGAGTGGATGTAACCGACCACATTGTCAATATTACCGTCATATACGATAATCTTGGAGATACCCGACTCTATAAAACGGCTTTTCAGTTCATCCAGCGAAGTTGTGAGATCAACCGCCACCACCTCAGTACGGGGAACAATACAATCGCGTATTTTAATATTCGAGAAGTCAAGTGCGTTCTGGAAGATTTTCACTTCCGTATCCAGTTCCTCCTCATTCTCGGCATTATCAATGCTGCTCTGTACAAAATAATCAAGATCCACCTTTCCGAAAGCTTTGTCGGACGCATCCTTGTTTACCTTCATGCCGAAAATGCGCAGGAAGATGCAAGACAAACCGGAAGACAACTTGGATATAGGATATAAAACAACGTAACAAATAAAAAGTGAAACGGCGAAAACGTTCAATACCATATTGGGATTGATCTTGAACAATGTTTTCGGCAGGAACTCTCCGGTCACCAAAATAATCAGGGTAGAAATGACAGTCTGTGCCAACACCATTAGGAAGTGATTGTCAATAAAGCCGGCCAGCAGATTTTCACCAATGATCTGAGCCATCAGGATACCATAGATAACCAGTGCGATATTGTTACCCACCAACATGGTAGAGATAAACTCGTTCGGGTTCTTGAAAAAGATAGAAAGGATGCGGGAAGTAATGCCCCCTTTGCGTTCCATTTCAAAACGCAGTTTGTCTACCGAGACAAATGCAATCTCCATTCCCGAAAAGAAAGCGGAGAAAAGCATGGTGATTATTAGAGAGATATAAATATTCATAGCTTATTTCACAGAATCTTTTTTCACAGAGTCCGGCAGGGCTTTTGTTTCCGGTTGTGGCGGAGCAGTCGCCTCGTCGTCGACGTAGAATATACCTTCAATATTATGAATCGTATAAACGGTCATTTGCTGATTGGAATCGAACCCATGCCCGGTGATAATCCGGTCCGGTTGCTGGATACGAATAAACTTGTCGGAATACACTTTCTGCGTAGCTTCATTCCAGTAAAGCAGTTCCGTATTGAAACGCTCTCCTTTCCGGTTTTGTATATCCACGTTTCCTATCAGTTTCCAGAGTCTTTCCTTGTCATAGTAGTAGGCAGTATCCGCTTTGATACTGGCTTCTATATGAAAGATCGAATCGAACTGTTCAAGATACACTCCTTTTTCAAATGCCCAATAAGACGGCTTCTTGCGGTCGAAAACCAGCCACTCTTCCGTATTCACCCGATAGCGGGTCACTCCCGAATCGGATATAAGGGTTGTCACTCCGGATGTCTGCATCACTGCCATGGAGTCACGTTCTGTAATAGCATCCCCCGTTATTTTCTTTTTGCCACCACAGGAGGGAAATAAAAGAAGCATAACAATTGTCCCTAAGACAATTGTTATGCTCATGCTTTTATGCAACAAACGGTTCTTTCGTTTTCGCAACATACGTTTATCTAATCGTTGTAGACTCTCCGATCCAGCCACCGATAGTAATACGGTCGCCAGCCTTGTAACCCAACATAAACAGGTCTTTTGCTTGCGGAGTGTGTGCAGAATATCTGCCGATCAATTTGTTTGCTTCTTCAGCTACACTCGGGTCTACTTGTTTTGCGCGTTGCAATTTGTCAATTATAACAAAGTAAGTACACTTGTTCAGTGCAGACTCGTCACTCCAGTTAGGACTCATTGCATAAAGGTTGGCAATCAAGATATACGGAGCGCCATAATTTTCATTGAGACCGATAGCTTTCTGACAGTAAGTTCTTGCCTGTGACAATTTCTTAGCAGAAGCCAACACAGCAGCAGCTGCGTATGCTTTTTCCGCTTTCTTTATATTGTCAGTTTCCAGGTTGATAGCTTCATCAAAGAATTTCACTGCACTGTCGATATCACCTTTCTTGAATGCCTGATATGCACATCCGGTAGCAGCCTCTGCTGTCGGTTCCATTTTATAAGCATAGAAAGATGCCTGCAAATAAGCTTCACTTTCCGTACATTTCATCATTTTCATGATGTCGATTACTTTCTTCAAATAAGCGAGGTCAGTCTGATTAGCTTCTACTTTCGGGCCATAAATTCCTTGCAGTGATTCACAATCAGCAGTACCACTGTTTACAAACAAGGCAACCAAGTTATCTTTGATACCCAGCAGACCTTTCTTCTTTGCTTCATTAGTTTCAGCAGCAATGGCAGCATCAGCATATTCGGAAGCAGCCAGATAATCCTGGATAAATTGTTCCTTATGAGCAGGATCAGCTTTCAGTTTATCCAAAGACATCTGCAGGAAATAGAAAATAGTAGCTCCGGCAGACTCGCCTTTTACAGCATTAACCGATTGGCTCAGCCATTGATAAGCCTGATTCACATCCAGTTTCGGAGCCAAGGCGATATAGTCTACAGCCTTGATACCCAAAGCTTCATCAGCAGAAGATACCTTCGTACCTTTAGCCAGGAATTCATCAGTGTATTTGATACGCAAGTCATGCGTATTCATCAGTTCATTAAAATATTTCTGATATTCCGGATTATTTCTGTCCTTAATCTGTGCCATTAAGCCTTTCAGAATTTTATATCCGTCAGTAAAAGTGTAGAAACGGAGTGTCGGACAGTTTTCCAACACAGCTTTCCAAGGAGTATACGCATCTTTAAAGTTACCTGCACGCACAGCTTCATGCGAGATACTACTGTTTGAATTACAGTTAGTCGCATCCTGTGCTACCACAGTAGTCGCCCCTGCCGAAAGGAACAACATAGCTACAAGCGTTTTAATTTTCATTGTATCTAAATTTTAGTTGTTAGTATAATATTATAGTCGTCTATTCTCTTCTCTTTTTAATTCTTGCATTACTCTACTCTACGCTTGAAGAACCAACGTTCGTTGAACGTCAATCCGATACTTACGCGGAAGATATTTTCGTTCACAAAGGTCGCTTCTTGTCCACTGATACGAACAAACTGTCCGCTGATACTGAGGATAGAGCGTGAACGGGGAACAGGCAGACCGAAACCGGCTGTTACACCATATTCGCGGGTAGCCTTCTTGCCGTTGATCTTATAATACGGGGTCGTATAATAAGCTCCCAAACGATATTTTATGTGAGCAAGATAAGAACGTCCCAGCAAGTTAGGGATATATTCCGCACCCACAGATATTTTAGAACGGTCGCAATAAGCATAAGTTTCATCAAAATCACCACGTATGGATTCATCTGTTGTCCTTACACCAAAGTCTGCTTTCGACCATTGTTGCAAACTGTAATCCACTCCAATTGTCAGGCGTTTGTCATAGTTATAGGTAAATCCGACACCATACGTATTAGGGAGTGCCAATGTAGCATCCGGCGCCACGCTAGTTGAAGTTTCAACCGTACCTGTACTATTAGAGACCAACTGTGTTGTCACATCATAATCATTCCCCAGTTTTATTTTTGGAGAATATACAACACCAAGCGTCACTGAATGTTTCTTATCTATATCCTTTGTATACTGTGCTCCAAAGTCCAGCTTATAAGATGATACAGATGCAGTCGCCTGTTGCACAAAATTATAAGCCCCGGATACATTCGGATAATAAATAGTCCGCGAACGGGTTATATCCCCCCAGAAATAAGAAGCATTTACACCCACTGAAAGATCTTTGAATACCTTCACACCCAATCCGACATATAGTTGGTGTAAACCTCCGTCGCCTGTATAATTTCTGGCATAAGCTGTCGTATTACCAGTTGCGGGATCTGTCGCAGTCTGAGTATCCGACACCGTATATCCCACATTGGAGAACGGCAGCAAACCGATACTCATCGCTAGTCTCCTATGTAACCGGAATTGCATTGCCAGATAGTCGAAACTAGAGTTTTTGGCGTTCAGCTTCACGCCACCGCCACTAATATTCATATTTTGAAGACTGACGCCCCCTTCAAAGAGGAAAGTCAACGAGTCAATGGCTGTATACGAAGCAGGATTCAACGGATTGATCTGCGCTCCGTCCCGGAGTCCGAAAGCAATTCCTCCCATTGCCTTACTGTTTCCGAAGTTCTGGTCAGACAAGTCGCCATAGCCATATCGTGTATAAGGAGAGTTTGTATTATTTTGAGCGATTGCCATTCCGGTAACCATTGTGAGCAATAGCGCCCAAAGCGTGTGTTTAAATCCTACCATTATTATAGTTTAAAATTCTATTTAATCCTTTCAACACTAAAAATCTATCTGCAAAGATGATACTTTTTACGCTGCTATCAAAAGAAAAATCATCTCCGCCCGTTAAAAAAACCAAAAGTTCAGGATATTTATGCTTCATAGACTCAATATAACCTGAAATTTCGTATTCCATACCTTTCAACACCCCGGCGCGTATAGCCGTTTCGGTATCCCGCCCCATGGGGAGTTTGCGCCCGTTGGAGTCAATAAGAGGCAAGCGTCCGGTAAACTGGTTGAGTGCCTTGAAACGCATCTGCATACCGGGAGAAATATTACCACCATGATACTGTCCTTTCGAGTCTATAAACTCGTAAGTAATGCAAGTTCCCGCATCAATTACCAATATATCTCTACGAGGATATTGCTCATTCGCTCCCACCACAGCAGCCATTCGGTCGTATCCCAGCGTTTCGGGAGTTTCGTACAGGTTGGTGACCGGAAGCGGAGTCTTCGAATCGAGCCACAGCAAAGGGAAAGGCAAGGCGACCAAAGCCGCAAGCACCCGTTCGCTTAAATCAATCACGGTAGCTACAATTCCCTGCTCAACCGGGTATTTGGCACAAAGAGCTTCCAGACAATCCAATGACTGATTGGACTCGGTCAGCACTTCCACCATTTCCCCACCGTCAAAGAGGGCAACCTTCGCAGCGGTATTTCCTATGTCGATAATTAAATTCAATGCATTCTTATCTTTTAGCGGGCGCAAAGGTAAAGTAAAAAAAGAGAAATCGAAACATCTGAGAGAAATTATCTTCTTTTTTGGTTCTTCTTATGTTCTCTCTCTCAAAAAAGTGTGTCGGGCGAACTATATAATATAGAATAATATATATTTTTATTTATATATGCACGGTTGGTGGCACGCCTCCATTTTTCAGCAGGAGATAAATCACTAATTCACAATCAATTATACATGCAAAAGGGGTAGCACGGTTAGTGGCACGCTTTTACGTGTATAATTCCGGTAAAACAGAGGCTCTATTTCACCCAAATGAAGGCTCTATTTACCCCAAACAGAGGCTCTATTTTGATAAAACAGAGCCTCTGTTTCACGAATCCAACAATTCTTTGTATATTCGCTGCCAAAATAAAACGAACCTACTGATGAAACGGTCTTTTTTATATGTAATCTTCTCTCTTTTCCTGTTGCTCCTGCCCATTGGACAAACAACTGCCAACAGCAATGACTCTATCCGTCTTAGCCTGCTGACTTGTGCTCCCGGAGAAGTGATATACACCCTGTTCGGACACACTGCCATTCGTTACGAAAATCCCTCACAAGGGATTGACGTCGTATTCAATTACGGCTTATTCAGCTTTGACATCCCTAACTTCGCTCTCCGCTTCTCACTCGGAGAAACGGACTACCGGCTGGGAGTGATCGACTACCCTCATTTTGCAGGAGAATATGCCTATTTCGGACGCAGCGTATGGCAACAGACACTTAACCTGAACAACGAAGAAAAGGCCGAACTAATCCGCCTGTTACAAGAAAATTACCGCCCCGAAAACCGGGTATACCGTTATAATTTCTTTTACGATAATTGTGCCACCCGTCCCCGCGACAAGATAGAAGAAAGTATTGCAGGCAAAGTGATTTATCCCGTAGAACCGCAAGACGGTTCACGTACCTTCCGCGAGATCGTCCACCAATATTGCAAAGGACATCCGTGGGCACGTTTCGGCATTGATCTATGTATCGGAAGCGAAGCCGATCGGCCTATCACGCAGCGACAGATGATGTTTGCCCCGTTCTATCTAATGGATGCATTTGCCGGCGCACAAATTACCGGTGATTCCATTCAACGCCCGCTTGTAACGGACAGCGAACTGATTGTGGATGCCACTCCCGAAGAAGATGAAAGCTTTTGGATACCCACTCCGCTGCAATCCGCTCTTCTCCTCTTTATACTTACCGCCGCCGCTACCATTTACGGCATCCGCCGACGGACAGGACTCTGGGGAGTCGACCTCATATTGTTCGGTACGGCAGGTATCGCAGGATGTATCCTTGCGTTCCTGGCCCTCTTCTCCGAACACCCGGCTGTCAGCTCCAATTTCCTGTTATTTGTCTTTCATCCGGGCCAGCTTCTTTTCCTTCCTTACATCATATATTGTGTCCGAAAAGGGAAGAAATGTTGGTATTTGACCTTAAATCTTATTATTTTAACACTTTTTATAGTGCTTTTTCCGGTAATTCCGCAAAGATTTGACTTTGCTGTTGTACCTTTGGCACTCTGTTTGCTGATACGTTCAGTGAGCAATCTAATTGTGACATCTAAAAAGAAATAATGAAAGGACTACTAACTTCCCTTATCACCGTACTGACCTTCACCGGGCTGCAAGCCCAGTCGCTACCTGCCGCCCCTAAATTAGTGGTGGGACTGACGATCGACCAATTACGTACGGACTATCTGGAAGCATTTTCGTCACTTTACGGCGAGAAGGGCTTCAAACGTCTTTGGAAAGAGGGAAGAGTGTTCCATAACGCCGAATATACTTTCAGCGGTGTAGACCGCGCTTCCGCCATAGCTGCCATTTATAGCGGTACGACGCCCTCCATGAACGGAATTATCTCCAAACGCTGGATGGACGCCGCCACCCTCCGCCCCGTCAACAGCACGGACGACACGGCATTTATGGGATATTACACCGATCAGACGGTCGCCCCCACCAAATTGCTGACTTCCACCATTGCCGACGAGCTTAAAATAGCTACACAAGGTAAGGGACTTGTATACGCCATTGCCCCCAACTGCGACGCCGCCATTTTTGCCGCCGGACATGCCGGAAACGGTGCTTTCTGGCTCAATCCCAATACCGGAAAATGGAGCGGGACAACCTACTACGGAGAATTTCCCTGGTGGGCAAGTCAATACAACGACCGCCAGGCTGTCGATTTCCGTATCGCCGGCATGACATGGGAACCGGTTTTCCCGCGGGGGATGTACACTTTCCTGCCAGATTGGCGGGATATGCTTTTCAAATATAAATTTGACGACGACCGCAACAACAAGTTCCGACGGTTCATCGCCAGTCCCTTTGTGAACGATGAAGTCAATGCACTCGCCGAAGAAGCGCTCAACAAAAGTTCTATCGGTATGGACGATATTACTGACTTATTGGCACTGACTTATTATGCGGGCAACTACGCACATAAATCCGTACAGGAATGTGCTATGGAAATACAAGATACATACGTACGTCTCGACCGCAGTATCGCCAACCTGCTCGATGTGCTCGACAAGAAGGTAGGACTACAAAACGTGCTTCTTTTCGTCACCTCGACCGGTTATACGGACAGCGAATCGCCCGATTCGGGATTATACAAAATCCCCGGCGGAGAGTTTTATCTCAACCGCTGCGCCGCCTTGCTGAATATGTACCTCATGGCTACATACGGTGAGGGAAAGTACGTTGAAACCCACCACAACCAGCAAATCTATCTGAACCATAAATTACTGGAAAAGAAAGAACTGAACTTGACGGAAATACAGCAGAAGTCCGCCGAATTCCTGATGCAGTTCAGCGGAGTGAACGAGGCATATTCCGCCAACCGGCTTCTACTGGGTTCATGGACTCCGGAGATCTATAAAATACGCAACGGTTACCACCGCAAACGTTCGGGAGACCTCGTAATCGACGTCCTCCCCGGGTGGACAATCGTCAACGAGAATGGTGGCGAAAACAAAGTGGTACGCCATTCTTATATTCCTTCGCCATTGATTTTCATGGGACATTCCGTGAAACCGGCCGTTATCCAGACACCTATAACAATAGACCATATCGCGCCTACACTGGCACATTTTATGCGCATCCGGGCTCCCAACGCCTGCACATCTGCTCCTATTACCGGCCTGCGGTAAAAGAAACCTCACAAAAACAGGGCGCAAAACATAAATAAATCAGCATTTTAATGTAACTTTGCGCAAACTATTTTAATTCGATAAATAATAAACATACTTATACAAATGGGATTCAATGAATTTTTAAGCTCGATTTTCGGAAACAAATCCACGCGAGACATGAAAGAAATCAAGCCCTGGGTGGAGAAAATCAAAGCTGCTTACCCGGAGATTGAGAAACTGGACAACGACGCACTCCGTGCCAAAACGGAAGAACTCAAAAAATATATCCATGAGTCGGCTACCGCCGAACGTGCGAAAGTGGAAGAACTGAAAGCGAGTATCGAAAGCCTGGAACTGGAAGACCGCGAAGAAGTCTTTGCACAAATCGACAAGATAGAAAAAGAAATTCTGGATAAATACGAAAAAGCACTGGACGAAGTACTGCCCGTTGCTTTCTCAATCGTCAAGGCTACTGCAAAACGTTTCACGGAAAATGAAGAAATCGTAGTTACCGCCACTGATTTCGACCGCCAACTGGCTGCTACAAAAGACTTTGTACGCATCGAGGGCGATAAGGCCATTTATCAGAATCACTGGATAGCCGGTGGTAACGATACGGTCTGGAACATGGTACACTACGATGTACAGTTGTTCGGTGGTGTCGTTCTGCACAAAGGCAAGATTGCGGAAATGGCAACCGGTGAAGGTAAGACATTGGTGGCTACCCTCCCCGTATTCCTGAATGCACTGACCGGAAACGGTGTGCACGTGGTTACCGTGAATGATTATCTGGCAAAACGTGACTCCGAATGGATGGGCCCTCTTTATATGTTCCACGGTTTGAGCGTAGATTGCATCGACCGTCACCAGCCGAACTCCGACGCACGCCGCCAGGCATATCTGGCAGACATCACGTTCGGTACCAACAACGAATTCGGTTTCGACTACCTGCGTGACAATATGGCGATCAGCCCGAAAGACCTTGTACAGCGTCAGCACAACTACGCTATCGTCGATGAGGTCGACTCCGTATTGATCGATGACGCCCGTACTCCGCTGATTATCTCCGGTCCCGTGCCGAAAGGTGACGACCAACTGTTCGAGCAGCTCCGTCCGCTAGTAGAGCGTCTGGTAGAAGCACAGAAAGTATTGGCAACCAAGTACTTGTCTGAAGCAAAAAAACTGATCGCATCCAACGATAAGAAAGAAGTGGAAGAAGGATTCCTCGCCCTGTACCGCAGCCACAAATGTTTGCCGAAGAACAAAGCATTGATTAAGTTCCTGAGTGAACAGGGCATTAAAGCCGGTATGCTGAAGACGGAAGAAATCTACATGGAGCAGAACAACAAGCGTATGCACGAAGTGACGGAACCGTTGTACTTCGTCATTGATGAAAAGCTGAACAGTGTAGACCTGACCGATAAAGGTATCGACCTGATCACCGGTAACTCCGAAGACCCGACATTGTTCGTTCTTCCGGACATTGCCGCAGAACTTTCGGAATTGGAGAATATGAACCTGACCAACGAACAGTTGTTGGAGAAAAAGGACGAACTGCTTACAAACTACGCTATTAAATCGGAACGTGTACATACTATCAACCAATTGTTGAAGGCTTACACCATGTTCGAGAAAGACGACGAATACGTAGTGATCGACGGACAGGTGAAGATTGTAGACGAACAGACCGGACGTATCATGGAAGGCCGCCGTTACTCTGACGGATTGCACCAGGCTATCGAAGCCAAAGAAGGCGTGAAAGTGGAAGCTGCCACACAGACTTTTGCTACGATTACTCTGCAGAACTACTTCCGTATGTATCACAAGCTATCCGGTATGACCGGTACAGCCGAAACGGAAGCCGGCGAACTCTGGGACATCTACAAACTGGATGTGGTAGTGATCCCGACCAACCGCCCGATTGCCCGTAAAGATATGAACGACCGCGTCTACAAGACGAAACGTGAAAAATATAAAGCCGTAATCGAAGAAATCGAACAACTGGTGAACGCCGGACGCCCGGTATTGGTAGGTACTACTTCGGTAGAAATCTCCGAAATGCTGAGCAAGATGTTGACCATGCGCAAGATCGAACACAAGGTGCTGAATGCGAAGTTACACCAGAAAGAAGCTGATATTGTTGCTACTGCCGGTTTGAGCGGAACAGTTACCATTGCCACCAACATGGCCGGTCGTGGTACCGACATCAAACTAAGCCCGGAAGTGAAAGCCGCAGGCGGTTTGGCAATCATCGGTACGGAGCGCCACGAATCCCGCCGTGTAGACCGCCAGTTGCGTGGTCGTGCAGGACGTCAGGGTGACCCGGGTTCTT
>OHAS01002472.1_pt1 | contig 13209 bp, 11 predicted proteins | sample 1577131 | NCBI WGS metagenome assembly OHAS01 (sample SAMEA3541566, study PRJEB24748) | human gut metagenome | biome: human gut; feature: human-associated habitat; material: faeces | place: China | collected 2012 | reverse complement strand
GGACGGCATTATTTGCTGTCCTTGTCTTTGCTTCCTATTTCCACATTTTTTGAGTGCGAAACAGATATTTCCTTTAATACTATCAATCCAGAATCAAAAATTATGGAAGATCGCAGATAAAGAGATAGTAGGTATTGCTCAAAACTGTCCTGTGCAAACTGCTCAAAAGTGTCCTATATATACATTACCTACTTATACATAACCTAATAAGTCTTTCAGACCATGTACTACCATATCAAAGACCATAAATGCTTCGACAATCGCAAGCAGGCCAAAGACCATTACGGCATTGCCTGTTTCCGAAAATTGTTGCATCTAAAAGAAATCATATTTACGAACAATCAAAATTCCATTGCTAACGATGAATTATACCGTAATCCCCAAATCAATCGTGAACTTTCAGACGGGCAACAGTAAACCCGTCGATGTTTCTGTGTGAGCCGTCATTAAATGTTGCTCCAATCACAAGACGAACATTTCCCATGTAACAGAAGAAAAGCTATCCTTACTGACGGGATTGGATGAACGAACCATACGACGGAGCATTAAACGCTTAAAGGATGCAGGTTGTCTGACCGTGCATACCACTATTAAAGAAGATGCAGACAGAGGTTTTATAAAGCGAAATTCCTACTATATAAAGCCAGAAAAGAGCAACTATTTCTTCCTCGATAACAGTTACTTTAAGAGGAACTATCCCGCCAAGATTGCAGGGTTTCTGCTATTATTAAAGTCGGTATGCCTTAATAATACAGATACCGTACAATGAAGTAATGCCAAAATTGCAGAGGCAATCGGGTTATCGAGAAATACAACAACAGCACTATTAAATGAATGTCAGCAATTAGGGCTTATTAAGGCCATAGAGAAAGGCTATGAACTGACAGCTGGCTGTTTTATCAATTCAGCAGTCAGGAAGACGGATGCAGGGATTTATAAGGAAATATGCGATTTCTGTAAAAAGAAAGGCGTTGCCGCTCCCAAGTGGGATAAACGGGCTATGAGCGTACTGCTTACCAAGTACAATGCTATTGACGTACCGAGTACCGAGTCAATAAGCCTAACTTACCAACTCAATAAACGATGCAAGAACCTGCCTGAAAAGGTATCGTTGGCCTACTTTGTAAAGGCTCTCGATATGCAGGAACAGTATAAGGCAGTTGCGGAACGAGCCAAACAAGCAAAACAGTTTAAGGAAGAGTTCAGCGGTTTTGCATTTTAGATATACGCCCCCCGTGCTTACGCACGAGGGCTTTTTGCATTTAATAAGAGAGTGTGACATATTTCGGGAATTTTCAATTTATATACCCTCTGAAAATTACGTCACCGATTTTTATCTTTACATACGCGCCGTAGGCGCTCTTGATGGAATATTTACATTCTTTTAATTAACTTTGTAAAAACGTCTATCCTATGAATCGAATTATACTGATTGGAAACGGCTTTGATTTAGCACATGGATTAAAAACGAGTTATAAAAATTTTCTCGATGATTATTGGCAGAAATGGTATATGCGACTTCTTTCTTGTAAAGATTGCCAAATATCGGATGAGTTCTATCATTTTGAGATAAAGAATGGCGATAATTCAGAGGTTCATGAGGCGATAGGGCATTTGTTCTATTTACTAATTATGCATCTAAATACGAATATGACATTAGAACAAATAAGAGCTAATGAACATATTGAAATCAAATCATTTGAAGACTTATCACAATTATGTAAACTTCTTAATGAATATCAAGATAAGATACAAAATTCTTCATGTAGAATGCATCATGCATTTGTAAGCCAATTATTTACAGAGATTCATAATCCGTATAATGATAAATGGGTAGATATCGAAAACGAATATTACCAACTATTGAGTAAAACATATTATGGCAAACAATCTGAATATGAAACCGCGGAAGATTTGAATGCCGATTTAAATGTCATTAAAGAAAAATTAAGCGAGTATTTAGGCAAAATTCAAGATGAAAAAATCACGGATGAACTGTATAATGATAGAATAAAGAAGATAATATTTGAGTTGGTTAATCTTCAAGATATATCTATGGATGGGCAAGACTTATTTTGGAAAGATTTTTCAACCCAAATATCTCAATTGCCAGGTGGAATGTGTGCTGCAGAGATAGAAGATGAGATGCAGAAACACCCTGAATATGAAATCATGAATACTCCAGAACAGGCTTTTCGTGCAATGATGAAAGATAAGTTAAGTAAAGGCCAGCTAACAGATTTTCTTCTTCCGAACCGAACACTTCTACTTAATTTTAATTATACAAATACAGCCGAGAAACTATATGCGAAATCGGATGATATAAACTGTGAGTTGATACATATTCACGGAGAGTTAAACAACCCTGACAATCCTATCATTTTCGGGTATGGAGATGAAATGAATGAAGATTATAAAAAGATAGTCGATTTGAATAACAATGGGTATTTGGAAAATATTAAATCCATTCGCTATCTCGAAACAGACAACTATCGCAAGCTTCTGTCTTTTATAGATTCTGCTCCTTTTCAAATATATATAATGGGACATTCGTGCGGTAATTCCGACCGTACTTTGCTAAACACCCTTTTTGAACATAAAAATTGTGTATCAATAAAGCCATATTATTATCAAAAGGAGGACGGGACAGATAATTATATTGATATTATACAGAATATTTCTCGTGATTTTAAGGATATGACACTGATGCGGGATAGAGTTGTAAATAAAAAATATTGTACACCATTAATACCACGATAAAACAGCTTAATAGTTCTAACTCCAACAGATTATCTGTTGGAGTTTTTTGTTAATATACTGCCCACGAACAGATACATGAATCAAAGCCCCCTCCCTATTGTCAAATGTAAAACCGTTTTATATATGAAAACACTTGACAGAAAGGCGGCGGAGATTTTCCGCGCATTGTTGGCTTTGCAAACAACTAAAATCGACAACTCGGACGGTACATATATGCCCGTCTACCTTGAACTAATCGGCCGCATCGACAACTACAACTTTTTCTCGCTGGCTCATTACGGACAACAGAACGGAGATGCCATGCGCGACCCCGAAATGCTCTTTGCCCTGCACAAAGAAACACAGCAATTCATCCCGTACTATTATCGCAATGACTACTGCGGCATAGAGCAGAACAGCGTGAAATGGTCGGAAGACGGAATAGCGTTGAATCCTCGCTTGCAGGCAGAACACACTACATTCGCTAATCAATGGCTCCGCAACATAGCCGCACAACAAGGAATCCTATGACAGCACAGCGATTGGTGGAGAACTGCGTACTGACGAATCAAACCGCAGTCGTGGATGAAATGCTGAACAAGCACTTGCTTCCCGAAGAATATATCTATCCGTTCCTGGGTGATGTCATGGAATGGTGGTTGATTGATTCGTGGCTGGCCGAACAACTGAAACGTGAGGGAGAGGTTATCATTGAGGAATACGGTTGCTGTTGGTGGGGCAGGTTAGCGAGCGGACAGGCAATCTACATGGATAGCGTTATACGGCAGATTGCAGGAGAATAGAACTGCATCCGTATTTCTATTTATTGGAACTTGTAAGTTACAGAAATTAGGGGTATTGTAATCTCGATAAGATATTACTACCCCTAATTTTCGTTTTCGTGCTGGCGTAAAGTCTATAATTGCCAATACAAATTATTTGCACATCACAATTACGACATTTATGCAAGTGTAAAGTCTATTTTACAAATATGACCGCATCGTTAATTTCGGCATCTATAACTGATAAAAGTATTTTGTATTTATTACGATGCCAATTATGGTGTGCCTCTATCAATTTATATGAAGGATATATAATACAAAAATAACAAATAACAAGTATTGTCCAGATGATTACTATTTCTACTGCATTCTTACCAGTTGGACAGATTAAAGTAATTAAAATACTAAAAGCCATTGTAATAATTGTAATAAAGAACTCATATCTTGGATTTAGTTTAATTGTGGATAGAATATATTTTTTGATATTATGCAATGATGCACAATCCTGCGGGATATTATTCATATCACACAATTTGCGCCACATTTCACGTTGCATAATGAAAGTGATTCTATTGCGTTCTTTACGGCGCTTAAAGAATAGGCCTTCAAGTAATTGTGGCGTTATTAATTGAGAATTGTATCGCCGAATAATCATAATATCAAATTCGAGAGCTAAACAGCATAGTTTCCATAGAAAACATGCTAAAATAAGCGTGAAAAATGAGCAGGAATAAATAATATAAGCATTACCAGATAAGAGGGCAATAAAATAGAGACATATTCCTAATGATATAACTATGTATAACTTAATTAAATATCGTTTCTGAAACTTTCTTGTATAGAAGTTATCCCGCCATGTTGAAAACAATAGATTTTGTTGAAATTTTTTAAATTCATTAGGAGTCATCATAGATTGATTTAATAGGTCCTTCTAATATACTAAGAATCTGCAACAGTTCCGAGAAATCGGAAAGATGTTTTGCTTTTTAGTTTGTCTTGTCTATCTTTGTGGGACATACGACAAACACGGAAAGTGTTGCTTATTCTCGTTGATGGAACGTAGGAAATTCTAATCTGTAGAGAGAAAGGGCAAACATCTTACCGCGTCATATCCTTGTACAAGGGATATAGGCGTGGGGCTGTTGCTTATTTTAATAAATCAGTTGATAAATATATCAATCTGACAAACAGACTTTTAAGAAGATTTTACAGGGGTTTTAGTAACGATTTGGAGAATGTGCGAAATTCGCTACTTTGCGTAATCATCTTGTCAAATAACCCTTGTCAAAAACAAAGGTAGGAATTTTCTTTGAACTTGCAAAAATATTCGATTTAAGTGCTAAATACAAAACGAAGGCACGAGGTTATGAGCCTCGTACCTTCTTCCCTTTTATTTCTTGTTACCGTGTTAGATGGCTTTGATGACGAATGGGCAATAAGATTAAAATGGTTTTCTGCAAATTACGAAAAATAATTGATATATAGCCTATTTTCCGGTAATAAAAATGTAGCGACGGTGTTTCACAACTCTGTCGCTACCGCTACAACTAAAACAAGTTTTTAACCTTAATTTTTATCTTCATTACAAATGAATACAAAATAGTTGATATTTGCAAATCATCTGTCCGTTTCCGGTACGAGCCATTCGGGGGCATGAAAAAATGGTATGCCGCATGATAGTGGTCGGAAATGCGCCGGAGCCCGATTCGGATGTGTCGGATGGAAAAAAGGACTCCGTCGTTATACGACGGAGTCCCGGTTTATGAGTGAAACGGATCGGCGGGGTTAGAAATTGCCTTTGTCCTTGCGGTCCCACCACAGACGGGTGCCACCGGTGTCGCCGTCGCCTTTCACTTCGGAAGATTCAGCCTTCAGCAGCTGGATGGCATTGTTCACCTCGACGGTGTTGGAGCTCAGTTCCGTTTCGTTGTACAGCAGGCGGCGCGGGCCGAGCTGCGTGTCGATGATCGAGGGGGCCAGATTTTGCTTCGGACGGAAGAGTTTGGGGTAGCCCGTGCGGCGGTAATCGGCCCACGCTTCGGTCGAGAGCGGGAAGTTGGCGATCCATTTCTGGGTGATGATGCGTTCGAGCTTTTCTTCATTCGAAGCGCCTTCGTCCCACTTCACCGTGATACTGGTGGTCGGATCGGAGTTGTATTCCGGCTTCCACGGGTCCGTATAACCCTCAGGTGAGGAGGTATCGTCGTTGATGTAGCTGCTGATAGCCGCATCGTCGATAGCCGCCCAGTCGGGGGCCGTCAGTTTCTTCTCGGTCCATGCTGCCGCGGCGTCGGACTGTCGGTAGCTCTTCTGGTTGCGGATGGAAACCTCGATACCCTTTTCATAGAGTTCCTTTACGCTCTGCTGCCCGGCGTCGGTCCAGCGAAGTTTGGCTTCGGCGCGCAGGAACCAGCCTTCGGCGGCGAACATGATGGGCTGCGGCGTCGCATATCCGCCGGCCAGAAACGAGTAGTAGACGCGCTGGTTGTCGTTGCCGCCGTTCTTATTGCCCAATTCGCAGCCTACGGGAACTCCGATGTATTGCGCTCCCTTGCGGATCAGGATGTCGCTTTCGTTGTATATGTCCTCGTTGTTCTGGTCTTTCTCGCCTGTCGGTTCGGCGGTCTTCTTGACCAGATGGCGGACGTTGGTGGTGAAATAGAGCGGGCGGCGCGGGTCGTTGTAGCCGTTCATGAACGCTACGATCGACGAACCGATGCCCGAATCCAGCCAGTCCATCATGCGGCGCAGTTCGTTCGAGTAGGACTTGTTGATAAGGATGTCCTTGTCTTCGAGGACTCCGGCCTGAATGGCTTCCTTGGCGTATTTTTCAGCATCGACGGGGTTTACCTTGACGATGCGCAGCGCCATGCGCAGCTTGAGCTGGTTGGCGATCTTCTTCCAGAGCGTGCGGTCGCCGTTGCACCAGCAGTCGAACGATGCGAGACCTGCGGTCTCCGTATCCAGTCCTTCGAGCGCTTTGTCCAGCTGTGCGAATATCGCCTTGTAGATATCTTCCTGTTTGTCGTAGGCGTAGCTGCTGGGGCGTTCGGCCAGTTCGTCCGCTGCGAGGACCGACGAATAGGGAACCGGGCCGTAGGTGTCGGTATACTGGAGCAGGTTATACGCTTCGACGATGCGGGCTACGGCTGCGAAGTCATGCTGTCCGGCGGCGTCGCACTGTTTGATCAGCCGGCGGGTGTTGTTGAATATTTTCTGCATGAAGTTCTCGTGCATGCCGCCGCAGAACCCGCGGGCGAGGTCGTAACGCGCCATCGTCCAGTTGCTGTGCGGCACCTCGAAATAACCGCCGTAGTTGTCGATCGACAACGAGGTCCAGTACTGGAACAGGTTCTGGTGGGTGGGGTAACTGAACGAGAGGGGAGTGGAGAACTGCGCTTCGAACGGCAGTTCTTCGGGGTCGATCTCGTAGGGATTGGTGTTCAGCTCTTCGAAATCTCCCGTACAACTTCCCAACAGTGCGAGGGGAAGCGCCATTGCGGTAACGTTTCTAAGAATATTCTTGAGTTTCATAATGTGTAAACGCTTTTGATTAGAAATTCAGTTTCACGTTCAGACCGAAGCTGCGCGTGGTCGGCAGGTTGAAGACATCGAAGCCTTGCAGGCCGTTGCCCGTACCCATCGACACGTCGGGATCCATCGGGGCGTCTTTGTAGAAGAAGAAAAGGTTGCGGGCGATGAACGCAAGGGTCAGGTTCTTCGACTGGCCGAACAGGTTACGGAAAGTGTAGCCCAGCGAAATCTCGCGCATACGGACGTTGGTCGCGTCGTATACGTAATCCTCGACGTTGTAGACCGAGTTGAAGCTTGTCGCGCCCACCACGTCGTAGTAAGCCTTGACGTTCGAGAATTTGATGCCCTCGCGCATCACGTAGCCGCGGTCGCGCGCCCGGCCCGTGCGTTCCGATACGCCGTATCCGTCGAGTGTGGCCTCGGTCATCGAAACGACCTTGCCGCCGATGCGGAAGTCGATGAGCATGCTCAGTGTCAGGTCCTTGTAGCGGAACGTGTTGTTCCAGCCCATGTTCCACTTCGAGTTCATGTTGCCCATGTATTTCAGGTCGGAATTCTGCTCGCCGCCGTTTACGGGGATCTGGTAGTCGGCGCCTTCGGGGGTTTCCGTCACCAGTTTGCCGCTCTCGTCGCGTTTGAGCGTGCGGACGTAGAGGTCGCCATACTGGCCGCCTTCATAGAGGATCACTTTGGCGCCGCCCAAGTTGGAGACCGTTACGCCGTCTTGGATACCGTCGAAAAGCTCGATGATCTTGTTGTCGTTGTACGAGAGATTCAGATCGGTGGACCATGTGAATTCGTTGCCGAAGTCTTGGAACCAGCCGGCCGTCAGTTCGAAGCCTTGGTTCTGGACGTTGCCCGCATTGACGAACTGCGATTTGTAACCGCTCTCCCACGGCAGCGTCACCTCGAAGTACTGGTTCTTGGTGTTGGTCTTGTAATAGGTGGCGTTTACGTGCAGACGGTGCTGGAAGAACTCTCCGTCGAAACCGACCTCGAACGAGTGGGTCTTTTCGGGTTTCAGCGTGCGGAACGGCACCGATTTGGGCGGGTTGATGGCGCCTTGGTCGCCGTAGGTATAGCGCGGATTGGTCTTGTAGACGGGGACGTCGTTGCCGACGATGGAGTACGAACCGCGGAATTTGAACAGGTCGATATTCCGGCCCATGTCCACGAAACGGTTGAGCAGAAGGCTGGCGCCCACCGAAGGATAGAAGAACGAGTAGCCGTCGGTGTAAGCGAGGGCCGACGACCAGTCGTTACGGGCCGTCACGTCGAGGAAGAGCGCCTCTTTGAAGCCGAACGTGACAGCTCCGAAGACCGAGTTGAGCCGTTTGCGCTCCAGTCCCATGGTCGTGCCGTTCTTGTAGAAATTCGACGGGTTGAAGATGTTGGGATAGTAGGCGCCGCCGTTGCCCGGAGCGACGAACTTGCTCTGCTCGTAGAGCAGGCTCACGTTGTTCGAACGTGTCTGCATCATGCTGGTGCCGAGGGTGGCGTTGAGCGAGAAATCGTCCCACGTATGGTTGTACTGGGCGAGCAGGTCCGCATAGAGCTGTTCGCTGAAGTAGCGGTTGTCGTCCATTTTGCCGTAGGTGTATTTATTGCCGTAGGACGACGCGTAGTGGTTGCGTACGTAGTGTTCGTCGGCGCGCTCGTAGCGCATGCGGCCCGTGAGCGAAAGTCCGTCGATGATCTGGTATTTGATCGATCCGCCGAATTCGTAGCGGTTGCGTTCGACGACGGGGCGTTCGCGGTTGAGCAGCCAGTAGGGGTTGCTGTTGGTCTCGTCGGTGGTAGTCACCCAGTTCTGGACGTTGGCGTTGAGCTCGCCGTTGTAGGTCTCGAAGTTGCTTTTGTAGCCGTTCCAGTCGCCGCCGCGCGGGAAGGTGTAGGTGCCGACGAGCGGGTTGAAAACGAAACCGCCGGCCGGCTGGTTCGAGATGTGCTGGTTCACGTATTTGGCGTTGAAATCGACCTTGATGTGGTCGTTGAAAAGGTCGAAACCGACTTTGGCGTTGAGCGTGTGTTGCGAGTAGTCGTTTTCAGGGGTGATGCCGCCGGATGTTACGTTGCCGTAGGAGAAGTAGGCTCGCAGGTCTTCGGCGCCGCCGTTGATCGAGATCGAGTTGTTGGTCGTCCAGCCCGTACGGAAGAACTTCTCGGCGTAATCGGGAGCCTTCGACGCGAGTTTGTCGCCCCAACTGTATTGGCCGTTCGCCCCGTATGTGTTCTGGAATTCGGGCAGCGAGAGCGGGGTGTCAATGGTCGTGTTGCTCGATACGTTCACCGCCAGACGCCCTGCCATGGCCGATTTGGTCGTGATCATGATGGCGCCGTTGGCGGCTACCGCACCGTAGAGGGCGGCGGCCGACGCGCCTTTCAGCAGGGAGATCGAGGCGATGTCGTCGGGGTTGATCGTAGACATGGCGTCGCCGCCGTCGCGCTGGGCGCCCCAGTTGCTGTCGACCTGATCGGACGTGATGTTCATCATCAGGGGGACGCCGTCGACGACGACCAGCGGCTGGTTCGAGCCGTTGATCGACTTGTTACCGCGGAAGAGTATTTTCGACGATCCGCCCGCGCCCGTCGAGTTCGGGGTAATCTGCAGACCGGCGGCCTTGCCCTGCAGCGCGTTGATCATATTGACCGACTTGATGTCGGCCACGTCATCGCCGCCGACCGTTTCGGCAGCATAGGAGAGTGTTTTCGACTGACGTTCGATACCCATGGCAGTCACTACGACTGCGTTCAGCTGGTTGGCGGTCGTCGTCATCAGGATGTCCAGTGTCGTCTGACCTGTGTAGGTCACCTCGTAGGGGTCGTATCCTACGTAGGTTACTTGCAGTACGTCGCCGGGCTGCAACCCTTCCAGACGGAATTTGCCGTCCATGTCGGTTGTCGTTCCGCGCGTCGTGTTCTTCACAATCACCGTTGCTCCGAGAAGCGGCCCGGAGTCGTCTTTGATCAGGCCTTCAAGGGTGCTGCCCCCCCCCTCCTGCGCGTAGGAACGCAGAGCGGTAGCCGGCGCAATGAGGCAAAAGGACGTCATCAGAGCAAAGCAGATGAAAAGTGCTCGGTTGGTTAATTTCCTCATAAATAAGTGGGTTTTAGTTGAACAAGAGTAAAGATTCCGGAGTGACGCCGTATCTTTGGTTTGATAGAAAAAGCAGTGTTATAGCGGCATATTTTAATGTTAAAAAGTAGTGTTATGAAATCAAAGATAAATATATTTTAATTAAATGTCAAATTATATATTAAAAAATAAAATATATTTTAATTAAATATCAAATTATATATTAAAAAATAATACGTGAAGTTCAGTATGTCCATAATGATATTTCGATTGTTTATTTCATTATAAATATATTGAATTTCAGCAAAATACACAAATGTCTTTGTATAAATTTTACGCATGATTTTTCGTGTTATGTTAAAAAATATTAACGGACGTTATACGGATAATCATATTTGCAAATTATTCTCGTTGTTATATTGAAAACCATCTCCGCTAATTGGTGAGGAGTACTCTGCGTTTTCCGATGGTTTACGCCTAACTTTTTACGCTTCGTGTCGGCACGAATTTCTTTCGACTGATCCTCGTCCTCGGTTTTTTGGCTATGGGCTGGATTTCGGCAGACACTTCGGCTTTAGGCTTCCGCCCCCGCCCCCGCCTTTTTGGAGGCACTACCTGCAGGCAGTCTATGGCTTTCAGCCGCTCGTATTCCTCGCGCAACTCGTCGATGATCCGTCGGTTGTTGCTTGCAATACAATCGCGCAGGAGTTTTACATCTTCGCGGCTGAATCCGTAATGTTTAATCGTTTCGCGCGTCAGTTCGAAGGGCGCGTTTTCCAGAACCGCCCGACGGCACAGGTAAGCCAACAAATGCGGATATTCCGTTACGAAAATTTCTACCGTCAGCTCCTTGCGGCTCGTAGCGCAGAAACGCTCCTCCCCGTTGAAAGGGTTCTCCATCAATTCCCATTCGGGAAACTTCGTGGCCCATTGCTCGCGAAAAAAATAGGCATTGAAATTAACCCGGAAAGAATTGATGCGGCTGTCGAAGTTTTCGTAATTGTCGTTAAACTCCGCAACTGAAAATGTCTTTTCGTCGGGATGGCTTTCTTCATCGTCCAGCGTAATCCAAAATACCGATTTCGGAGCACCGCACAAGATTGCATAGACAAAATGCGCCTTCTTTTTCAGATCATCGAAAAATTGCCGGATGTCGCTTTTGCGGATGTCGCAATCCAAACAGTCTTGAAGCAGATTCCCCAGCGTATAGGATTTTTGTGGCATGGTTCAGTAGTTATGGGTTTATAGAACAATTCTTAAACGTACGCAAAGGTTATAGGCACTTCGAGAATACAAAATAAAGGGACGACCGAATTGTAATTGCAATAAAATAACGATTGTCTGTTAACTAATCGTGGTTGGTCATCCCTTTTTCTATTAAAAAGACAATGCCAAATACGTTAGGCGATGGTTGTGTGACAGTGATGATGTAAGTCCGTATCGAGTTTCGGCATTGCATTTAACAAATATCTTAAATTGTGAGAATACAAAATATATCGTAAAAAAACAGGTGCGGAAACAGTAAGGTCAGTAGTGGGAAAATATGAAGCTAAGATTCGAGTATCCCGCACCCGTTATCGTAAAATTGAAGTATCGAAAAAGAGGGGCGGTAACGGACTGGTACGCCTCACACCACGATAAACGAAAAAGAGCATCCTTCGGCTTATCGTTTCCGTCCGCCCCCTCGGCTTCCGAAACGCGAGCCTATGGAGGCAGGAGATTTCGGAAGCATTGTTACAGAAAAAGCAGGAACCGCAACGGACTTACTTGACATGATAGCTACATCACTTCCCTTGTCACTCTCTTTTTTAGCGGTTCCTGCATGATGAAAAACGGGTGCGGGACTGTCGATGAAAAAAATAGTGACGCAACTTCGACATGAAGAATTCCAATGTCCCGCACCCAGTTCGGAGAACGGCCCGCCGTTACCAGATTTAGGTGCCTTTAAAGCGGGATTATTATCGACGGCGAGCGTTCTCGTTACAGCGAATGACGGCGCCCCACCCCGCACCGACCGAGGGTCGGCGGAACGTGATTCTTTCCGATTGGGAGTATATGGCCGTAACATCGTATTATTAAGGGTTCGTTATTAAAATCCTCGTTCCGGCCTAAACACATAAAAAAGCACGGAACGCAGGTACAGCCCCAACGGTCGGCCTTGCGAGCCTTGGATTGGTAACTGCCCTTACGCCCGTGCCCGCCCACGGCACAAAGCCGCAGGCATGACAAGGGTTTCAGACAAATTTTACACCAATCCTAAAACCTATTATATCGCTATAATAGTCGCAAGTTTACCGCTGGTATAAAGGTTGTCCTAACCTTATGAATATGTTACGGCTATGGCGCCGTTTTCATCCGCAAAGGTAACATATCTTTTTCAATTTTAGTTATGCGACCCGACTGATGCCATAAAAGAATGACGAAACGTGAACCCGGCTCTGAAGAACCCCGCTGTCCTTTACAAGAAAGGTATGCGGCTTGCGTTACTTACGCTGCGTAGGTCGTAGGAAACCCGTCTGACTTCGTAACACAAGAGGCCCACGCCCGTCAGGTGTAGTTGCCTTAAATGTACTGCCCCGTCAAGGCGTGGTACGACCCGACAAGGACTCTCTTGTTGCCGCAGACTGTAAATTTCCTACGTTTACGCAAACAGCAACGCGATTCACGCCTTTACAGCGGATCGCTTGTCCCAAAGGTAGCACAAAAAATTCGAATCCGCAATATGTTGCGGGCACTTTTTGTGCCGTAGGGTTTATGCCGCCCGAATAGCCCATGTTCTGGCTTTAACGGAATACGCCGTCCTAAAACAACAACGGGACGGCCTTTTGGTTCCGTCCCGCTCGTGGTTACATCTTCATCCCGCGCCTTTGCTCCGTTTGTTCGATGTCAATTCCTATCCGCTCGTAAAACTCCTTTCGTTGCTGTCTGAACCACTCGTCGCAGTCCTTTCCGTTTATGGTGAACTGGAACCCGCTCGGCCCGTCCTTGTCGGGTTTGAATTGGAGAATGACATCGTTCGCCCGAAACGTATGATTATACCTTATCGAATGCAGATCGCCCGTATATCTGTAAGGTTGC
>OHAS01002454.1_pt1 | contig 13281 bp, 6 predicted proteins | sample 1577131 | NCBI WGS metagenome assembly OHAS01 (sample SAMEA3541566, study PRJEB24748) | human gut metagenome | biome: human gut; feature: human-associated habitat; material: faeces | place: China | collected 2012 | reverse complement strand
CGGGCCCCAGATCCGAACAACACCTTAGTGAAATGGATTCACCTTGCGGTATGCCGTCTGCTAAAACGACCATCTCTTCACCCGCATTCGTTATGATACCGGTAGGGTTGCAAAGAGGCGAGTAGTAATTGGTTCTCAATTTATCTCCCCAATATTCGGGCACACTGTATGCCTGATATGACTGTATCCTGAATCTCTTTTCCGCTTCGGGATAAGTATTACTCTGCAAAGACTTTGCCAGCACATTGAAGAATGCCGGAAGCCGATTGATGGTTTCGTCGGAAGCGTCCGGGCGGAGTTCACTGCATGAACGATCGGTGAATACAGTTATCAGTTGTTCGTCAAGCGGATTTTCCGCAGCATGGAAAAATTCCATCTCGTCGCAACTGACGAAATCATTTAATCCGCTTTTAACTTTGAATTGAACAGCCGCAGGTACAACCGGATCGTTCAGCAATATCCTATGGCTGCCTCCTGCTCCTTTAAAATCATAATCTTGTATATGAACAAAATCCGCACTTCCTTGAGGCTTGATGTAAAGTTCGAATGCTCCGAAATTACCGTTACCATTTCGACTGTGATACAGGATATAGTCTAGCGTAAGCTGATTCTGATCGAATTGATATTCAAGAGTAACGGGGAATTTTGCAGATTGACTCCATGTGGAATGATAACAGGTTCCGCCGAACTGACCGTCATAAGACTTCGATATATCCTGCCCCGGCTGATGGTCGGTGTCGTATCCGCCGGTAACTTTCAACTTTACATCCTTCTCCGGATTTACCCCCGAAATATCACTCGATTTCTTTTGTTGTTTGATTTCCGACTGGTCATAAATGTTTGTATTTTCTTTGGATACAAACTTGATCGTAGCATTCCTTTCTGTAGTCAGAGGATTGGAAGCAATGGAGAATATTCGTGTACTGGATGCCAGATCGGCTCTTGTATCAGGTACTTCTTTCTCGGTAATCCAGTCTTTGGCTTCCTCCGGAATGACTACTTCATAGTCTGTATTGGAAAGCAAGTTGACTTCTATATGATCGTTTCCTGTTCCCGCCACCTGAATGACATGGCTCTCTTCAGCCACTTCAATGATCAGGTCACCGCCTGTCTGCACAACTCTGAGTTTAGCAGTCAGCGCATTATTGGTGATAGTAATATTTCCTTCTCTAACTCCTTTTTCGGGACTGGATATTGCCGAAACCGTCAGTTCTGTATCCGATGCTTTCCTTGCCGTCAGCCATTCTTTTCCCTCGGTTACCGATGCATTCCACTCCCGGTTCGATTTGACAGGTACGGCTACTTCCCCACCCTCTTTCTTGAATCCAATGGATTTCTGAACTTGCAGCACCGGCTCTCCCTGTAGCTCCTTATCATCACTCTTGCAAGCATAGAGAGTAGTGACTCCCACCAGCAGAATAAGAGAGATACATAGTATGTGTTTTACCTTATCCAATAACATAGTATTTATAATTTTTGTTGTTTTTCCATTTCGTTGACCAGACTATCCAAATCGAAGTCAATGTTATATTCATTCTCTATCTGAATCTTTTTGATTTGCTTCACCAGCGAATGCGGCTTCAGCCTTCGGATCATCTCTATTTCCAGAAGCCTGTTCGGGAAACGTTTGCGAATGCCATCGATGTCTTTCATATAAATACTGTCTGCTCCCTGATAAAGCGCATTGGCGGATTCTTCAAGAATAAATGCTCCCAAACTGTCAGGATATTGTTCGAGCACTGCCCGCAGAATTTCCAGACTTTTTCCGAAACTTTGATGCGCATCAGCATTCATATCTTTAGCCGCCTGAAACAATCCTAACTGAAACAGGTATTCTCCTGTTATCGCTTTTCTTTCCATTGCCAAAGTCTGGACATGCAATGCGGAATCCAGCTCCCCTATCTCAGCCAGTAGTTTAGCTTTGGTACCATAATAATCGGGGTTGAGACTGTCAATCGACAGTGCCCGGTCCAGAAGGCTGATACACTTCCGGGTGGAATCGACATCATAAGACGATTGCAGGATGGCGACCGCCTGTTGATAAAAACTGTCGGCACTGAGATTTACGGGATGGGGACGAATGTCCGGTTTCTGCCGTGAATGACAACCGATGGCTGTGCAAATTAGCAGCAAAACAAGTAATATGATATTCAGTTTCTTTGTTTTCATGTACATGATTCTCAATAGTCGGATAATATAAATAAAAAAAATGACTGACAGGGAGTTTTATAGGAAAATGTGTCTAATCTAATCTTATTTCCTCCCCGCCAGTCTTTTCATTAGTTTATCAGATGCCTAACTGCTCTTTGGCCCAGGCTTCATCATGCCTTACTCTGTAGAGATACATCTCAGCCATATTCCACCATGCTTTATTAGCGTTAGTATAGTCCAATGTGGCTTGATTACGGCGACCCGTAGGAGCATCCGCTGACGGTGCTGGCGCAGGCGCTCGTCTGAGGAGTAAATCGGATATAGTTGTAAGCTTGTTTACCATTCACATTGTTTTTAGCGGTAGCATGACCACCGTTTGATGTCGGTAAATTGAACTCTTCCGTACCCATGCTTTCAAAGTATTCACCGTTGGTACTTCCGTAAATAGTTGCGATCGTTACGTCGCCCCCATTATTTATGCCAGTCTGACGCGCATCATATTCAAAACGAAGCCCTTGCAACGGTTTGTTCAGTTTAATCTGCACGTAATGGGCTTCTGATACGACTGGATCTTGCCATCTGGAATGATAATAAGTTCCACCTTTGCCGTCAATCAAAGCAGGTAAGCCACCTCCATCACCGTCCTGTGTCGCATTAGCAGAAAGCATATCAACAGTGAGAATGACGCGTTCCAACTCGGAAGCTTCGCCGGAAGTACCTGTAATGATTACAGGACTCTCAGTCTCCATTCCCGTAGGACCGTAGGTCTTGAAAGTAAAGGAATATTCACCAGCACACTGATAGGTATCATCTATGATAGCCGATGTTGTCTTGAATCCATCTATTTCTATCTCTTTATTTTCTTTTGTGACCTTATCATAATACGTGATTTTCACTTTACTATAATCCACATCTTCCGGTGCTTCCCATTGCAGAGTGATGTGTCCGGCTCCCGGTGTAGCGGTAGCATTCACCACATTTACAGGAGGAACGGGAACGAATCCTGCTTGTTTCACAGTAACTGTAAAGCTGTTTGGATCAACCGGATCTTTACTTGTGAACGTTATCGTTCCTTCACGGGGTTGTTCTACAACTGCGGTGTTAGGCTCTATGATGAAGCTTTCGGAAGCATCACGCAATGCTCCTCTGGTGAGCGGTGCAGTTGCAGGCTTAATCCATGTTTGAGCATTTTCGTCAATCACATATTCATATTCCGCACCCGCAGGACCGTTCACTTTGAAAGGAATCGTGATCGTTTCGCCCATTGCTTTCACTTCAAAGACCTTGTGTGCATCGTCAATGTCAACAATATATCCTCTCGGCTGCTGCTTGATAATGAACGTGCCGACACAGTTGTAATTCTGTGACGACTGAAGGGTGATTGTACAATACCTCACAATGGTATCAGTATTCTGATCCAAACTGAATACCAGATTTTTCTTGACGATATCTTCCGCTTTTACAGCTTTTTGTCCTTTCTTTGCTTTCAGTTCTTTCGGTTCGTTAAAGCGTACCCAGTTACAGGTATCCGGTACAGTGATGACATCCAGATTCAGATTGGTATTCACCTGGATAGAAAGTGAAGTCGCTTTAGCATCCACCGCCTTCATTCCATCATCCGTCAATCCGGGTATATCGATCACCGGTTCCAAGCCGAACTGTTTCACACTTATGGAATAACTCTGGTGACCGTATGCTATCGTAACTTCTGCTATACGCTGTTTATAGCCTTCATTCTGATCGGCAGAAACCGTGACTTTACCTTCCTGCTTTTGTAGTTTGCACCATTCGGCATTCGAACTTACCGTCCAGTTATCGAGCGCCACGTTGGTCTCCACTTCTATCTCATGTTCGCCGCCGGAAAGCGGAAAAACAACAGCCGCCTGGCTCTCGCTGGGAATGGTCAATGTCAGTACATTGAACTCAGTTTCATAATCAGGACCACAGGAAGAGAGAGCTACGAAAGTTCCCAGGATTCCTGTCAGTCCGATGATTAGTATATTTTTTTTCATATTATTAGATGCATTACAAGTTTTCTACTCTTGGATTGAATTGGTATCTCAGTTTGGCATTTACCTCCCTGTAGAGGTCGGTAGACTTCAAACGGTATTTGTAATGGAGGCGGAACTCCTTATAATAAGTGGAGCGTCCGTCGGGCGTCCGGATGACATTCAATAAATACGTATTGTCATATTCGCCGATGGGTGTGAGCTGCACTACGTCGATGCTTTGATACGGCAGGATAGTGAGTTCCTTCGCCAACGGATTCTCGGGCAACTGTGCTCCCATTTCCAGAATGATGCTCCCCTTATTGATGATATCCAGCGCAGTGGTATAGTCAGTGAAATTTTCATCACCGGCCATCAAACGTACAGAGTTCTCAGAGATAGGAAATACACGGTTGGAATTGGTCGGACGGCGAACTTCACTAGACCCATCCGGATTCGGGATAATGACCGTACTACTGGTGTAATTGTAGTAAGTTGCCGTCTGCGTGGACGCATAGTAATTCTCCTTGTGGATACGAAGCAGCACGTGCCTCTTTTTCGGATTACAGTCCGGTGTTCTCAATGAATCTATCTTATATTCGAGAAAATAGATGGAGTCGGGTGAAATCTTTTCCAGATTTTTCAGATACACCGGAAACATAGCCTTGGAAGAGCCGGCGGAAATGTTCATTTCCATCGTCGGAAATTCATAGCATTCTTCCGGCAAGTACTTTGCAAAACGGGCTTTATTGATATCAAAATTGGATTTGTTGTAAGCCCTCAACAGTGTATCGGAATGTTGCAGCACCACTGTTACCGGTTCGTCGGTAGCCTGCGATCCACTCAACGAAGCTACCACGAAAAGGGTATCTCCTCCCTGCTGCAACTCAGCTACCTGGCGATCATATACCAAGTTGGAATTACTGAGTAAATTTACTTCTTTGCGGAACTGTTCCTGATCGAAATCATACTTATCGCAACCACTTATCATAACCAAAGCAGAGCAAAGAATTATAGTTAATATCTTTTTCATATTATCTTTCTGTTATTCTTGTTTTTCATTATCTGTCCCATCCCGGATTCTGGTCCATGGAAGGTACTTTCAGTAATTCAGAGTGACTGATCGGCATAAATACCATTTTGGGCAGTGCGACGCGATCGCGGATATTCTGTTGGTCAATGGTCACGATGTTCCAGAATCCCGGATTGCCGGCGACGTCCGTACGGTCTTTTTGTACATCCAATCCCTGCCAGTTAGACGTATTGGCATCCTCGGTAAGGTAAGTACCCCATCTACGGGTATCGAAATAGCGGTAGCCTTCGTTGAAAAGTTCCACTTGTCGTTCATTACGGATGATCTGCTCAAATCTCTCCACCTCGTTGAAGTCACCCAAAGCCGGACCGGGTAATCCGACACGATAGCGGATCATATTGAAGTATTTAGCCATTTCCTGAATATCACGGCTGACAGTCACTTCGACATCCGTACCTGTCATATCAGGAGTAGTAACGGTGACCGTACCCGTCACCCGGTTCAACGCTTCTACATATTCAAGGAGTACTTCGGCATAACGGATGATGGCAAACGGTTTAGGCTGAGTAACAAATGCGCCTTTCACACTTCCTTTTCCGCTCGACCATGAATCGTCAGGATGGACAAACTTGACGGGAGTGTAGCCGCTGATATTGTAATCATTGACGTTATTTCCCGCACCGGCCAACCCGGCTTGCGTATCATCATGAGAATACCAGAACTGCTGGTTGACATAGGTTGCGTCGGAAGAAGCGGAACTCATAGTCCACAAGCGTCCGGGAAATCCGATGGAAGCATAGAAACGTGCCGAACGGTTGTCATACATCTTCGGAACATCACCTCTCAACTGATAGTTTCCCAGCACTTTATTCGTACCTATTGTCTGGCTGAGATCCGCTACATACGGATAGTCTGCCGATGCATTGTGGATGTCTCTGCCATCCATCATCAGGAAGCAATCGACCACTCTCTGAGGTACGGACATGCCGCCCCAGCCTCCGAATTTAACAGGGAACGAGTGGTGCGTGTAATTAGTCACATTTTGGGATGCCATTGCCCAGATAAACTCTTTATTGGTTTGAATAATACCTTCACCGTTGAACATATCGGCAAAAGAATGGTAAGGGTCGATACCACCCGCACCATCGGGGAAAGGAGCCGTAGGAACATTATCTGCCAACGGATAAGGGTATTGATTGTCCGGTGCCACTGTGAACAGTGAATAGTATTCCATATTGATCACTTGCTTTGCGGCAGCGGCTGCTACCGCCCAACGGTCGGGATCATAAGTCTGGTTTACGTAATCGGCACCGTCGCTTTTGCGCTTCCAATTGCTAAAGCACAGGCGGGCGGCATCACCGCCATTGAACAACGGAGAAGCTTGGAACAGGCGCAGACGGGCAATCAACGCTAAAGCTGCCCCCTTGGTAGGACGGTCGGAATAGCTGATACTCTGCTCGGTCGGTCCATAAATACCTTGTGTGGCAAGCTTGAATTCATTGCAAATATAATCCACCGATTCATCGTATGTAGACCGTTCCCTGTCATAGTATTCCGCAGATTCGGAAGTACCTAGTACTTCGTCTCCGACAATGAGCAACGGACCGTAGTTCATCAGTAAATGGTAGTAGGCATAACCGCGCATAAAGTGTACGTATCCGATGTAACGTCTTCTGTCGGCTTCTGTCATATCAGACACTTTATCGATATTTTCCAGCATCCGGTTACATCTTGCCACTACTACATACATGCTATACCATATATCCTGCCGCAGGTTTCTTCCGTTGACAGTACCAACACTGAATTGCGCTCCCCAAAACTCGTTGGTCTGCCATCTGACGGCAATCTCGTCCGAGGCAGTTTCTCCCGGATTCCATGAGTTTCCCCAAATGGCCGGCGCATCGGGAAAACGGGTCGGGGTGTTCCAAAGGTATCCTTCGGCATTTTTCATGCTGTGGAAAATGGAATCTTCCTTGAATGTAGCCTGAAAATAATTGTCTACATCCAGAAAATTGCAGGAACTGAGCAGCAAAGAACTGCCGATCACGGCTCCCAAAAGTATTTTAATTCGATTTTTCATAAATTTTTCAATGTTATGTGATTAGAATCTTAAGTATACCTGGAATGAATAGGTAGCAGGTATCGGATAGACAGCACCATTTGCCGATGCTTGTTCGGGATCGAAATATTTCACATTGTCGAAAGTGCACAGGTTATTCGCCACAAATTCCAGATCGACGGAAGACAATCCTACCGCTTTAATCCATGGCAGATGTTTCAGGCTGTATCGCAAGCTAACTTCCTGAAGGCGCAGGAAAGAACCGTTCCGCCTCCAGAAGGAGGACAATTGAGAATTGTTCTTATTACCTCCGTAAGAGAGACGTGGAAATTCAGCATTCGGATTTTCCGTTTCAGTAGTTCCCGAATACCATGCGGGCGTCCATCTGTTCTTGGGATTGTTGGCTAGTTTGATCACATTTCCCAAGTCTCCATTATAGAACGGAATCCATCCGTTGTCGTTTCCAAGCCCTGCACGATAGTAGTCTACCTTGGCGGAACCTTTGAACAAGACACTAACAGTCAGATCTTTCCACTGGAAGTCACCACCGAATCCATACATCACTCTTGGTAACTGGTTGGAATAAGACAATGGCACCTTATCGTCTTCATTGATAATACCATCGCCGTTGACATCGCGATATTTGATGTCGCCCGGGCGTATCTTTCCGAATCCGCTTTGATCGGGGCTGGTATTGATCTCATCTTTGCTGGCGAATAGTCCCTCGGAGATATATCCGCGTAAGATGTTAAAGGGTCTGCCGGTCACACTGAGATAGTCGTAAGGTAATTTATTCTCTTCAAAATAGTCGATGATATTTTGTGAGAATGTATAATTGGCACGAACCGTAAAACTCATATCCTTATTAATAGTATGGAAAAACTCAATATTTCCGTCCGATCCTACACTGTGCATACGTCCGACATTCGACTTCGGATAAGTCACCATACCTACGTAAGAAGGTAACGTCACACGGTCCTGGAAGATGTGGTCACGAGTATCCCGGAATATGTCGACTGTCAGGGACAACTTGTCGTGAAAGAACTTGGCATCGATACCAAGATTCGCCTTCTTTGCTACTTCCCATTTCAAATTGTCGGCTCCGGTATGGGTTTCTGTGATACCCGCATAACGATATCCCCAAGCAGATCCGGCATGATTGTCTATCAGGGTCAGGTAAGGGAAGCGTCCCTGGCCGGTATAATCGTTGGTAGAAACAATCTGGTCGTTACCTACGATACCGTAAGAGCCGCGAATTTTGAGGAACGTAAACCAAGGTAGTTTCTCTGTCCACCATGCATAAGAGGAAGGAACCCATCCTGCGGCAATGGAAGGAAAGAAACCGAACTGTTCTCCTTTTTTGAACTGTGCAGAACCTGTATAACCGAAATTCGCATCGATGAAATAACGGTTTTTATAGTCATAGGAGATACGTCCGGAAAGGTTCTGATGGCGTTTGGGGATGCTGGCGATACCTAAATCATCATATTTGCCCCATAGAGAGTTTTTCTCATCTTTCATATAGTATTCGAGCAACGCGCCAAAGGTATGGTCTCCGAACGACCGGTTCCAGTTGGCTTTCGCCTCCATATAGTATTGCCTGTAAGAGTTTTCGCCACTTCCGTATGCCATACTTGATTGTGCTGAGCGCAGCGCTTTAATCAAGACTCCCTGTGCGGTTCGTCCGGTAGCACGGTAGAGGTCGGGCCAAATCCTGCGGTATTCGCTGAAGTAGCCGATATGTTCCGTCATCGCTTGTACCGACATCGTCAGTCCTTTCAGAAATCCTCCGAATTCTTGCGTCAGCTTCAGCGTCAGCATGTTTCGGTTGTCCTCGCTTTGCATGTATCCGGTATTATTCAGCATAACATATGGAGAAGCCAATTCACGTGATCCGCCATATACGGGCAGCGTGCCGTCAGAGTAAGTGACCGGAAACAGAAGGGGGGTCAACTGCTGGACGGCTGACCATACCAGATCTGTGTTCCCTCCGCCCGGACTGACATAAGAATTGACATATCCATCTACACCGAAGTATAGCTGGGTCGTCTTGGTCAAATTCATATCGATATTGGCACGATAATTCAGCTTGTTTACGCTCAATGGCTTTTTAAACAGATTTTCCTCTTGGCGATAGGCGGCTCCTTCATCCTGATACCCCAGCGACAAGAAGTATCTGGCAACGTCACCTCCTCCTTTAGCACTGACATAGTAGTTCTGCTGAATAGAATTCCTTTTCATGATTTCATCTATCCAGTTTACATCCGGATAAAGATCCGGGTCCAGCCTGTTTTTGATCAGATCCAGTTCAAGACGGGTGTACAGATCGTCTTCCCCAGACATCGCTCTGGCTTCATTGGCAAGGAGTGCGTAATCATATGCTCCCAGGTATTCGGGCAGACGTTTGATATGTGATATTTTCATCGTAGCACGTCCGGTCACCTCTAATTTTCCACTGGTACCACGTTTGGTAGTCACCAATACCACGCCATTTGCTCCGCGTGTTCCGTAGACAGCCGTTGCTGCGGCATCTTTCAGGATACTGAACGATTCAACGTCGTCGGTATCAATATCTTCCAATCTTCCTTCGAGACCATCGATCAGTACTAAGGCTCCACTGCTGGCTGCACCGGAGCTGGCTCCGAAAGTACTGATACCGCGAATCCAGAAGTTGGAGATATTTTTGCCCGGTTCACCCGAACTCTGCATAGTGATAACACCTGCCATTCGACCTCCGATCATATTATTGAGGGAAGTGGCGGGAGTTTTTAGCTGCGCAACGTCAATGGTGGTGATGGCACCTACCACAGATACTTTTTTCTGGGAACTCATACCCGTTACCACTACTTCGTCAATCTTAGTCTCGTCTTCTTTCATGACGATCTTAAGCTTTTCTTCGTTTTTGGTAATCAGCATCTCGACATTCTTCATACCCACTGACTGGAATATCAGTGTAGCGTTTTTCGTTACTTTTATCTTGAACTTTCCGTCCAGATCCGCTACTACGCCGACTCCCGGTTCGTTCTTTACATAAACAGCCGTACCTACCAATGGCTCGCCGGTTGCATCCACAATCACGCCTGCCACTGTAAACTGTGTACTCGTTTCGTTCTGACTGTAGCCTGCCAATGGAATCAATGTCATAAGCAGTACAATCAATAAAAGATTTTTTTTCATATATGTATTATCAAAGGTTATTGTATAGACAATTTACGAATCACTTTATTTCCGGTATCTGCGACATATACAATTTGTCCGTCGGCACTAACAGCTACACCGAACGGATGATTGAACAACGCGATATCCGGACCGCCGTCTTTATAGCCCTTCATGCCCGGAAGTCCGATAGGAGTAGTTACCATAGCTCTATCCAAGGGCAATTTGGTATCGATTACTCGTATACAATTGTTACCACAATCAGCGATATACAATTTACCGTCTTCGGTAAAGCAGATTTGATGGGGATTATCAAACTTGGCATTCCTCAGCAAACCGTCTTCCCATCCTGCTCCTGCTACCTGTCCTTCCAATATGGCCTTTCCGGCATAACCTTCACCGGGATAGGTGTTTTTGTCTTTACCTTCCAGATTTCCCACATCCACTCGCCATATCTGATTTCCTTCTGCCATCGCGACATAAAGCATATTTTCCTGTCCTTTGACAGGGCTGAAAGCAAGGTATGAGTCACATGCATCAGGTCTGGTAGAAGTTCCGACTTTCTTGAGTAGGAGTTCACAAGTACGGGTGTTCGGTTTTATCCGCACCAGTTGTCCCTTAACCATCACTGTATAAATGTAATGATCCAGCTTATTCACTACAAAGCAGTGCTTATAGTTACCATCGGCAACGTCTTTAGTTTCATCATTCAGCAGCACCGTCAGGCGGCGCGGCGCATAGCTCACGCTTTTGGCCAAAGAATAATATCCCATACCGCCATCTTCAGGAGCGTACATCGTACCATCCAGGTCCGAAAAAGCAGGAGCATTCAGGATGGCTGACGTACCATACTGAAGTACCAGCACAGAATTACTCTTAATGGAAGCCATGACAATATTTCCGTTAGACTGCGCTCCTTTATCATTTTGACAGGTTACAGATGGATAATTGTTTCCTCCGTGCCATACGTGGCGTTCGGTGATAAAGATATTATCCTCGTCATCCAGACTAATGTAGTTGGGCGCCGACAATGTAGAAGTAGCGATGTCTCCTCCTACCGTAGGCTGGTTAGCGTCCGGCGAAGCTTGTCCTACAACGGTAGTCACGCTCGTCTGCGTCTTGTAGATAAATTGCCTTCCGGCTTGTCCTTCATATTCTGTTCCGTCGGGCATTGTTCGGGCAACAAGAAGATTCATTTCTTTCTTGTACGTCAGTCCCGAAGGAACATACAAGTAGATTTTGTTACCATTTGAACTCACCAAGCCCGCCTGGTGCTTTATCCCATCCGCATCTTCGAAATAAACTTTCAGATTGGTAGTGTCTGATCCGAAGTTGCTGCCTTCGACGATCATAGGGGTAGCGATCCCACCGGAATCCGGATAAAATCCGGTCACCTCAATAGGTTGATCCGGATTGAATACTGCACTTCCTATATTCTTACTATCCGAACATGAAGTCAGATAGACAAATACGGCGGCAAAAAATGTCAAAAAAATAGTTCTTTTTTGCATTGTTTTTCTGTGATTAAAGGTTAATAATTAGTTGGGTTAATATGGATAAGTAGAAAACTTACTATTCTATATCTAGGCATTATGATAATGTGGTAGAAATAAGATGTGCATTTTTACTCTAATACGTTTGTTTTTGGGTGTGTATGCTTTATCTTAATATTTAGTAAGTTTAGGAATATATATAGTTGTGTTTGACTGTTATCATTCATTTGTTTTTCTTGGGGGTATTGAAATTTTTAATGAATTCAATCTCTCTTCAGCACTGTTCTGATCTATGCTGAAGAAACGATAATAAAAATTTAATCACTGCCCGGAGGCGGCCTACAATTTCGCATTATCATAAATAATTATTAAGAAATATAGTCGTAATTGACCGATTAGAATAAGTCGCTCTAGAACTTGGTAATCAAAACAATAAAATCATGATAATCAATAATATACATCAATAAAAAGATTATATCTATCTTATTACGATCTGAGTAGTAGAATGAAAAATCAAAAAAAATACCGTTTGCCGATAATTAAAATAAAAAAAACATTGCGTTTACCAATTTTATTAATAACTTTACACCGTCTTAAGTGGCACACAAACTTAATAACCTTTGAAAAGCCTATGAAAACAGGAAAAAATACACTTATTGGTATAAAATTACCAAGTTCTAGAGCAACTTATCCCAATCTGTTAAATATAAAAATGAATCATAACAGCCAAGCACAACTATATATATTCCTAAACTTACTAAATAAAAAAGGTAGTAGATCCCCAAAAGAATAAATGCATAAGAAATAAAATGCACACCTTAATTTCTACCATATATAATAATATTTTCTCCTTCACCAACAATCTCTGGCGAATAGGCCGTAATAAGAAGTAAAGGCTATATTACATAAAAAAAATTCCAGTAACTTGCGATACTGGAATTTTATATAAATCAAGAAAATCTCTTATTCCCACTCAATAGTTGCAGGTGGCTTAGAACTGATATCATAGGTTACGCGGTTTACACCTTTCACCTTATTAATAATATCATTCGAAATCTTACCCAGGAATTCATATGGCAAATGCGCCCAGTCGGCAGTCATGGCATCAGTAGAAGTCACGGCACGCAATGCTACCGCTCTTTCATAAGTACGTTCATCTCCCATGACACCTACAGACTGTACCGGCAGTAAGATAACGCCTGCCTGCCATACTTGATCATACAATCCCCAGTCGCGCAATCCCTGAATGTAAATATCATCAGCATCTTGCAGGATACGCACTTTCTCACGGGTGATGTCTCCAAGAATACGTACAGCCAAACCCGGGCCAGGGAATGGATGACGAGTAATCAGATGTTCCGGCATACCCAACTCGCGACCTACACGACGAACTTCATCCTT
>OHAS01002437.1_pt1 | contig 13349 bp, 7 predicted proteins | sample 1577131 | NCBI WGS metagenome assembly OHAS01 (sample SAMEA3541566, study PRJEB24748) | human gut metagenome | biome: human gut; feature: human-associated habitat; material: faeces | place: China | collected 2012 | reverse complement strand
TACTTGTTGCAGATGTACTGCCAGCACATGCCGTCGCAGTCCTCTTCCTGGACGGTGCCGACGACCATGATCTTGTAGCCCTCGGGGATGAGGCCCATGTCCTTCATCATCTTGGCAGCGTAGGTAGCAGAAGCCATGCCACCCTCCTGGTCGGAGCCGCCGCGGCCGTAGATGATCTCGTCGGTCTCGTAGCCCTCATAGGGATCGGCGTCCCAGTTCTCGATGTTGCCGATACCGACGGTGTCGATGTGGGAGTCGATGGCGATGATCTTGTCGCCCTCGCCCATAAAGCCCATGACGTTACCCAGGCCGTCGACCTTGACCTCGTCATAGCCAAGGCTCTCCATCTCGGCCTTGATGCAAGCGACAACCTCGCCCTCCTCGCAGGACTCAGAGGGGTGGCTAATCATTGCGCGAAGAAAACGCGTCATATCAGCACGATGAGACTCAGCCGCAGCCTTAATGGCATCAAAATCGAGTTCTTTAGTCATAACAGTCAACCTTTCTACAAGGGTTTACCTACAGGTAGATATCTCAGATAGATCACTTGTGCCAAGCAGCGTGAGGTCGAGCACCCGGCAAGCAAGTAAACGTAGGGTGGCGGAGCATATGTTTGCTCCGTCGCGAGTTCCGCACGCAAAGGAAAGCACTTAATGTGCTTTCCGTCTTGCGCAGGACTGTTCGAGCAGCGGAGTAAACATATGCTCCGCCACCCGGACAGGTCAGTCTGCTAGCAAGTGGGGTACTCGCCCTCCCAGACGATGCGACGGTACTGATCCGGGTCCGTGTCACCTTCCGTGGAGAAGCAGAGCACGGAGCTCGTCTTGTCCAGGCCGATGAGCTCCTTGAGCTCGGCGTACTCGGGATCGAGCATGAGAGTCTCGACCAGACCGGTGGTCACAGCGCCGGACTCGCCAGAGATGACGCGCGGGTCGCCCTTCTCGGGAGCGCCCAGAGTGCGCATGCCGCGAGCGGTGACCCAGTCGGGGCAGGACACGAAGGCGGTGGTGTGGTTGCGCAGGATATCCCAGCCCAGAATGTTGGGCTCGCCGCAGCACAGGCCGGCCATGATGGAGGGCATGTCACCGTCCACGATACGCGGGTCGCCGTCGCCGGCGGCAGCGCCCTTGTACAGGCAGGCGGCAGGCGCGCACTCGACCACGACGAAGGTGGGCGGGTTATCGGGATACAGGTTGGTGAAGTAGCCCACTACGGCGCCGGCGAGCGAACCCACGCCAGCCTGGACAAACACGTGCGTCGGGCGGTTGATGGCCATCTTGCGCAGCTGCTCGGCAGCCTCGGAAGCCATGGTGCCGTAGCCCTCCATGATCCAGGACGGGATCTTCTCGTAGCCCTCCCAGGCGGTGTCCTGAACGATGACGCCGCGCTCGCAGGCATCGGCCTCGGCGGCGGCCATGCGCACGCACTCGTCGTAGTTGACCTCTTCGATGGTCACCGTGGCGCCCTCGGCGGCGATGTTATCAAAGCGGGGCTTGGTGGAACCCTTGGGCATGTGCACGACGGCCTTCTGGCCCAGCTTGTTAGCAGCCCATGCCACGCCGCGGCCATGGTTGCCGTCGGTGGCGGTAAAGAAGGTGGCCTGGCCAAAGTCCTTGGCAAGCTGATCGGAGGTCAGGTAATCGAAGGTGCACTCGGCAACGTCCTTGCCGGTCTCGTCGGCAATGTAGTTGGCCATGGCAAACGAACCGCCCAGGACCTTAAAGGCGTTGAGGCCAAAGCGATAGCTCTCGTCCTTAACGCACAGGTTGGACAGGCCCAGGCGCGCGGCCTGGCCATCCAGGCGGGCAAGCGGAGTGACGGTGTACTGGGGGAACGACTGGTGGAAGGCGCGGGCCTTCTTCACGTGGTCGAGGCTCATGATTCCCAAGTGCTTGTCATCGCTCTTGGGCATCGTGTTGCCCGCCCACTGGATCTTATCGGCCATACGGTGAACTCCTTAAGTTCTCTCTTGCCGGCCCCCGCATACGCGTTTCAGCCCGATCCCATTCACACGGCTGAACTTTTATGTGGATGCCAAACAAAAAGTTTGTTAGCACTGTTCTATCACACTTTTTGATTGGAAAACCTAACAAATTGTTTGTTGCCGTAATCGGTACCTTTTCGCCGCCGAACGGTCACATAACGCAGCGACGCTTTCGTTATTTGCGAACAAGTGTGGTTTATGGCAAAGTGAGCCCAAACTATTTTTTAGGAAGGCACCCATGACCCCCGCACAGATTGAGTTTTATAAGCGCCTTGCACACGGCCTGGCGCTCCAATTTGGCCCCAACTGCGAAATCGTCGTCCACGACCTGGAGACCGAGGACGTGGACCGCTCCATCGTAGTGATCGAAAACGGCCACGTCAGCGGGCGCAAACTGGGTGACGGCCCCAGCCATATTGTGCTTGAATCCATGCATGAGGGCACCGCCGACGTGCACGACCGCGAGCCGTACCTCACCAAAACCGCCGATGGCAAGCTGCTCAAATCGTCGACGATCTTTATCCGCAACGACGAGGGCAAGCCCGTCGGCATTTTGGGCATTAACTTTGACATTACGCTCATGAAGGCTTTTGAGCGCTCGCTCGATGCCTTTACCGGCACCGGCGGCACGGGCTACACCGAGCCCGAGCCCATTACCAAGAACATCGGCGACCTGCTCGAGGACCTGCTGCACGAGTGCGAGCAGTTTGTGGGCAAGCCCGCGGCGCTCATGACCAAAGACGAGCGCATTCGTGCCATTGGCTACCTCGACCGTCGCGGCGCCTTCCTCATTTCCAAGTCGAGCGAGCGCGCCTGCGAGTTCTTTGGCATCTCCAAATACAGCTTCTATAGCTACCTCAATGAGGCCAAGGCGGCAGCAGGCGACAAGTAGGCACTCGCCTGGATTGCCCCTCCCCTTTTGGGCGCGAGTTCTGGAAAGCATGAATCCAAGACCGAGCCGCTTGGAAAGTTCCATATAATCGATGTCATTAGTATTTCGAAAGGGTGGAACAGAATGGCGTTGAGCAAGGCATCATGCACCGGTCGCGGATTGATTCCGGCAATTGGTGGACATGTGCACCGCATGGTCGATGAGGGTGAAGACGACCTGTTTTCGCTGAGCCTTGACGACGTGATGGATGATCGCCCGTGGACCGCCGACGAACTCATGGGCGGTGGGGCTCGCCCGTCAAGCCCCAATCCCGCACTTGCGCCTAAGCCCGCATCTGCGCCGACTCCTGCGCAGCCGCCTGTTTCGACGCCCGCGTCTGCGCCCACACCCACTCCCCGCCCCGCAAGCGACCCGTCCGAGACGGCGGCATTTCTCGCTGCAGCGACGCAGGGCAAATCGGCCGACAGCACCGTTATGTACAGCGCCCAGCAGTTGCCTGTTCCTGCGGCACGCAAGCCTCCGGTCACAAGGCTCGATGAGCCCGTTGCCCATCAGGTTGCCTACGATTCCTGGGCTGCAGCCGATCTGGATGAGACCTCTACCGGCATGCCGGCGCTCGACGTTCCAGTTAACCCGCTTTTTGCCGCCAACACGAGCGCCGCGGGCTATGAGGGCGGTGCGGCATATTCCGATTATTCCGATGGCTATGCTGACGCCGGTCGCATCGAGACCGAGGATTATGGCACCACATCGAGCGATTATCTCAACGATCCGTACGCCGCCACGCCTGCACCGGAATATGACCCGGAGGCCGCGTCCGCACCGGCGTATACCAAAAGCACGGGCGAAGAGCGCTTCGCCGATTATTACGCCGAGGAAAAGGCGCTGCGTTTCTCGGAATTTCCGCAGGCAGTCAAGGTTGCCTTTATCGCCATTGTCATTGCCCTGCTCGGCGTCATTGCGTTTGAGGGATTCCGGCTGTTCTCCGGCCCCACCCAAGCGGAGTCGGAGACCCAGCAAAAAGAGGACGATAACGAGTATCTGGACATCAACACCCTCAAGGGCGACCCCAACGACGGAGACGACGAGTAGCGAGGGTTAAGGGAGGGCCGGAAGAGCCGGCGGCATGTTACGGCTCCAAAAGCCCTGCCATAAAGATGGGCAGATACAGCACGTCACCATCGCGGTGAAGATTACATTCCGCAAGTACCAGGGCGCGATCGATTCCGTAGCCCTTCGTCGCGAGCGCGTTGTCGAGCGCCGCATGGGACTTAAAGCTCTTGCCCGACTTGACCTCGATGGCAAGGACCTCCCCATCGAGCGTCTCCTCCACAAAATCGAGCTCGCCGACTTTTTTAGACGTAAAGTAGCGCAATCTGAATCCGTGGGCTTTGAGCTCTTGGGCAACGAAGCCCTCAAACGCCGCCCCCATGTTCATGCCAAAGGCGTCTTCCGCCTCCCCATCAAAAACGCCTTGGGCGACCCTTTTGGAATACGACGACATGAGCATTCCGGTGTCCAAGTAAAACAGCTTGAACAGATTTCGTTGCTCCCCCAATAAAAGGGGTGCCACGGGCGCCGTTACGTTATACACGGGAAGCGCGACACCCGCCTCCGATAGCCAGAGAAAATGATCTGTCACCTGCGAAAAACGTTTGACACCGTTAATCGATGACAGTTTGAATCGCTTGTTTTTGGAGCCGGCCTCGCTGGGAATCAGATCATAGATATCGCGAATAACCAAGCGTAGCTCAGGCGGAGCGTACTTTGCGATGTCATCGCGATACAGGGCGTGAAGATCGCGATGGATGTTTCGAACCTCGTCGACATTGCGCGTCGCCAAGAAGGAATTGACCGCGTCGGGCATGCCCCCCACCACCACATACTGATGGAACAGATCGAGCAAGCGGTCATACAGGTAGCCGGGAAGCTCCCCCTCATCCTTTAGACGGCCCCTGAGCATGTCAAACACGCTGGCACCAACGCCATTTGCCCAGCAAAACTCCTCAAAGTCGAGCGGGTACATCTGGACCTGCTCGACATACCCCACCGGCAGGGAATCGATGCCCTCGAGCTCAACGCCAAGGAGCGATCCGGTAAGGATGTATCGAAAGTCGCCACGCTGGACCAGGTATTTGATAAACGTCACCACGTTGGGGCATCGCTGCACCTCGTCGATAACCACGACGGTCTTGTTCGCAACCATCGGCTGCGTCGCAGCGATAGACATGCGCATAAGCAGGTCGTCCGCACTTTTCGCCGCCAAAAACGAACCGCGCACGGACGCGTCGGCGATAAGGTCGAACGTCACGACATTTTCGAACGATTCGCTTGCAAAGACGTTGACCAAATATGACTTTCCTACCTGTCGGGCGCCCTTGACCAAAAGAGCCTTGTTGGGCGACGAGGCAAGCCAAGATTCAAACCGTGCTTTCGCTTTTCTCTGCAGCATAAGCGCACCCCTTATTACGTGCTGTTTTAGCACTAGGATACACTTTTCCGTAGTTGTTAGGTGCTCATTGCGACACTTTTTCTAGGTTTTAAAGTGTATATAACGACACTTTTCCGTACTATTTTACGTCTGATTTCGACACTTATTCGAATGTTGGCCGAATAATTGCCGCGTAATCAAGCGCCGTCCGCGCGTCATTTCGCACACGGCGCTTGATTTCTGTCCGCGTGCGCTGATAGACTCCACCGTGCCCGCAAGGAGCGGGCGCGTTTTATCCAGAGTCGGGGTAGAGAGTTGGCTCCACGATCCCGACGCCAACCGGCCAAGAGGCACGGTGGCCCTGCCAACATCGATGAAAGGAGTCCGTATGGACAATTTCTCCGTGCACAGTGAGCGCAACTTCCACAACCTAGCAACCAAGCCAAAACGAATGCATCTTCTTGATAAGCCAAATGGCTACGCCTCGGCCATGGTCAAGAGCAGTCTCTCCCACCAGATGCGCTTTACGGTGCAGGTACTCGAGGAAGAGCTCTGCGCTGCCGGCAATCCGCATGTGTTGCAGATTAAGCTTCTTGGAGATGACTCGCGTGAGCCGTCCAGCTGGAAGCTCTTCGCCGACGGCGCGTGCGTTGCGGACGGATCCGGCACCTTTGCCCGCGAGTGTTTCTGCGAGGGAGCCGAGGTGTTCCTGAACCTGTGCCGCGACGCCGTGCGCGCGGCCGAGCTGCGCCAATGGAGCCAGAGGGAGTATGAGCTGCTGAGTGCCACGCGCGGAATCGTAAGGGTGTAGACGGGCGGACGAGCCATCGACGATTCTGAGCTGGCAAAGGCCGGGATTTAGATTCCCGGCCTTCAACCTAGCATTGCTTTATGAGATCGAGCACCGCGGGGATATCGTCAGCGCTACGGAGTGCGACATAGGTCGGCATACCCGGCCCAAATCCGCCCTGCGTGCGCTTGTCCCGGCACATGGCCTCCGGGTCAATCAGCTCGTCCACACTCTTTGCCAGGCCGACGGCAATCCAACCACCGTTGCTGGTCCTGCCTTCCAGCACGGCATGCAGTTTTCGCTTGCCCGACCTGAAGCCTACGTAGTACTTGGCTATATAGGACTCCCACGAAGGGTTACCACTCAGAACAGACTCGCACACCTCATCGAAAAGCTTCTGGTTGAGTCCGCCTTCGGCAAAAGTGGGGTGATTCTCCTGCAGAGTCCAGATAGGCGCCTCGTCAGACTCCCCGCGAGAGGGGCGATACTTGTCGACGACATCTGCCAGAAGATCGGGGTACCTCCATATCTCACACGCCTCTTTCGCCAGCTCGTCCGCGCGCTGCCTAATCTCTTCCTCGCCCCATTTTTCATGCGAGGCAATCGACTTGTTTAGGTAGAGCGGGCTGCATTTAAGTCCCACGTTCGGAAGATTGAGCTTGTCCGAGAACGACCGGTTTGAGTACTCCTGGTTGTAGCCCGTCAGCGTAAGGTTGCCCAGGTTGTTGCATAACCTGTCGTGGATGTCTTCCCAGTTCTCGCCAAGCGATTCCTTCCAGCCATGTTCACCGTCGATCGTCTGGGGCATGACGTGCTCGATTTGGTAATTGTCAGCCGAGATGGGCTCCTTCGGGTGGTGCCAGTTCTCCATGCGCTCCAGGTAATAACGCTTTTTGGAGAAGCGGTTGTAGCAGTCACGCGTCTTAAACTCCTCGACAAAATGCTCGTCTGTCGGGAAGTACGCAGTCATACCGCTGCTGTGGATAAGGAGCATCGCCGTAACGTACTCCTCTATATCGTCCTGCTGCTCGAGGTTGCGATACATGCCGGCAAAGAAATTATTTAGGCCCGTGGTAAGCCTGCCGCAAACCGCCCGCCTGAACAGGAACGACTCGATAGTCTCGCAGATACGCAGAAACGCATTATGGTTTAACATATTTCCCTCGTAAACCGAGTAAAGCAGCATCAAAAGAGGCCTGATCTGCTTCACATCAAGGCTTACGATTCTGCCGAATACTTGGTGCAGGCCATCGTCTTTCTCCTCGCCAAGGAACAACCTGGCATATCTTTGCGCATATTCGCGGAGTTCCTTCAGCAGGCCCTCGGTATCCCCATCGTAGTCATCAGCGAAATAGCGTTTGAACTCGTAGTAGGCCTCGTTCTCCTTCGGCATCCTATTGGGAACCTTGAGCCACAGCCAGTACCAGATAAATGCATTGAACTCTTCCTCGCCGCCTTTTCCGAACAGGCGCTCGAGCGGATGCCAATAACCCTCGTAAAGCTTGGTCTGTTCGTCGTTGGGAAGCGACATGAGAACGTAGTTACGAATGAGGTCAATAGGCGTGAGCGGCTTGCCTTTGGAGTTCATGGACTCAAATATGAGCTGAGCATTATCAACGCCCGCGGTGAGCTTGGTATCGATAACCTGCACGCGGTTTAAGCCAGCCCACAGCCTTGCAGGGTCGAATGATTTCCCGTGCATCTTTTCACGGAAGAACGCATGGTTCTCGACAATGCGATCCGATTTTTCGTCTGGCACGGGAGACCCAGACACGATGGAGAACAGCGTCTCTTTATCGTCCTGCGAGAGCACCAGCTTGTAGCGCGCCAGACCGTTGTAGTCATCATCGTTAAAGAGGTAGTTCTTCCGCAGCGCTGAGATCTTGAGATCGCCAAGGAAGCCGGCCTTGTCGGGATTACCCTCCAGATAGTCAGCCAAGGCAGCAATCATCAACGAAAACGTCGTCATGCGCTGCTGTCCGTCAATCAAAAGCACCCGCGAAATACTCGTGGCAGAGCTCTCGAACTCGGGGATATAAAGCATCGACCCCACGAAGTGCGATACGCCATCACGACCCGCTCGCATGACGTCATCCCAAAGCACCTCGCACTCTTTTACACTCCACGAGTAAACTCGCTGGTACACGGGAATGACGAACTGCATCTTCGCCACGCCCATAAGGTCGAGCAGATTTGCCTCGGTTGCTTTCATTTGCGCTTGCTCCCCTTTTCTTGTTTACGCCGTTTGCAGTCAGTCCTCCACTGAGCGGAGGGCGCTAAAGACGAGAGCATCGAAGCACTGAAGCAACCGGGATGCTCATATCGTTAGATTCTACAACGAAAGCAAACACTTACGCTGTCATGGTGGCGCGCGATCGCTGCACGCCACTCCCCAAAATCATACGATGTCAAAAGACTGACACTTGTGTATGCCTTTTGACATTGCCACAGTCTTACGGGCTTCTTGTCTCATATGCCAAGAGCGGATATCTAGATCGCTGCCTCTCCCGCCCAAAGGAGCTCGACAAGAACTGATCGAAGGGCAAATCAGACATCGAGCAAGTCGCCGACCTGCACTCAGCCTCGACAAGTGGCATCGAACACAAGCTCACCGGCATAAAGCTTGCGTTAAAAACAAAAGGGCATGTAAAATAAATGGTTGGAAGTTAGTAAATTACCGGTTGGCAAAGTAAGAACCGGGCTATCAAGTTCCAACCATTTATTTTACAAATGGTATTAGCACAACTCCAACCACATATTTAACGAACGGGCCGTTGGATTAGCGATCTAAAATCCGTCACGCCTCTGCGGTCTATCCCCGACTTGATGGTCCTTTCGCAATCCCGCTCGGGATCTTCTTCGAGGAAAGACACAACGCCCTTGGCCATGAGGGAGACGAGGCCTTCGAGCTTGATGACGCAATCGTATGCGCACCCCTTCAGGTTCTCCGTACCCGCCCCGGTATGGCCATAGCTCGCGACGATCCCATGAGCGTCGCCGTGAACGCATACCCCGATAACCTTATAAGGACTATAATCCTCCCCTCTGCCTTCGATGACTGATGATGCCGCATGGATAACGGCGCAACGCAGTTGATAGAGGTCTGAAGCTGTGAATATACCTCGCGCCTCTATAACGTCGAACTCCTCGTTTATCTCACTTTGACTCTTCTCGTCTTTTCGCTCTGCCGCCATCTTTTCGCCGGTATTGGGAAGCTCCAGGTATTTAACGCACCAGTCGATGTATCGCATGCCGACGGCTTTTGCGCAGACGTCCGGTATGGTCACGACGAGGTTCAGTGCCGCGAGGAGAAGCCCCGCATCGAAGGCCTTCTCACATTCCTCCACGAGCCTGCTTGGTGTGCGATGGATTACGGTCGGAAAGCCGTATTCGTTGGCATCGCATTTCAGGCCGCCTGAAGGCCTTGGCTCCCAGGCTGCAATTTCGTCGAGCCTCGAATTCACAGCATCTCTCCCGTCGTTGCGTCGACCTCCACTCCCGACCTCGGGTCTATGAACTCATCGACGGCCTCGTCCTCGCGGTCGGGCTCGGTCACGAAGAGCGGACCGGGTGCATCGATGCGAGGGCCGATCGTGAGCCCGTTGCTCGCGATGATGCGGTCGAGGTTCTGCCTGCGGTAGAGGGTCCTTGCCCGGAGCGTCTCGAACGAGTATCCGCGCCCTCTCATGTCCGTCTCGTTTATGAGCCGGTTCGCGCACTCGGTGTAGCCGTTCGAGATACGGCTGGGGCATTCCCAGTAGTTGAAGATGAACTCGCGGTGGTTCTGAACGGTCCGAGCAAGGGCTCTGAACGGATCGAACTCCCTGCCATCGGGAATTTCCCGAATCCAGGCGTCGAACGCCGCCTCAGCCTCCTCGCGTGAGGACGGATGGTCGTCGTAAATGCCGAAGAAGTCCTCCTTGAGGTCGTACGCGGTCATCAGCGTCGAGTAGGAGGAGTCTTCCCGTAGCGCCCTTAGGGCCGACGCCTCGTAGAGGCTGAGGTCGCGCGTCCGCTTCCTAAGGACGTAGGCGAGGCCCTTCTTTAGCTCAAGGCGACCCTTCCTGTCGAGAGCTCCCTGGAGGCCCTTGCGGACCGCGTCCAAGGCCTCGTTGGCTCCCTTCACAACATGGAAGTGGCCGATGACCCATGTCGCGTTCGGGGTGTATTTGGCTATGCTCCTCCAGAACGGCCGGTACATGTCGCTCGAAACCCATCGTACGCGCTCGAGGCCCTCCAACGAGGAGAAATAGGCGTCGAGGTCGGACTGCGTCCTGCCGGGCACCATGTCGAAGACCGTCCTGTGCTCGAGATCAGTGATCACGGTCACCATGCCGACCCTCTTGAGGTTCTTCTCGTCTATGCCCAGGAACGCCGGCACTTTGAAGCGAAGCCTCGAGGCGTTCTCGCGGACGTAGTCCTCGAAGACGCTCTTCACGGTGACGTGCGAGAGCGGGTACTCCTCGGCGACCTCGCGGAAGGTGAGCCTGAGCGAGCGTTGGGCGATGTCGGCGTATGCCGCCTCCGTCATCCGGTGACTCTCGTCGATCCCGCCTATCGCCGGGCGCCACACGTAGCCGCACTCCGGGCATCGCATCCGCGGGAACCCTATCTCGAGCCTCGTCGGGATGCCCAGGTGTGGCGTCGACACAACGCCGACGGTCCTCGCGCCGTGGCTGTGCAGCGTCCCGCCGCACTCGGGACACGATGCGGGGACGGGCCCGCGGTATCTCAGGTCGAACTGCTGGAGCCTCCTACCGCAATCGACCTTGGTCGCGCTGCCGATGAGCTCGCAGTCCCGGACACCAAGCAGCTCCTCGACGTAGCCTGCCACGCCCATCTACTTTCCCCTCGAGAGGTAGGAGGCGAGCTCGGCGATGTCGTAGCGCTTCCCCTGCGAGATGAGGTCGTACACCTGGTCGGCCAGGGGCTCGATCGCCTGCGGGTCGTCGAGCGCCTGCTCGGCGAGGTCTCCAAGCTCGTTGCTCATCATCGACATGAGGGCCCTGATGACGATGTTGCGCAGGCGCCCGTCCGCGAGGACGGCCTCCTTCGTGTTGCTCGTGTTCGTGATCTGCGTGTTGGTCACGGGGTCTGCCGCCACGGCATCGGAGACCGCGTTGACGGCTCGGGCCTTCACGAGGGGGTCACCTTCGTCGCCCCACGTGCGGTTCAGCCTCTCCACGATCCTCGCCATAGTGTCGCGCTTGGGCGCGGTGCCTGAGCCGCCAGCGCCCATCGGCATGAGCTCGCCGCCTTCGACCCCCTCGGGGACCTTCTGGGCCGATATGCGGAAGTCCCGAAGCACGAGGCCGCGCACGTCGACGTCGTCGAGCGAGGTGCCCGCGATCCTGTGGCCGAGCAGCTTTGCGAAGCTGTAGAACACCTCGAGGTCGGGGTCGCCGAAGTCGAGCGCCTGGGACAGGAACGTGTAGGCGGAGCAGTACTTGGAGAGCTTCTTCCTGAAGGTCATCAGCTCCGCGACGCGTCCCGCCGCCTCGTCCGCGCTCCTCTTGGCCCTCTCCGTCCCCTCGGCCTCGCCGGCCGCCTCCGCCCGGTTGGCGCACTCCAGCCAAGTCTCGTAGGAGTCCCTGGCCGCCGCGAACCTCTCGCGGAAGATCTCGGCGGGCCCGGAGACGGCGGAATAGAGGGCGGTCCTGTAGGCATCGCTCTCCTCACCGGCTGCGAGGCCCTTGGACCTGTAGAGCGCCTCCTTGAACCCCTCGACGTCTCGCGTCGCGTACACGTCGGCCGCGTCGAGGGCGTCCTTCAGGTCGTAGACGATGTTCGGATCCTGGGCCGTGCTCATCGTCGCGCCCTTGTCGTAGGTCTTGAAGGCGGCGAGAACCGTCTCGGGGTCGTTCACGAAGTCGACGACGAAGACCCCGTCCTTGCCGGAGCACGTCCTGTTGACGCGCGAGTAGGTCTGCACGATCTCGATGGCGTTGCCGAGCGGCTTGTCGACGTAGAGGGCGACTAGCTTCTTCTGGTCGAACCCGGTCTGGAACTTGTTGGCCACGATGAGCAGCCTGCTCTCAGGGTGGTCGAACGCCCTCTCGCCCGGGCCCTGCCCGGTCGGGTTCATGTTGGCCTCAGTGTACTCGTATCCGCGCTCGATGAGGGCGAACGGGTTGTCCTCGAGGTACTCGTCCTCGGGCAGGACGCACCTGTCGCCCAGGACCTTCTGGGAGAAGGCGACGAGCGGCTCGCCGGGCAGCTTGAAGCGCAGCTTCGGCTCGACCTTGGCGGGGTCGAGGTCCGGACGGGCGCGGAGGTACGCCTCTATCGCGTACTTGTAGCGCACGACCTCGGGACGCCCGGAGGTGACGATCATGGCCTTGGCCTCGCCGTTCAGGAGCGGAGCCACGTTGTCGACGAAGTGGTCGATGATCCACTTGGCCTTCTCCATGACGTTCGTCGGGTGGAGCGAGCGCCACTTGGCGATCTTCCTCCTGGCGCGGCGCTCGTCGACGAGTCTGCCGTCGGCGTCCTCGGACTCGTCCTCGATCCTCGTGAGGGTGCGCAGGGGCACGTATCCCGAGAGCGGGTCGATGATGTAGCCCTCCTCGATCGCCTGCCGCATCGGGTAGAGGTGGAAGCTGCCCATGACCGGATTGCCGTCCTCGTCCTCCTCGCCCGTGGGCGTGCCGAACAGGGTCTTTGTCTCGGCCTTTGGGGTCGCTGTGAACGCGAGGAAAGAGACGTTCGGCGGCATGAGGTTGCTCGCCTGCATCTGGGCGAAGCAGGCATCCATGACCGACCCGCCGTCGTCCGAGTCCTCATCGAAGTCGAGCATCCTCTCGAACTTCAGCTTGTCCGCCGCCGCGTTGAAGGCGGTCTTGAGGGACGCCGCCGAGCTGCCCTCCTGAGAGCTGTGCGCCTCGTCGACGATCACCGCGAATCCGGAGCCGTCAAGCTCGGGCAGCGCCGCGATGTCCGGCCACGCGTAAAGGAACGTCTGGATGGTGACCACGACGATCTCCCTCTTCTGCCGAAGGGCCTCGACGAGCTGGGAGCTCTTGGAGCCGTCGGCGACGGCGCTGCCCCTCTCGTCGCGGCCGACCATGACGACCTGACCGGTCACCTTGGAGAGCTGGGAGATGGTCTTCTTTATGTTCTGGTCAAGCGACAGCCTGTCGGTGACCACCACGACGCTGGAGAACATCTTCTCTCCGTCCGCGCGGCGGAGCCTCGCGAGGTCGTGCGCGGCCCAGGAGATGGTCTCGGTCTTGCCGGAGCCGGCCGAGTGCTC
>OHAS01002420.1_pt1 | contig 13439 bp, 14 predicted proteins | sample 1577131 | NCBI WGS metagenome assembly OHAS01 (sample SAMEA3541566, study PRJEB24748) | human gut metagenome | biome: human gut; feature: human-associated habitat; material: faeces | place: China | collected 2012 | reverse complement strand
CACGGCCCCCGCATCGCCGCCATCGGCGGCGGCACGGGCCTGTCCACCCTGCTGCGTGGCCTGAAGCGTTATACGAAGAATATCACGGCCATCGTCACGGTGGCCGATGACGGCGGCGGTGCGCTGATCAGGTTCGCCATTTGATGGGGAATATGAATCTGAATATTAAAGCAATAGGCTCGTCTGCTGGATTAACATCCGGATGGTCGGGAGTAGCACTTCAGGCAATTAATGATATTGCGCTTATGCGCAGTATTCCAAATATGGTGGTGCTTTCACCTGCTGATTGCACGGAAGCAATTAAAATGATGCTTGCCATTTCAAAGACTGATAGTCCAGTTTATATGAGATTGTGTGGAACTACATTAATCCCGATGGTTTATAGCGAAGATTATGATTTCGAAATAGGAAAAGCCGTCGAGATTAAAAAGGGTGAAAAGATTGCCATTGTCGGGAAAAATGGAGCAGGGAAATCAACCCTAGCCAAGGCCTTAAGTAGCTTTATTCAGACGGAAGGCCGCTATCTTTGGGAAGGACAGGATATCAAAGGAGATTCTGTTGCAGAGCGGGCGGAACGAGTAGGCTATGTGCTGCAAAATCCCAATCAAATGATTTCAACCAATATGATTTTTGATGAGGTGGCTCTAGGGCTCCGTTTGCGAGGTGTGAACGAGCAGGAAATTGAAACGAGAGTCTATGAAACTTTGAAAATCTGTGGTCTCTATGAATTCCGTAATTGGCCAATTTCTGCCCTGTCATTTGGTCAGAAAAAACGTGTGACCATTGCTTCGATTTTGGTTTTAGGAGCTGAAATTATCCTCTTAGATGAACCAACTGCAGGTCAAGACCAGAAGAACTATACTGAGATTATGGAATTTCTCGAAGAGTTACATCAAAAAGGGCATACCATTGTCATGATTACGCATGATATGCAATTGATGCTGGATTATTCAGACAGGGCTCTTGTCATGGTTGATGGAGAATTGATTGCTGATACTGATCCGGCTAGTCTGTTAAGCAATCCTGAGCTGTTAGTAAAAGCCAACCTAAAGGAAACTTCTATCTTCAACTTGGCTAAGAAACTCGACGTGGATCCACTTGCTTTAACGGCATTTTACACAGAAAGGAGAGAAGGATGCAAGCTAAATTAATTGGTTACCAGCATAGAGATACTGTGATTCATCGCTTGTCAGGAGCTGGTAAACTCCTCTTTTTCATCCTTGTATCATTGGCGGCCATGATTAGCTATGATACCAGACTGCTTGTTCTGATTGCCATCTTTTCGGTATTTCTCCTCTATTTGTCAGAAATCCGTTTTAAAGATGTTTCCTTTGTAGCAGTTTTTGCGACGATATTTGCCGTTTTAAACGTTTTGATGGTCTATCTCTTTTCTCCCGAGTATGGGGTTGGACTTTACGGAGAGAGAAGTGTGATTTGGCAGGGAATCGGTGCCTACACTCTGACCAGTCAAGAGCTCTTTTATCTGCTAAATCTGGCCATTAAGTACCTTTGCACCATTCCTCTGGCTATTATCTTTTTGATGACAACCCATCCTAGTCAGTTTGCTTCCAGTTTAAATCAAATTGGTGTGCCTTACAAGATTGCCTATTCAGTCAGCCTGACTTTGCGCTATATTCCAGATTTGCAGGAAGAATTCTTTACTATCAAGATGTCTCAGGAGGCGCGTGGGATGGAATTATCCAAGAAAGCTTCTCTTATGCAACGAATCAAAGGCAATCTGCGCATTATCACTCCCTTGATTTTTAGCTCGCTAGAACGCATTGATACCATTGCGACCGCCATGGAACTTCGCCGCTTTGGGAAAGAGAAAAAACGCACTTGGTATAGTTATCAGGCCTTGAAAAAAGGAGATTATCTTACCTTGCTCTTGGCAGCTGTATTTTTAGTAGCTAGTTTACTACTTATCTTGCAGAATCACGGACGATTTTACAATCCTTGGAAATAGCTTGAAAAAATTGAAAAAATCAAGTCGTTTCTATTGACAATGATTCTGAAAGTGTTATACTAAGAAAGTAGTTTCGCTGATTTACTTCAAACCTGTTGTGAGGTAAGTTAACGATGCCTTAACCACGCTGTTTGCTGAGCTTGACTCCGGGCAGTGTGGCTATTTTTTTGCAATGGTGAAAGGAAGCAAGTCATGACAAATCACATTGTATTATTTGAACCACAAATTCCACAAAATACAGGCAATATCGCGCGTACTTGCGCTGCGACCAATTCTCCCCTCCACATCATCAAGCCAATGGGCTTTCCTATTGATGACCGCAAGATGAAGCGAGCTGGATTGGATTATTGGGATAAACTAGAGATTTATTTTTACGAGAGTTTGGAGGATTTCATGTCTCAGATGAAGGGCAAACTCTATCTGATTTCTAAATTCGCTGAGAAAGTGTATTCTGAGGTGGATTTATCGACTGACGAAGACCATTATTTTCTCTTTGGACGTGAAGATAAGGGCTTGCCGGAGGACTTTATGCGAGAACATCCTGAGAAAGCTCTCCGTATTCCTATGAATGATGAACATGTCCGCAGTCTCAATGTGTCTAATACCGTCTGCATGATTGTCTATGAGGCTCTCCGCCAGCAGAACTTTGCAGGTCTTGAGCTTGTTCATACCTATGAAGTGGATAAATTGAAATAAAAAATGAAAATGAAAATGAACAAAATGCTTGCGCTTGCAAGCGTTTTTTGTTATGATAAAAGAGTCTTCAGGGCAGGGTGAAATTCCCGACCGGCGGTAAATTTGACGAGCTATTTTAGCTTTCTCGTCGTTGTCTTGTCTCGATATACTTTAAGTATTATCTTCGACTGCGACGCCTAGATAAATCTAAAATATCTTAGCCAAATAAGTCCGCGAGCGAAAGCCGATGTGGTGCGATTCCACAACCGACAGTATAGTCTGGATGGGAGAAGACGAAAGGCGTTATTGCCTGGCCGGTTGGTCGTTTTAATTTTATTTTAAGGGGTATTTTATATACTCTTATAAATTCTGAAAGGATTTTTCGGGCCTTGTGTTAACAGCCTTCCAGCTTCTCTAATTTTTATAAATTGGAGGAACCTGTTATGACAAATACGCGCAAAATGGCGATAGTTGCGGCTCTATCTGCACTATCTTTCCTGCTCATGTTCTATCAAATCCCTTTGGTAGCCGATTTTCTAAAATTGGATTTTTCGATTATTCCGATTTTATTAGCCTTGGTTCTCTTGGATTTTAAGAGTTCTGTAGCAGTTCTGCTCATCCGCTCTGTTTTAAAATTGTCCTTAAATGGTCATGGAGTGGAAACCTTGATCGGTTTGCCAATCAATATTGTGGCGATTCTGGTCTATGTCATCTTCTTTGCTCTTTTCTGGGAAAAGAAGAGAGATTTGATGAGCTATCTGCTTGCATCATTCCTAGGAATTCTTTCCTTGACTGCAAGTATGCTGGCGCTGAATGCTTTTTATGCTATTCCGCTTTATGCTCGTTTCGCAAACTTTGATATTGGTCAGATCATCGGTGTAAGTAAGTATCTGCTGACTATGATTGTTCCCTTTAACCTATTAGAAGGAGTAATCTGGGCGGTGGCTTTCTGGCTGATTTACACTCTTTTGACGCCCGTTCTAAAACGCTATGAAAAATAAACAATCTTATCTAACAAAGGGCTCTTTTGCCCTTTTACTTTTCGTCATACTAGGCTACATGGTCAAGTTTTATCCAGAGCAGCTGACCAGCTTTGACACTCCGATTCAGACCTGGTTGCGGGGAGACTTGCCTGCAGCTTTGACGACATTTTTCAAACTGGTTACCAGTTTCATTGACCCACTAGGAATTATTATCTGGGTGTCTGCCCTTGTCCTATTTTTCCTTTATAAAAAATGGAAGTTGGAAGCTGCCTTGCTGGCGGGAAATCTAGTCTTACATGGGATTTTGATTAAGCTGATTAAACTTGTCTACCAAAGAAGTCGGCCCAGTATTTCGCATTTGGTCGAAGAGGGAGGCTATTCTTTCCCAAGTGGGCATGCCATGGCGACAGCCATTGTTGTTGGCACCTTGATTATCATTGTCCAGCAACGGATGCAGAATCAACAAATCAAGCGTCTGGTACAGGGCTTGCTCTTGCTCTTTATCTTGACCATTATGGCATCCAGAGTCTATCTGGGCGTGCACTATCCGACGGATGTGATCGGAGGAGCCTTGATGGGCTTTGCCATTCTCAATATCGAATTTCCCTTTTATGACCAGCTGCGCTTTCAATGGCGCTTCACAGGAAAGCAGAAATAAATAGAGATGAGAAAGGTTGGCTTTGCTGGCCTTTTTGTCTTGACAAAGAAAGTCTCTTTCTTTAAGATAGGAGCAAGTAAGATCAGGAGGTGGTATCCGTTTTGAATCCAGAAGTCATCAAGTCGGTTTTAGCTCTTGTGGATGAGATTCCCTCTGGGCGCGTGGCGACCTATGGTCAGATTGCTCGTTTGATTGAGCGGCCTAAAAACGCCCGTTTAGTCGGGAAGATTCTCAGCCAGTCGGAGCTTTATGATGGCAAGCATCCTTGCCATCGGGTGGTCAATGCGGCAGGGCGCCTCGCACCAGGCTGGGAAGACCAAGCACACTTGCTTTGGGCGGAGGGAATAGACTTGAAGGACAATGGCTGTGTGGACCTCAAGCATTATCAATGGGAGGCATGATTTTCTTCTTTCTTAGTGAAGGGGGAAATTTTTGTTTCTATACTCTTTTTTGTGGTAGAATGGAAGGTATGAAATCTTACAATGCTTTGAACGATTATTATCGAAAACTTTTTGGAGAAAAGACCTTTAAGGTGCCCATTGATGCGGGCTTTGACTGTCCCAATCGGGATGGTACGGTGGCGCATGGAGGCTGCACCTTCTGTACCGTTTCGGGTTCTGGTGATGCCATCGTGGCGCCTGATGCGCCCATTCGCGAGCAGTTCTATAAGGAAATTGACTTTATGCACCGCAAGTGGCCGGATGTTCGCAAGTATCTGGTTTATTTCCAGAACTTCACCAATACCCATGAGAAGCTTGAGGTGATCCGTGACCGCTATGAGCAAGCCATTAACGAGCCAGGCGTTGTTGGACTTAATATCGGGACTCGGCCCGACTGTCTGCCTGATGAGACCATCGCCTACTTGGCTGACCTGTCCGAGCGCATGCATGTGACCGTGGAGCTGGGGCTTCAGACTACCTATGAGGAGACTTCAGACCTTATCAACCGCGCTCATTCCTATGAGATTTATGTGGAGACGGTCCAGCGGGTTCGTAAGCTGGCTCCCAAGGCAGAGATTGTCTCTCACTTGATCAATGGCCTGCCAGGCGAAACCCATGAGATGATGCTGGAAAATGTCCGCCGCTGTGTGACGGACAATGACATTCAGGGAATTAAACTTCACTTGCTTCACTTGATGACTAATACCCGCATGCAGCGGGATTATCACGAAGGGCGGCTGCAGCTGCTCAGTCAGGAGGAATATGTCTCCATCATATGTGACCAACTAGAGATTATCCCCGAGCATATCGTCATCCACCGCATCACAGGGGATGCCCCGCGAGATATGTTGATTGGCCCCATGTGGAGCCTCAATAAATGGGAAGTTCTCAATGCCATCGAGGCAGAAATGCGTCGTCGTGGCAGCAAGCAAGGCTGTAAAGCAAAGGAGCAGAGATTCGTATGTTAAGACCTTTACAGATGGCCCATGCCTTTTTGGCAGAAGTTGTGACCAAGGAAGATGTCGTAGTGGATGCTACGATGGGCAATGGACATGACACCCTCTTTCTGGCTCAGTTGGCCAAGCAAGTCTATGCTTTTGACATTCAGGAGCAGGCTGTGGAAAAGACCCGCCAGCGCTTGGCAGAAGCTGGCTTGGACAATGCTCAGCTAATCTTGGCTGGCCATGAGACTCTGGACCAATACACAGACCATTTCAAGGCTGCTATTTTTAATCTTGGCTACTTGCCTTCGGCGGACAAGTCTGTCATTACTCGACCTGCTACGACGCTGGAAGCTCTGGAAAAGGTCTGCCGGGGCTTGGAAAAAGGCGGCCGTGCAGCTATCATGATTTACTATGGGCATGAAGGTGGCGAAGTTGAAAAAGATGCGGTGCTAGACTTCGTTAGTCAACTGCCCCAGCAGGACTTCACCGTTGCCCTTTACAAGACCATCAATCAGATTAATAACCCGCCTTTTTTGGTTATGATTGAGAAATTAAAAGAAAAATAAGGTTTCCAAAGTTGTTAAAAATTTTCTGAGGAATCATTTGGAGAAAAATGGATAAACAATATTTGCATGAAAAATTAGCTGGCTTACGAAACAAATACGTCGAGTCTGCCAATGAAGAAATGACTGTTGGCCTTTTGGACGAGGCCAAAATGAATAAAAAAATGCTGCGAATCAAGAAAAAATTGGTGAATCTAGAGATGGAGCGCTGCCAAAAGATGATTGAGCACCGCGACCTATCCAAAATTGATCAAAAGATTTCAGCGCAAAAAGAATTGTTTAAAGAGTGCTGCCAGCAGAGATAAAGGAGGTTCAAAGTGGAAATCCTTCTCTACACGATTGTTTTTTTGCTCCTATTGGTTGTATCGAATGTGACCAATCGCTTGCTGCCCCAGCTTCCTTTACCTCTAGTGCAAATTGTGCTAGGAATTTCGCTTGGTTTTCTCCTTCCTCAGGGGAAATTTCATTTAGATACAGAGCTATTTTTGGCCTTGGTAATCGGGCCATTGCTCTTTCGGGAGGCTGAGGAAAGCAATATTACCAGTATTCTCAAGCACTGGCGAATCATTTTGTATTTGATTTTTCCAGTTATCTTTATTTCAACGGTTGGTTTGGGCTATCTGGCTCATCTTCTCTGGGGGGCCTTGCCCTTGGCGGCCTGTGTTGCCGTAGGAGCCGCTTTGGGGCCGACAGACTTGGTTGCCTTTGCTTCCCTATCAGAGCGTTTTTCCTTCCCCAAGCGGGTGGAAAATATCCTAAAAGGAGAGGGATTGCTTAACGATGCGTCTGGTCTAGTTGCTTTTCGTGTGGCTCTTTTGGCCTGGACTACAGGAAGTTTTTCCCTAGGAAAAGCTAGTATTTCCTTAGTTCTTTCCATTATCGGTGGTTTTGCCGTCGGGATGGCCAGCGCAGCTCTTAATCGCTGGTTGCATAAACTGCTGATGAGTGCCCAAGTATCAGATATTGCCAGTGAGCTCTTGCTGGAGCTGAGCCTACCCTTGGTCACCTTCTTTTTAGCAGAGGAAATCCATGTTTCAGGGATTATCGCAGTAGTCGTCGCAGGTATCTTTAAGGCCAGTCGCTTCAAGCGGATTACGCTTTTGGAAGCTCAGGTGGATTCGGTCACGGAAACCATCTGGAATACAGTGAACTTCATGCTCAATGGCTCTGTTTTTATCATCTTAGGAATAGAGCTGGAGATGATTGCAGAGCCAATTTTAAAGAGCCCGATTTACGATAATCTCTTGCTACTCGTGAGCATTGTTCTTTTGACTTTCTTGCTCTTTGCTCTTCGGTTTATCATGTTGTTCACTTTTTACTTCATTCGAATCAGAAGATTGCACAAGAATGTTGGAAACTACCTGAAGGAAATGCTGCTGCTAACCTTTTCTGGTGTCAAAGGAACCGTCTCCATTGCGACTATTCTTTTGATTCCGAGTCAATTGGAGCAAGATCATCCTTTGTTGCTTTTCTTGGTAGCAGGTGTGACCTTTCTTAGCTTTCTGACAGGCTTACTCACTCTTCCTCATCTGTCTGAGGAAAGAGAAGAGGAAAACGAGCACCTGATGCACATTGCTATTTTAAATGAAGTGGTGAGTGAGCTGGAAGCAGGCCTCAAGCAAACCAAGGCTAAGGCACCTCTCTATGCGGCTATTGACAATTACCATGGTCGTATCGAAAATCTAATCCTTGAACAGGAAGACAAGGCCACTCAGCGAGACTTGGCGGCTCTGAAATTATTGATTTTGAGTATCGAAAATGATGGTTTGGAGCAAGCTTTTGAGGAAGGAAAAATCAGCGATCGTAGCTATCATCTTTATCAGCGTTACCTACATAATATTGAGCAGGGCATCAATCGAAACTTAGTTTCTCGATTTACCTATATGTTTCTCGTTACACTGCGCGTATTACGTATGTTGCTCCATGAAATCGTTACCCTTGGTGCTAGATGGCGCTCTTAGAGGCAGGGTGGAGCTAAACATCTAACTGCTGAGGATATGGAGGATATAGCAGAGCTTTATCTGTCCAATACCGAAGTCATTATCGAAAGTTTGGAACATCTAAAAGGCATCTATAAGCCTTCTCTAATTACTTTTTTGCAGGAATCTCGACTAAGGGAAACAGAGATCATCGGTAGTGGTGCCTTCATCGAGCGTGTTATTGCGCGATTCAAGCCCAATAATATCTCAGAAATGATCTGGGGCTATTATTTGGAGAGAAAAATTATCTTTGAATATGAGAAAAAGAAATTGATCTCAAGTAGCTATGCTAAACGCCTGCGCCAAAATGTCAATAATTTAGAAAATTACTCACTGAAAGAGAGAGCCAACACCCTACCTTATGACATGGTTAATTACGCTAGAGAGCGCTAGAAGATAAGGCTATCCAGTGAGCTCCACTAAAAATTAAATAGAATTCAAAAAGAGAACGGAATACTTTGTCCGTTCTCTTCTTGCTTTGTTTTTAAAAGTTTATCAAGACGCAGAGCTAAAATCAGTTAGCTTTGGCTTTCATCGAGCTTGGTTTTTTCTGCTTCAGCCTTTTTGGCTGATTTGATGAGAATTTTTCCATTGCTAGTCATGATAGCTTTGAGATCTTTTTCGCTTGGATTTTCCAGATAAAAGTCAGTAATAGCATCTTCGATATGATCCTGAATGGTACGGCGCAGTGGGCGAGCGCCCATTTTTGGATCGTAGCCTAGGTCAACCAATTTTTCCTTGACCTTCTCCGTAACATCCAGATGAATGTCATTGGTTGCCAAACGTTGATTAACATCGTCCAGCATAAGGTTGACGATTTGCAGCAGGTTGTCCTTGCTGAGTGGCTTGAATTCGATAATGCCGTCAAAGCGGTTCATAAACTCAGGACTGAAGAAGTTGCCCAATTCACCCAAGACGGAATTGGTACGGCCTTCACGAGCTGCCCCAAAGCCAACGCTGGCTTCAGCTTTGCCAGTTCCGGCATTGGATGTCATGATGATAATGGTGTCCTTGAAGCTGACAGTCCGACCTTGACCATCGGTCAGGCGGCCATCATCCAGAACCTGCAGGAACATATGCATGACATCAGGATGGGCCTTTTCTACCTCATCCAACAGAATGAGCGAGTAGGGATTGCGACGGACGCGCTCAGTCAACTGACCCGCTTCCTCGTATCCGACGTAGCCTGGAGGCGCACCGACCAGCTTGGCCACGCTGTGTTTCTCCATATATTCACTCATATCAAAGCGAATCATGCTGTCAGCCGAGCCAAAGAGCTCAATGGCTAGTTGCTTAGACAGCTCAGTCTTACCGACACCAGTTGGGCCGACAAAGAGGAAGCTTCCGATTGGGCGATTAGGACTTCCTAGTCCGACCCGGTTGCGGCGGATGGCCTTGGCAATCTTATCCACGGCATCATCTTGGCCGATGACATGAGCCTTTAAGTCGCTAGCGAGATTGATTAGTTGAGACTGTTCCTTTTCTTTGAGATCGCCAACTGGAATATTGGTCTTTTGCTCTACGATGTGCTCAATCGTTTTCTCGCTGATAATTGGGATATCGTTATCCAGCACGCTCGTCTTCTGAAGTTCCTTGTATTTGGCAATCTGGTCACGGAAGTAAGCCGCCTTCTCGAAATCTTCGTCACGGGTTGCCTGAGCCTTGAGGTTTTCGGCCTCAATAAGACGCTGGTCAATGACCTTGGGATCAACAAAGTTGAGGGTCAGATTCATCTTAGAACCAGCCTCATCCAAGAGGTCGATAGCCTTGTCTGGCAGGAAGCGATCTTGGATGTAGCGGTTGGAGAGAAGTGCCGCAGCTTCAATGGCCGCGTCTGTGTACTTGACATGATGGTAGTCTTCGTATTTTTTCTGAATCCCTTTGAGGATGGTAATCGTTTCCTCTACTGTTGGCTCGTCGACCTTAACGGGCTGCATGCGGCGCTCGAGGGCAGCATCCTTCTCAATGATACGGTATTCATTGAGGGTAGTAGCCCCAACCATTTGGAGTTCTCCGCGAGCCAAAGCTGGTTTGAGGATATTTCCAGCGTCCATATTGCCATCGCCAGCAGATCCAGCTCCTACGATTTCATGGATTTCATCAATAAAGAGAATGACATCTTGACGGGAGCGAATCTCGTCCATGAGCTTCTGCATCCGCTCTTCAAATTGGCCACGGATACCAGTCCCCTGTACCAAGCTGACAACGTCCAGGCGGATAACTTCCTTACCTTGGAGTTTGTGAGGTACATCCCCATCCACAATCTTCTGGGCTAGGCCTTCGACAACGGCTGTTTTTCCGACACCGGGTTCTCCGATAAGGACAGGATTGTTCTTGGTGCGGCGATTGAGGATTTCGATGACACGGGTGATCTCTTCGTCCCGACCGATGACAGGATCAATCTCTCCTTTACGGGCGATCTCGGTCACATTGATACCAAACTCTTCTAGTAGACCTTTCGGCTTTTGCGGAGCCTGTTGACGTGCTCCGCCTCCATGATTGGAATTGCCACCATAGCCACCGCCACCGTAGCCTCCTCCAGATTGAGTTGGCGGGATATTTGGATTTGGTTCTTGGGGTTGTTGAAAATTACCAAGACTGTTAAAGAAATCGTCAATAGGATCAATTCCTTGATTGTTAGCCTGAGTCAGCCCTCGAAAAAGGCTATTGTTAGGGTCAGTTTTCATAATTTGATAGCAGTTTTGACAAAGGTCAATCTGCTGCTTGTTTCCGTTTACATTTGTATAGAGATGGATGGTTGATTCATTGATTTTACAATTTTGACAAAGCATATTCTACCTCTTTCTTTGGCCGTAGATCCACCTATTTTTAAATGGTCAAAAATAGTCAAAGTATTATAGTTTCATTATATCAGTATTCTTGCACAATGCAAGAATTTACTACAAAATCCTCCCTGAGACTGATTTTTTGAGAAATTATAGCGCGAAAAAGATAAAAAAATGGTCTTTTACTGGTATTTCAGTTTCTTTTTATGGTAAAATAGGAGAGAAGCAAGTAAATAGGAGAAATAAAATGGAATCACATTTAGTTAGAATCATCAATCGTTTGGAAGCTATGGCCAAAGATGGTGGAAATTTAAAACGTAATTTTGAACGTGAAGGAGTGGTTGTTGCCGAAGTGGCGTACAGCTACGACGAAGAAAATGGACCAATTTTTACTCTGCGTGATGTGGCAGCGCGTGAGACTTATACTTTCGATAGTATTGACTTGATTGCCATGGAAATTTATGAATTATTATACTAAAAAGCAGACTTCTGCTTTTTTATTTTGCTCGCCAAGCTCAGTCTTTAATCTTATAACTCTATATAAGAAAAATGTATAAGTGGGACAGTAGGATTTCTGATATAATGAATAAATATAGTGAAAAAGAAATGAGAAAAGAATGGCAAACATTATTGACGGGAAAGCTTTAGCAGAAAAGCTTCAAGCGAAACTTGCAGAAAAAACAGCAAAGTTAAAAGCAGAGACAGGTCAGGAACCTGGTTTAGTGGTGATTCTGGTGGGCGACAATCCAGCCAGTCAGGTTTATGTGAGAAATAAAGAGCGATCTGCTCTAGCTGCAGGCTTCCGCAGTGAAGTTGTGCGCCTGCCTGAGTCAACGAGTCAGGAAGAATTGCTGACCTTGATTGCTAAATATAATCAGGATCCAGCTTGGCACGGAATCCTAGTCCAGCTTCCTTTGCCAGCCCACATTGACGATGAAGCGGTTTTATTAGCCATTGATCCAGATAAGGATGTAGATGGCTTTCATCCGACTAATATGGGGCGACTTTGGTCAGGACATCCCTTGATGATCCCTTCTACACCAGCAGGAATCATGGAAATGTTCCGCGAATATAAGGTGGACTTGGAAGGAAAGAATGCGGTGGTGATTGGCCGTAGCAATATTGTCGGTAAACCCATGGCTCAGCTTCTGTTGTCTAAAAATGCGACCGTTACTTTGACGCACTCGAGGACCCATCATTTAGCAAAAATTGCAAAGAAAGCTGATATTTTAGTGGTGGCTATCGGACGAGGACACTTTGTAACCAAGGACTTTGTCAAGGAGGGAGCTGTCGTTATCGATGTCGGCATGAACCGGGATGAAAATGGCAAGCTGATTGGCGATGTTAAATTTGACGAAGTGGCAGAAGTGGCTAGTCTCATTACTCCGGTTCCAAAGGGAGTTGGACCGATGACCATTACCATGCTAATGGAACAGACTTACCAGGCCTTTGTTAGAAGTTTGGAGAAATAATAGAAAAGTAGCATTAGGCTGATCAATTTCTTATTTCAATTGCTTTTTCGTTAACTTGTTGCTAGTGGTATTAGACAAGAAACTCTAGAAATAGTCTAAAGCGAGGCTGGGTCAAACGTTCCTCCTCGTTTTGTCATAGGAGAATCTAGCTTTTTTATAGGTAGCCTGCCTGATTTTTCTAAATTTTGAAAACATAAGAGAAAACCGTGAAAGCGTTTGGAATTAGTTGGAAAATACAGTATAATAAGATTAGAAAAAGAAACTAGAGGAGGCTTCTCATGGCAGTAAAAGATTTTATGACACGCAAGGTTGTATACATTAGCCCAGACACAACGATTGCGCATGCGGCAGACATTATGCGCGACCAAAAATTGCACCGCTTGCCCGTGATTGAAAATGATAAGCTGGTGGGTCTTGTGACAGAAGGAACAATCGCAGAAGCAAGTCCATCAAAGGCAACGAGCCTATCTATTTATGAAATGAACTATCTTCTGAATAAAACCAAAGTAAAAGATGTGATGATTCACGATGTCGTTACGATTTCCCAGTATGCTAGTCTGGAAGATGCGACTTATTTGATGCTGAAAAATAAAATTGGAATCTTACCAGTTGTTGACAATGAGCAGGTCTATGGAATCATTACGGATCGCGACATTTTCAAAGCTTTTCTAGAAGTTTCTGGTTATGGCGAAAAGGGCGTTCGAATGCGCTTTGTCACAGAAGACGAGGTTGGTGTCCTATCGCATATTATCGCCTTACTTGTCGAAGAAAACCTCAATATTTCAAACACAGTTAATATTCCTCGTAAGGACGGTAAAGTTGTCATTGAGGTACAAATTGACGGAGACATTGACTTGGTTTCCTTGAAGTCCAAGTTTGAAGTACACAATATAAAAGTAGAAGATATTACCCGCACTAGCGCAAAAGTTTTATAAAGTTAGAGAGAGTGGGACAGAAATCGGTAATTCGTTAG
>OHAS01002411.1_pt1 | contig 13463 bp, 11 predicted proteins | sample 1577131 | NCBI WGS metagenome assembly OHAS01 (sample SAMEA3541566, study PRJEB24748) | human gut metagenome | biome: human gut; feature: human-associated habitat; material: faeces | place: China | collected 2012 | reverse complement strand
CAATCACTGCCGGGAAGGGCGGTTTGAGTGCGAATTTCAGAACGGCGATTATCAGCGCTTGAACGGCGCAGTTATTTCCCGTCATCCGACTATTGCGTAGGCGTATGCGGCTTTTCCAAAACCGAGCTTAGTGACGATGAGTTGAAAAAAGCCGCCACAAGCGCCATGCAAAAGGTGCTGAATACAAGCGGAAGGCAATTCAGCTTTTTCTTTCAGGATAAAAATCTTGTGACAGTATGCCCCGACTGTAAAGAAGAGGATGTACGGAAGATTCTTTCGACATTTGATACCATTTTCAATTCAGGCGGGGAGGGAGCGACGCTCACCTGCGGCATAAGCCCGTCAAAGCAAGGGTACACCGCAATATCCGACGGTTACCGCAAGGCGGTAATGGCGCTCAAGGTGGCTACCCTGCACGGCGAAAACTGTGTAGCCTACAGCGATATGGGCATATACAAGCTGCTTGTACATATAAAAGATACATCGGTACTGCACGAGATATATGACGAAACGCTGGGTACGCTTGAAGAATTCGACAGCGCAAACGGTACGGATTATATGGAAACGCTCAAGTGCTATCTTGAAAATGACAGCAGTGTGCAGGAGGTCGCAAGGATAACATTCGTTCACCGCAATACAGTAAACTACAAGCTGAGAAGGATAAAGGAGATACTGGGCTGTGAGCTGAATTATGAGGACAAGCTAAGGCTTATGCTTTCATTTTTTATAAAGGAGTTTTTATAAGCTGTGCCGTAGTTTAAGTATATTGTGCGGCGGCTCATTGAAGTAGCCGGATGACGCATATATAATAAAGACACCGATAGTTTTATATGAGGACGAAAGGAAGGATATATTATGACAGCACCCTATGAAAATGCAGAATTCATCGAGCTTGGCACGATAATGCCGCCCGAAAAGTTCAGAACTGTACTCCCTGAGGACAGGGACGCACCCGGAGGCCTTACAGAGCAGAAGGTAGTTATCGAGTTCCGCCGTGACTCTCCGATCTACTCGCAGCTTTTACCGGGCTTTCGAGGAGCAATGTTCGTTTACGGCTTTTTACGCAGAGGAAAAGGGCTGAGAGCTTTATTCGGCGATAAGTATGACGAGATAAAGGAAAAGCTCAAGGTATCCCTGCACGAATGGGAGGATAAGTTCCTGCTCGACTTCTATGTCGATGATACCTATTCAAAGTCTTATTTTGTAAAGAGCGATGAGGTGCTGTATTTATTACAGCACTGCAGGAATCCGCAGATAACGAAGTTTGATTGAGTGGAAAAATGAAAAACGGGCATCGGCCGCTTATGACCGATGCCTGTTTTGTTTATATCTTCTACTGGTCAAGCCTGAAATGCACCGGTATGCCGTTTCGGTAATCTATCTTCGGCTCGCCCTGTATAAGAGGCAGGAAGTAATTCAGTGCGTCTATCGTAACGTTGTTTCCCTCGGGGGTTATCCATTCCTTCGGGAAGTATTTAGCCTTGTTTGCACATTCTCTTACGTCAAGCGGAGCAATCCCTACACGGTAAGGATTGTTGCTGATTCGTCTGAATCCCATCATCACGCCGCTGCCGCCGTATTTGAGTGCCTCGTTCACAGCCGCCGCACCTATTCTCCACGCTTCGTCAAGGTCGGTGAGAGAGGCTATATGCGAGCCGCATCTCTGCATTACGTTAAGCTCTATCGAACGCACCTTGCAGCCCATATGGTCACGGGTAAGCTCTTCAAGATATTTACCGACACCCGACAGATATTTATGACCGAATGCGTCGGTGGCTTCCGAGCGGCTCGCAAGGCAGTCTATACCCTCGGATACGGCAACGATAACAGCCTTGTATCTTTCGGATATTCTTTTCACATCCTCAAGGTAACGCTCCTGCGAAAAGTCGCTTTCGGGAAGGTAGATAAGGTGGGGAGCGGGTTCGCCGTTTGCACGCAGTACACAGGACGATGCCGTGAGCCAGCCTGCGTCACGTCCCATTATTTCTACTATTGTAACTGATGGAATGGAGTATACCCTGCTGTCACGGATGATTTCCTGCAGTGTTGTCGCAACGTATTTTGCCGCAGAGCCGAAACCGGGAGTATGGTCGGTAAGCGGTAAATCGTTGTCTATCGTTTTCGGCACGCCGACAACCTTTATATCAATGTGGTTTTCTCTGAAATAAGCGTCCAGCTTCATTACGGTATCCATCGAATCGTTGCCGCCGATATAGAAAAAAGCCTTTATATCATACTTTGCGAAGGTCTGCGTGATACGCTTGTAGTCGCTGTCATCGTCACTGCTGTTTTTCAGCTTGAAACGGCACGAGCCAAGCACCGTCGAGGGAGTGCGCTTCAGTAACTGCTTGTCGTTTTCTGTGATAAGCACTTCCTTGAGGTCGATAAGGTTATCGTTCAGTATACCCTCTATACCGTTCAGCGAGCCGTATATTCTGCCAATCTCGTTATACTTCTCCGCCTCGTCAAAAACTCCGCAAAGCGATGAATTTATCGCCGCCGTAGGACCGCCCGACTGTGCAATAGCTATATTCATTATCTTTTCTCCGTTTCGTCTTTTGCATTACCGCAAGATTTCCGGTGATTATTGTACCATTATAACGACAATTTTACAACCGGAAAACCGAAAACGGCTTGAATTTTGTAGCTTTAGCTAAAGCGGCTGTCAATGATAACCTTTACATAGTCCGAAATATGAGATGCTGTGTAACGGCGTTACATAATGTTAAGGTAATATTCTTTAATTGTTTCCCGAAAGCCCGAAGCTGACCGATAGCGCATTATCGACCTTGTTCATTGCTCCCTCGTCAAGCTCACCCATACGTTCCTTGAGCCTTTGTTTATCAAGCGTTCTTACCTGTTCGAGCAGGACTATCGAATCCTTCGCAAGACCGCAACGGTCGGCATTTATCGAAATGTGGGTCGGAAGCCGTGATTTATCCTTCTGACTTGTTATTGCGGCGGCGATAACTGTAGGGCTGTGGCGGTTTCCGACATCGTTCTGGACTATAAGTACGGGACGCATACCGCCTTGTTCGCTTCCTACCACGGGGCTCAGATCTGCGTAATATATCTCTCCTCTTTTTACAAACATGGTTTTCTTCCTTTCTGTTCGTATGCGATGCTTTGAACGTATCTGATGTACACGGTTATTTTTAACCGTCTGCACGGAATTATACAGCGACTGACCGTTTGTAAGGCGGTCGGTTTATATAGTATATTATTACAGTCGGATTTTGGTGAAATTGCTCGTTTTCGGGTAAATAACTGTTGATTATCGGTCGGCGTTAATGTATAATAGTATATACATATTTTTTCTGACGGAGGTAAATATGAATAAAAAAATCAAGATAACACTGTGTGCGGTGCTGTGTGCGTCAATGCTTGCAGGCTGTGCGGATAACAGCGCAAGCGGCGGTTCTGCCGTATCATCGGACAGCTCGTCCGATACACAGACAACATCATCTGTATCGGAATCGACCGACAGCAGTTCGGATACATCATCTGAAACAAGCAGCATAGATGAAAGCAAGCTCACCGAGGAGCAGATATATGACAATATGGTCGAAAGGTCGCTTATGGATCTTGGAAACCTTGAAAGAATGTCGAAGTTTATCGGAAAGCTCGAAAGCAAGCAGGAGGTAACTATAGCCTTCATCGGCGGAAGCATCACCGAGGGTCTTACGGCAGGACCCGAAAAGTGCTGGGCAAAGCTGACGTATGACCGCCTTTGTGAAAAATATCCCGATACAAAGATAAACTATGTAAACGCAGGACTCAGCGGAACGCCGAGCGTACTCGGAAACATCCGTCTTCAGCGTGATGTGCTTGATCATAAGCCGGATATGGTGTTTGTCGAGTTTGCGGTAAATGACGGAAACGATCAGATATATAAGGACAGCTATGACGCAATGGTAAGAAAAATTCTCTCGCAGGAAAATCAGCCTGCCGTTGCGCTGTATTTCACCGTTATAAAGAGCGGACACACCTGCGAGGAATATATGTCGCAGGTCGGAAAGGCTTACGGTCTGCCTATGGTGTCGCTGAACAACGTACTTTCCCACGAGTTTGAAACGGGCAGAATGAAGTGGGAGGATTATTCCGACGACGAATCCCACCCGAACGAGTGGGGTCACAAGATGACAGCCGACCTTATTATGAATATGTTTGACAAGGCGACCGAGAAGATAAAGACAATGGGAGATGTAACTATCTCTCCCCTGCCGGATACATGGGTATATTCCGACAGATTTGCTGATATGACATTCATCGACAGAACTCATTCTTCCGACAAGCTGAAAATATCGTCGACAGGTACGTTTGACACTGAAAAGGAAACGCTGACGAGCTTCCCTGACGGCTGGAGCTATAAGGGCAAGCCGTCAGAATGTGAGCCTATGGAATTTGAATTCACGGGTAAGAATCTTATGCTTGTCTATAAGTGTGCAAACAGCAAGGTCTACGGCTCTCTTGAATTTACCGTTGACGGCGAGAAGTATACGACTATAGCCACAAGCGCAAGCGACGGCTGGAACAATCCCGTTGCAACTCTTGCATATTCCGGTGCGGAGGGAGCACATAAGGTCAGCATAAAGCCTGTTACACAGAACGGCGAGGATAAGATGACATATGTCGAAATTCTCGGCTTCGGTGTTGCATAAGAGTGCGGCAAGATGGAATGGTTTAATCTCACAGGGCTGATATTTGTCGTTGTCCTGCTGATACCGAATATAATCTATGCGGTGACAAACAAGGACGGCTTTGCCGACAATTATCATAACAAGTTTATCGAAGCAGGTGAGCAGATAGGCAGGTTCGGCTGTTTCATACTTATGTTCATTCAGCTCCCGTTTGTGACGCTCGGTTATATATATGACGGCGCACAGACGCTGTACCTTATACTCGGCATAGTTCTGCTTGCACTCTACTGCGGCGGCTGGATAGTATTCCGCAAGGGAAACTGCATGGCAAAGGCACTGACATTATCAATTCTGCCGTCTGTGCTTTTCCTTGAAAGCGGTATACTGACACTGAACATTCCGCTTATTGTACTGTCGGTTGTGTTCGCAATATGTCATATAACTATAAGTTGCAAGAATACAGCCGTTAATAAACAATAATACTTAAACGGTCATCTTCGGGTGACCGTTTCGGTTTGAAATAAGACACTTCTGTTACAAAAAACAGTGAATTATGGTTTTTTCAGGGGAAATTTGCAGATGCAGTGAAAACATTTTTGAGAAAAGACGGTATATTTCCTGAGAAAAAAGGTAGCAAAGTGATCTTTTTTATGTTATAATAACCTCAGACACAAAATCCGCCGATAGCGGATCTTGCCGTGCAAAAGCACGGTCGGCGGCGCACCGCCGGTCTGAGAACATTTTAACATAAAAGCTTTTGCCGAAAGGCAAAAGACGGCGTACCGCAGACTTGATATTATTATATACATGAAAGGATGCTTTTTACATTGAAAAGATCAATGAGAATCGGAACAAAAATAACGGTTATTTCGTGTATTGCCGCCGTTATGGCCGCAATATCCATGGCGCTGGTCACTATAATCGTGTTTATGTCATTTGTCAGAACCATACAGGAGGACGAAACGGCAACAGGTATAAACGTACTTGCCGCTGAGGTCGAGGGCGACATAGACGAAATGGGCGACGTGGCTGAGCTGTTCGTTGCAAGCTCTGACAGTCAGACAAGCAATACGGACTATGACAGCTTCTGGACTGCCAACAAGCCTAATGCCAACAGCTATGCGGCTTATATAAACGGCGGAGCTGTGGCATGGAGCAGTGAGGGCTTTCCGCTCGGCGAAAGCGCTGTAGAGCGCATTACGAACGGTGAAATAAAGGGCATTATGGCTGACGGCGACAAGCTGTATACGGTATACGGGCTTAAGGTAGAGAACGGCGCACTGGTTGTCTGCATAGATCTGAACGGCTCGGAATATGTCGATTCCGTCAAGGCAAAGACCGGTGCAGAGCTTACGCTGTTCTGCGGCGACACACGTTACAATACTACGCTGATAAATTCCTCCGGTGAACGAAACATAGGAACTCAGATGGACGGCGGTATCTGGCAGCAGGTACAGGGCAATAATACATATATCGGAAAAACGGTTATCGGCGGTACGAACTATTATGTCAACTATACGCCGATGGTCGATTACAGCGGCGAGGTGGTAGGTGCTTATTTTGCAGGCTATACAACAGCCGAGGCGGACGGAGAGCTGATAAAGTCTATACTGGTTTCGCTGGGAGTGCTTATTATTGTATGCAGCGGTATAGCGGTGCTGTTGTTCAGAGTAATGAAGAAGCTGGTGCGTAAGCCTGTATCGGAAGTCGTAAATATCTGCGGACAGCTCCGCTCAGGCGAGCTTAACGCTCCGGATTCCGCTTTCAGATTCAGCGGCGATGAAATGGGTGATATTGCCGAAAATCTTACTGAAGCAAAGCACACGCTGAGCAGCTACGTTGACGATATTTCACGAGTGTTGTCACAGATGGGTACAGGCGACTTTTCTGCACAGCCTTCAATGGAATATGTCGGCAGCTTTGAGGAGATAAACCGCTCGTTCCGCAGTATAAAGGAAACGCTGAGCAACGTTATTCTCAGTATGAATTCTTCTGCAAGCAATGTTACGGCAGGCTCACAGCAGATGGCTGACGGTTCGCAGATACTGGCAGAGGGTACAACAAATCAGGCAACTGCGGTAGATAAACTGTCTTCGACAATTTCGGGAATATCCGACCATATCAGCAAAACTGCGGAGAATTCCGGCAGGGCAAGCGGACTTTCCGACAACTGTGCACAGCAGATGATGCATCAGAGTGAGGATATGGAGCGTCTGCTTGAAGCTATGGATAAGATACAGAAGCAATCCGAGGCTATCTCGCAGGTTATCACGTCCATTGAGGATATTGCATTCCAGACCAACATACTCGCACTCAATGCGGCTATCGAGGCCGCCAGGGCAGGCGAGGCAGGCAAGGGATTTGCGGTCGTAGCGGACGAGGTACGGAATCTTGCGTCCAAGTCGGCAGAATTTGCAAACAGCACCCGTAATCTGATAGCCTCTACCATAGAGGCAGTGGATAACGGCTCGGATATAGCAAAGCAGACAGCAGAAACGCTTCGTCAGGTAACGGAGCTTTCTCAGGAAAGCGCAAAGCTCGTTGCGGATATTTCTGTTGCCGCAGAAGAACAGGCAAATGCCGTTCGTCAGGTGACCGCAGGAATAGATCAGATTTCCCGTGTCATTGCGACAAACTCCGCAACAGCAGAGGAAACAGCCGCTTCCTGCGAGGAGCTTTCCGCACAGGCAAGACTGCTTAACGAGCAGGTCGAGAAGCTGCACGTCTGAGTCTTATGAGCGGACTTTTTCTGCAAGCTGAATAGAATATCGCTTACTGAACGGTCATCTTCGGGTGACCGTTTTTCTGTCCTATAAACCGTACAGCTTGCTTTTAAAGCATTGACCTAAGGCGGAAAATCTACTATAATATCATTAGATTACTTTAAAAGGAGCAAGGAATATGGAAATACTTATTATAATAACGCTTGTTGCGTGCGTAGTGTCGGTGATAATATCGGTAATAACGCTTCTTACGCAGAAGAGGCTTGCCGAAAATATCGGCGTGAACAAGATAACGGACGAGCAGACCGCAAAACAGCTTGAAATGCTTGCAGAGCGTACCGCACAGCTTTCGGCAAAATTCGATACGGCGCAGGCAAACCGTGTAAGCGGCGAATCGGTGTTAAGAACCGAGCTTGTGAACCTTGTGACAAATCTCGGAAACACGCTTACCGACACACAAAAGCTGAACTCCGACGGAACAGCAAGACTGCTGTCGCAGTTTGAACAGCGTCTTCAGAGCATTGAGCGGAGGAATGCCGCCGATATGCAGAATATGCGTAACGAAATGGCGGTACAGCTTGGAAACATAAATGCGAATACCAAAAATCAGCTTGAAGAAATGCGTGGAATGGTAGGAGAAAAGCTACAGACCACGCTTGATGATAAGATAAGCCGTTCATTTGCGACCGTCAGCGAACAGCTTAACAAGGTGTACAGCGGACTGGGCGAAATGCAGAGCCTTGCCGCAGGGGTAGGCGACCTTAAAAAAGTCCTGTCCAACGTAAAGAACAGAGGTATACTCGGAGAGATGCAGCTGGGAGCGATTCTTGCGGATATTCTCGCTCCCGAACAGTATGATACCGAGGTCGCTGTAGCTCCCGACAGCCGTAATCACGTTGAGTTTGCGGTAAAGCTGCCGGGCAAGAATGATGACACGGTGTATCTTCCGATTGACTCAAAATTCCCCGGCGACACCTACACAGCCCTTTGCAACGCTTATGACAGCGGAGATAAGGTAATGATTGAAGAAGCGTCAAAGGCGCTTGTTGTAGCGATAAAGAAATGTGCGAAGGATATTCACGATAAATATATCTGTCCTCCGTACACGACCAACTTTGCGGTAATGTTCCTGCCGTTCGAGGGACTGTATGCCGAGGTCGTAAAGCTCGGGCTGGTGGAGGAGCTACAGCGTAACTACGGGGTGAGCATAGCAGGCCCTACCACAATGTCCGCATTGCTGAACTCGCTGTATATGGGCTTCCGTACTCTTGCCGTACAGAAGCGAGGCAGTGAGGTATGGAAGATACTGAGCAGTGTAAAGAAAGAATTTGAAACTTTTGAAGATGTGCTGACAAAGACTAAGAAGCATTTACAGCAGGTCGACAGCGATCTTGAAACGCTTGTCGGAGTAAGAACCAGAGCGATAAACAAGCAGCTTATGAGCGTTGGCGAGGATAGTACGGCGCAGATAGGCACGGAAGAATAAGAAAGACCGCCGCAGAGCATTTGCGGTGATTCCCCGGCGGTGTTGCTTTCTATTGAAAATTTAGTGCTGAAGTTGCAAAAAAATTCAACAAGATATTGACTAAATGTCGTCTAAGAGGTTATAATATAATCAAAGTATTGAAAATTTACTGCAAAAGTTGCAAAAATATTCAATAGAAAAGACAGGAGGACAATTTGTATGGAAATAAAACGGGATTATTATCTGAACAAACTGATAACCAAAAAACATAACGGTCTTATAAAAGTAATCACAGGAATCCGCAGATGCGGAAAATCCTATCTTCTGTTTACGCTTTTCAAAAATCATCTGACTGAAAGCGGTGTTGCTGATGATCATATCGTTGAAATACCGTTTGACAGCTTTGAGAACAAGAAATACCGTGATCCTGAAATACTGTATCCGTATGTCAAGGAGCAGATTGCCGATGACGGTATGTATTATATACTGCTCGATGAGGTACAGCTTTTAGGCGAATTTGAATCTGTGCTTAACGGATTTATGCGTATGAAGAACGTTGATGTTTATGTAACGGGTAGCAATGCACGATTTTTATCGAAGGATATTATAACCGAGTTCCGTGGTCGTGGTGACGAGCTTCATATACAGCCGCTTTCGTTTGCCGAATTTATGTCAGTGTATGACGGCAATAAGTATGACGGTTGGAACGAGTATGTATTATACGGTGGTCTTCCGCCTGTAGTATTACTGCGGACTGCCGAACAGAAAATTGAATTACTCAAATCGCTTTTTCAGGAAACGTATATAAATGATATTATCAGCAGACACAGTGTAAAGCATAGAGATGAATTTGAAGAACTAATAAATATCCTTGCTTCAGCTATAGGGTCGCTGACAAACCCCAAAAAGCTCACCGATACGTTTAAAAGCAAAAAGAATAAGGTTATCAGCTCAAACACAATAAAAAGCTATCTTGACTATCTCTGCGATGCTTATGTCGTCAGTCGTGCCACTCGATACGATATAAAAGGAAAAAAGTATATAGATACTCCTCAGAAATATTATTTCAGTGATGTGGGTATTCGCAACGCCTGCATCAATTTCCGCCAGTTAGAAGAAAATCATACGATGGAGAACATAATATACAATGAGCTTATCGCAAGAAATTTCAATGTAGATGTCGGAATAATCACAGCAACCGGGAAAGACAATGACGGAAAATCTGTCAGAAAGCAGCTTGAGGTTGATTTTGTCTGCAATAAAGGCTCAAAACGTTATTATATTCAATCGGCTTTTTCGATACCCGACAGAGAAAAGATGGAACAGGAATCGAACTCGCTTTTGAGAATTGACGACTCTTTCAAGAAGATAATTGTAGTCAAGGATTTACCCGTTCCGACTTATACCGAGGACGGCATACTTGTTATAAGTGTGTATGATTTTTTACTGAACAGCAACAGCCTCGATATGTGAGCGTTTGAACTTATATAAACAATACCGCCGGAATATCACCCCCGGCGGTATTTTCATATCATCTCCCAATCCGCCGGAATGCAGTCGCTCGTTTCGTGACATACTGATATAAAGTCAGCTTTTATCGCAAAAACAAAAACTCTCGTAATGAAAACACGAAATCTCACGGGTTGAAAAGTCGAAATCTCACGGGTTGAAAACTTAAAATCTCTCGTAACGCCGCCTACAAGCGCTCCGACGGCGTATACGTCGTCCCAATCACCGCCCTGAAAGACTAAAATACCGACCAAATAAAAAACACCGCCGGAACATCACATCCCGGCGGTATTTTCATATATCAATTTTTATCAAGGACAATAGTATTATACACTCAGTCAACCTTAGGCATACGATCCATGCTGACTTTAAGTTCCTCGTCTGTGGGAATGTAGTCGCTCATTTCGTGATCGTTGAACTTCTGGTATGCGACCATATCAAAGTAGCCTGTGCCTGTAAGGCCGAAGAGGATAGTCTTTTCTTCGCCTGTTTCCTTGCACTTCATAGCCTCGTCTATCGCAACTCTGATTGCGTGGCTGCTCTCGGGAGCGGGGAGGATACCCTCTGTTCTTGCGAACTGTTCGGCGGCGGCGAATACGCTTGTCTGCTCAACTGAGCGTGCTGTGATATATCCGTCGTGGTAGAGCTGTGAAAGAACACTGCTCATGCCGTGGTAGCGCAGACCGCCTGCGTGGTTTGCGGAGGGAATGAACGTACTGCCGAGCGTGTACATCTTAGCGAGCGGGCAAACAGCACCTGTGTCGCAGAAGTCGTAAGCATAAACGCCTCTGGTGAGCGAGGGGCAGGACGCAGGCTCAACGGCGATGAACTCATAGTCGGCTTCGCCACGGAGCTTTTCGCCCATAAAGGGAGAGATAAGACCGCCGAGGTTAGATCCGCCGCCTGCACAGCCGATGATCATATCGGGCTTTATGCCGTACTTTTCGCAGGCTGTCTTTGTTTCAAGACCGATGATCGTCTGGTGCAGAAGTACCTGCGACAGCACCGAGCCGAGAACATATCTGTAGCCCTCGTGCGTTGTTGCACATTCAACGGCTTCGGAAATTGCACAGCCGAGCGAGCCTGTCGTGCCGGGGAATTCAGCGTTTATCTTCTTTCCTACCTCTGTTTCCATTGAGGGAGAGGGAGTAACGTTTGCGCCGTAGGTTCTCATAACCTCACGTCTGAAGGGCTTCTGCTCGTATGAGCATTTAACCATAAATACCTTGCAGTCAAGTCCGAGATATGCGCAAGCCATTGAAAGCGCTGTACCCCACTGACCTGCACCTGTTTCTGTTGTAACACCCTTCAAGCCCTGCTTCTTAGCGTAATAAGCCTGAGCTATCGCACTGTTCAGCTTGTGTGAACCGCTTGTGTTGTTGCCCTCGAATTTGTAGTATATCTTGGCAGGTGTACCGAGTGCCTTTTCAAGACAATATGCTCTTACTAAGGGAGCAGGTCTGTACATCTTGTAGAAGTCGATTATCTCCTCGGGAATGTCGATGTAGGGAGTTGTATCGTCAAGCTCCTGCTTTGCAAGCTCTGTACAGAATACGTGGCTCAGTTCCTCGAGCGTACAGGGCTGATGTGTTGCAGGGTTTAACAGCGGAGCAGGCTTGTTCTTCATATCCGCTCTTACGTTGTACCACTGACGGGGAAGCTCGTTTTCTTCAAGATAAATTTTGTACGGGATCTCTCTGTTTGCCATAATAATTTTCCTTTCTACGAGGCGGCTGTGAGCCGCTTCATATTCCGGCGGCGAAGCGCCGCTCCATATTCCGCCTTTGATTTGCTTTCTGCTAATGGGACTGTTAGCGTAACGGCAGGGATAAAACATGGTGTGTTTTGAACGATTTGTTTTGTTGTTATGAAATAATCCGCATAACGAGGATAACAAAACATTGTGTGTTTTACCGTGCCGTTTAGCCTTCCCGAAAGCTGTTCTGGCGGAGTGCTTAAGTTCTTCGTGGAACATTCCACTGTCCGACAGTCTGTATCTTATTCAGCAACGCATTATGTCGGCTATGCCCTGCTGTCATGCCATATGCCATGATGATAGCTTCAACGTAGAGATTGAATGTCCGGGAAAACAAAAAACTCCCGTCCCAATTGGGACAGGAGTATAGTTTACCTGCGGTACCACCCAAATTACCGTATAATAAAATACGGTCACTCGCTACACATACTATCATATGTGCGACCTGTAACGGAGGTATCCGTCGCCCCTAAAATATCATAAACTGATATTCTCGGTTTGCCCTCGTGAGTCCATTCACAAGCGTATGTATAATTGCCTTTACACCGACCGGCAACTCTCTGTCATACAGTGACGGGTGCTACTACTCTCACTCATAGGTTTAACATATTCTGTGTTCATTATATCCGCTGTAAAACCGTTTGTCAAGTGTTTTTTTGAAATTTCCGTAATTTTTTTCAAATCCTCCGATATTACTATGTTGAATAGCCCGTTATGAAATAAAGCAATACAGCGTTGCATAATAGACTAAACCGCCTTGATAACCTTAAATACCTTGTGCATTTTACCGATTGAAACAGGACGGGCAATATAGTATAATTGCTTAGCAATAAATTAATAAGAAGTCACATTCAGAGATGCGGCGGTATCGCATAAAATTATAGCTATAACATACAAGGCACACTATCTTTTATTCCCGCCGTTATGCAAACGATTCACACAGCAGAAAGTATATTAAAGGCGGAATATGAAGCGGCACACTGCCGCCCGCCGTTACGCAAACGATTCACATAGCAGAAAGTTGTTTAAAGGCGGAACTTGAAGCGGCACATTGCCGCCCGCCGTTACGCAAACAATCTCGCTAATACAAAGTCGGTAAAAGGAGGAAAATGTTTATATGTCAGCAGTAAAAGACCTTACAAAAGGCTCACCTATGAAGCTCATACTCGGATTTATGCTCCCTATGCTGTTAGGACTTCTCTTTCAGCAGTTTTACAATATGGTCGATACAATAGTCGTCGGACAGTTCCTCGGTGTAAACGCACTCGCAGGAGTAGGCTCGACAGGCTCGGTGAACTTCCTTGTTCTCGGCTTCTGCATGGGTGTATGCGCAGGCTTTGCGATACCCGTTGCGCAGAAATTCGGAGAGA
>OHAS01002410.1_pt1 | contig 13471 bp, 11 predicted proteins | sample 1577131 | NCBI WGS metagenome assembly OHAS01 (sample SAMEA3541566, study PRJEB24748) | human gut metagenome | biome: human gut; feature: human-associated habitat; material: faeces | place: China | collected 2012 | reverse complement strand
CATGCGCGCAGCGCATGCCGGTATTTAATTTAGACTCTCTTTAAAATTTAGACAGCAGATATCTAAAGCTTAAAATTAACGTCATATGGATAGTTCTGTAATTATGCAGCTGTAAAAACAGCATAATACACCTTGTTATTTAGGGAGAAATACCGAAAATGTGGAGCCTTTGCCAGGTTCTGATGAAACCTTTATATATCCTTTTTCTGATGATATAATTTCTCTTGCCAGAAAGAGACCTATTCCGACTCCGTCCTCATCACTCACTTTTGCGCTGCGGTAAAAGCGGCCGAATATTTTGCTGTACTCCTCCTTGTCTATTCCAATTCCGTTGTCAGATATATCTATTCGGCAGAACATATCATAGGGTATTATACTAAACTCTATTTTTCCTCCGCTTGGCGTGTACTTTACAGCGTTGTCAGCTATATTGTTAATTGCTTCGGCAGTCCATTTTATATCAAATACAGCCTCGCAGACAGTTTCAGGAAATACAATTTCAATATTTTTAGCCTTAGCTTTTGGCAGTATATTTTCCCTCACGGAGACTAAAAGTCTGCTTATATCATCTTTTTTTGGCGAAACCGATATAATTCCGGTTTCAAGCCGGGAAAGATTTACGAGAGAATTTATAAGAAAATTTAGCTTTTCAGACTGGGAGACAAGAAGATTGACATACTGACGGCAATCGTTGGGGAGTTCAGTTTCGCTGACTAGCTGGGCGTAGAGCAAAATATTTGCAATGGGTGTTTTAGTCTGATGGGATATATCTGCTATAAGCTCTTTTATTTTGTCCCTCTCAGATTTTATTTTGTCTGAGGAAAGTGAGCTTTGGGCAAGAAATTTGGACAGCTTGGCCTCTAATGAGGAATACATTGTCTCATCAAATATAAATTGGTCAAAATTTCCTGATATAGCTCTGTCTAGCATTTTTGACAGGCCGTCCATTGACTTTTTTAATGTAATCCTATCATATATAAAAAGGCAAATAGAACATAAAAATAATATTGCTGCTGAAAGCAGAATGAATTTATCCATTATTTCACCGCCCATGTATAGCCTATACCGTAAATCGTTTTTATTGGATTGGAGCTTCCAAGCTTATCCCTTAACCTTTTCACAGCCACGGAAAGAGCGTTTTCATCTACAAATTCACTCCCATCAATCCAAATGCCGTCATAAAGGCTGTCGCGTGTTACGGTATTGCCTCTGTTTTCAATTAGTATTCTAAGAAGCTTTTGTTCTGTTTTTGATAAGTCAACCGCGTTTTTGTCCACAGTAAATTCAAGCTTATCAAAGTCAAAGTAATATTTATCCGACTTATAAATATTGGAGGCCTTTTTCTTTTTTCTTAGCTGTACATTTACTCTGGCCCTTAGAACCGCAAGCGAAAACGGCTTTGTTATATAATCGTCAGCGCCAAGCTCAAATCCTGAAACAATATCTGTTTCCATATCGTTGGCGGTAAGCAAAATTACAGGAGTGTCATGATATTCTTTGATGTCTGCAAGAAAATCCAGACCGCTTCCGTCCGGCAGATTAACGTCAAGTATTATTAAATCAAATTTTTTGCTGGCTGTAAGTATTCTGGCTGTACGCAAATCAAACGCACTCTCAAATAAAATATTTGCATCTCTCAGTGCAAGGGCTATTCCGTTGTTAAGCGCCTTGTCATCTTCTACTATCAGTATTTTATCCATTTAAACATCACCGTATTGAGTATATCAAAAATGCCTCCGCCTATCAAGGCAGAGGCGTTTTTGCTTATTCAGTTTCAGAAAGCCTTTCCACAATTGAGTGTTTGGAAGCCGATTTATATGTTATAAGCGGCATAATTATGCCAAGCAGTATGAATATTGGAGCTACGGCCAAAACAGGCGCTATAGTAAACTTATAGCTGAAAAACCAAAACATACTCTCAAATACCGATGACATTACAGGCCCGGTGATAAGGCTTAGAATTAAAGATGCTATTATAGAGCCGGCAGCATAGCATAATCCTTCAAATACAAGCATTGTTTTCAGTTGGTTTCCTGTCATGCCAACAGACTGAAGCACCGCAAATTCCCTTCTTCTGGTAATAATACCTGTAAGAATTGCGTTAAGGAAATTAAGAATGCCCACTATTCCGATAATAAGGCTTAACACACCACCTAAAATTATAAACATAGAACGGAAGGACTCAAATTCCGCAGCTATTGTTGCCTTACTGTCGTAATCATACTGAGGCATCTGGTTTTTTGTGAAATCAGAAAGGAAGCTTTCCATACTGCCTTCGGTTTCGTCCGTTGTATCAAAGGCATAGTATAAAATATTTTCAGTACCTGTATCCTGTATAAAAGTCTGATCGTTAAGTACAAACTCATCTGCACTATAGTATCGGTAGCTGAGGGAGTGGGGTACATCTACAAGTGCAGCCACCTCATATTCTACGTCGTGATATTTTGTAATGCGGCTGTCATAGCTTATATCGTCAGAAATGTTGTCAGGATCCAGGATTTCACCTGTATCGGTATCATAATATTCCCTTTCGTCCACATAACGCAGAGTTACCTTGTCGCCAATTTTAGCCCAGTGGCTGTCCATATAGGGTTTGCCGTAATCGTCACTGCTGTATACAGCAGCGATAAAGCGGGTTCCCGGCTCATAAATTTTTGATATATCGCCTTCAAGCACTGTCAGCTTGTCAAGTATCCCCTGTTCCATACCAAACAGCTGTACCCTGTCTGCCAGCTTTCCGTCACTATTTTTTTCAGCCCTATCGACCATCCAGTTAAGTGTTTGCTCATCATTCCAACGTCCATAGGCATCACGGAAATATTCCTCGGTAACAAACTCCTGAATATCACTGACATCTCCGTAGGTAAGCCCACCGCCGGTTATGTCTGCGTGTGCAGTTACTTCATTTATTATTTCCTTTGGAAGTGCCTGATCAAGAGACCAGAAACCTCCTGTCTGAAAATATTTTGCGTCGGCAACGACGAAGTCGGCTGCAATCTGACGGCTTATATATTTGTCCATATTAAAGCCGTTTGTAAAAGTAACAGTAAGATTAAGGAGCACAACGGCAAGTGTAAGAGATATAATTGTTATTGCAGTTCTTGCGCGGTTTCGTCCAAGGTTTGCCATTGCCATGGCAAATAATGACGCTCCTTTTTTTGATTTCCTTACTGCCTTATTGCCCTTTAATCCTTCGGAATAGCGAATGGCCTCAATAGGAGATACTTTGGCCGCCATTTTTCCGGGTTTACGACAGGATATTAAAACAGTAATAAGCGCGAACAGAGCAGAAACAATGAAAATTAGTGGGCTGGCGGATAATCCCTCTACTGGTATACCGTCAAGACGTGATATTACTATAGGTGTTAAAGCCGCCCCTATACCGTATCCCGTAATAAGTCCTATAGGGATACCTATTACTGAAAGCCACAGCGCCTGAGTACGTATTATACGGCGTAGCTGACGTCCTGTCGTTCCTATAGTTTTAAGCAGGCCATAAAATCTTATATCGTTTACCACTGAAATCTGAAATACGTTATAGATAATAAGATAGCCCGTAAATATTATAAGAAGAAGCAAAACTGCTATTAATGCCACGGTGACAAAATCCATATCGTTTACAAGCTGGGCTCCTGTATAACCCCAGTTTATGCCGGTTGCGATGTAGTTGTCTCCGGCGGAACGGCTTTCAGACTGAAAACCATGCCTTTCAAGTATTTTATCAACATTGCTTTGTATGTTCATGGAGTTTGAGAACATTACGTCTAAATTGTAAGTTCCGGTCATGCCATCCTCTCCGGTTGTTCCAAGCTTATCAAATATTTCATTGGCACGGCTTTCCGGTACAATAATATGATTGGCCACTATGGCCTCATCATAGTCCCACCAGCCGGACAAGGTAAAGGCTTCGGTTGTTTCCTTGCCGTCAACATTAAAGGTCAGTGTAAACTCCTCTCCCAGTTTGGGCTCGATTCCAAGCAGGGACAATACCCTCGTATCGGTAGCGGCTTCGTTAGTTCCTTCGGCGGGAAACTGTCCCTCAATGGGCTCCAGAAACATCCATTTAGCATTGTTTGCGTCGCTGTAGCCTATTTCAACATGGCTTTTGTTAAATGGCACTTTATCCGGCATACCGACAAAACGCCTTGTTCCATACTCCTTTATAAGAGGATCGCCTTTAAGCTCGTTATACTGCTCCTCGGTTAAATATTTAAAGGTTGCGTGATTATAGCCTCCTGCCTGTCTGAAGTTGGACTGCTGAAAGGAGTAATTTATTGAAAAGGCTATAGTCATTATCGTTGTGAACAGGATTGCTGTGAGAGCTATGGCCAAAACCGCTATTATATTTCTCTTTTTTGCTGACTTTATCGTCTTCACGCTCAGTCGGCGTATGCATTTTCTGTTGGATACGTTCATGTTTACGCCTCCTTGTCAGCTACAATTCTGCCGTCCTCTATCCTAATAATTCGATCGGCCATCTGAGCAATTTCTTCGTTATGGGTTATCATAACAATTGTCTGCTTGAATCGTTCGCTTGTGACCTTAATAAGCCCCATGACATCTAGACTTGTCCGGCTGTCGAGATTTCCGGTGGGCTCATCGGCTAAAATTATGGCGGGCTTTGCAGCCAGTGCCCTTGCGATCGCGGCTCTTTGCTGCTGTCCGCCGGAAAGATTATTAGGCAGATTGTTCAGCTTTGTTTCAAGCCCAAGCGTTGTAACGATTTCATCTATATATTTTTCGTCCGGGGACTCACCGTCCAGCTGTACGGGAAGGACGATATTTTCGTATACATTAAGTACGGGAACCAGATTATAATTTTGAAAAACAAAGCCTATTTTTCTTCTTCTGAAAATTGTCAGTGCCTCGTCCTTCATTGTATATAACTGACTGCCGTCTACACTAACACTTCCGCTTGTGGGACGGTCAAGACCTCCAAGCATATGGAGCAGAGTGGACTTGCCGCTTCCGCTTGTACCGACTATGGCTGTAAATTCACCTTGGTTAATTTTAAGGTTAACGCCGTCGAGTGCTTTTACCATATTTTCACCGCTGCCGTAATATTTTTTTAAATCCTTGGTTTCAAGTATATACATAATCACATCTCCTTTAGGATATTTGCTTCTATACTGATATTTTAAACAACAAATCTTTCGAGAAGCTTTCTCAAATCTAACAGAATTGAAAGAATTGGTTTTAACCAGCATATCGAAGTATGACGAAAGTTGCGAACTTAAAAAATGTGCCGGCGACATCAAATGACAATTTTTTCGACTGGAGGGTGTTATATTTTAACCAACGTAACAGTGTATGCAAAGGGAGGAAAAAATATGCAGACTGATTTAGAACCAAACGGTATAAGCACAGCCTTTCCGACCAACGTCAGACAAATGGGAGCTGTCGATGACGGATTGAGAATATATATGGAGGACTATGTTCATACATACCTTTATCAATATGCGAGAAGCAGTGCGACGGGTGAGAAGCTTGCGGTATTGATGGGGAAAACAATTGTCATTGACGGGCAGAAAACCGTTTTCATCAGCGGCGTTGTTCAGGCAAAGTTCACCGAAAAGCTCAAGGGAATGGAGACTATAACTAGTCAGAGCTGGAAGTACATAAGTGAGGAAATAGAAAAATATTTCGTCGATTTAACGATAGTCGGCTGGATGCATTCACGGCCGTCCTTTGGGGCTTTTGTTACATCAAGAGACGAAGCCTATCACAAGAAGGTATTTAACGGCGACAGCCAGCTGTTTTTTGTCGTGGACCCGGTAGACAGAATGGACAGGTTCTATGTGCTTAACGAGGCTGGCTCCGCGCTCAGGCCGGTAAAGGGATATTTTGTATACTATGAAAAAAATGTGCAGATGCAGGAGTATATGCTGGCAAACAGCCTTATTCAGCCAAAGAATACCGACGAGGATATCGAAGATGAAGGAATTATTAATGAGCACTTGGACGCGGCAGGCAAAATACGCGCGGTGCTTAACAGCAAACAGGTAGAAAAGGTAAAGCGTGTCAAACACAAATATGCGGCCTTTACATGTGTAAGCGCCGTTCTTTGCATGATATGCGTATTTATGAGCCTAAGCTTGGCAAACAGCGTTTCGCGTCTTAATAAGCTGGAAACTGAGGTGGTTAGCGTGAAGCAAACTGTTCAGGAGCAAAAAGAGGAGACAAAGGCCCTCGCTGAAGACGTATCCAACTACAGCCCTGTCATTACCGTTATGGCGGCGGAAAATTCAAATAAAACTGAGAAAAAAGAGGAGGAGAAAAAAACTTATACAATAAAAGAGGGTGATACTTTAGCAGGTATTTGCAGACTTTTTTATGGTGATGACAGCAAGCTTGAGGAGTTAATAGCTATTAACAATATCAGTAACCCCGATGTAATCTATTATGGCAACGAGATAATACTTCCCTGAATAAAAAACAGACCGCAAATTGCGGCCTGTTTTTACTTATTTTGAAAGCTGTTCCATTTTATTAAGCAAACCTTTAAATACTTCCATCGCGTCTTCAACGGGCTTTTTAGATGTCATATCAACACCGGCTCCCTTTAACAGATCAATTGAATACTCAGAGCAGCCCTTGCTGAGAAAGTCCAGGTATCTGTCCACGGCCTTCTGCCCGTCATTAATTATTGCCTTGGAAAGCGCAATTGCCGCACTGTAGCCGGTAGCATATTGATAAACATAATATGCATTGTAAAAATGGGGAATTCTGGCCCATTCTATGTCTATATAATCGTCAATTACTATATCGTCTCCAAAGTAGAGCCTATTAAGCTCGTGATACATTGAAGATAAATTTTCGCAGGTTAGAGGTGTGCCGGAGGCAGACATTTCATGGGCTTTCTTTTCAAATTCAGCAAACATTGTCTGACGGAATAATGTGCCTCTGAACTGCTCCATAAAATAATTTATAAGATAAAGCTGCCTTGAAGGCTTATTTTCGGTTTTAAGCAGATATTCCATTAATAAGGCCTCGTTGCAGGTTGAAGCTACTTCAGCTACAAATATTTTATGGCCGGAATAAACAAAGGGCTGTTTTTTCCAGGTAAAATAGCTGTGAAGTGCATGCCCCATCTCGTGCGCAACAGTGAACATACTGTTAACGGTATCATTGTGATTGAGAAGAACATAAGGATGCCCTCCAAAAGCACCCCACGAATATGCGCCGCTTCGTTTGCCTTTATTTTCATAAACGTCAATCCAGCCGCCGTCGAAGCCTTCCTGAAGAGCTGCCGTATAGTCACTTCCCATTACGGACAACGCATCCTTTACAGTTTTCTTTGCCTCATCATATGTTATTTTCCAGTCAACATCCTTAACAAGCGGTGCGTATAGGTCATACATATGAAGCTTATCAACACCAAGTAGCTTTTTGCGAAGAGCGACATATCTGTGCATAAGCGGAAGCGATTCGTGTACGGCGTCAATTAAATTTCCGTATACGTCAACGGGAATATTGTCGTCCTTAAGGGCCATTTCAAGGGCGGAGGAATATTTTCTTGCATCGGCGTAGAAAATATCCTTTTTAACTGATGCGTTATATGTTGCGGCTAAAGTGTTTTTTTGTTTGAGATAGGTTTCATATAGAGAGTCAAATGCGGCTTTCCTTAAAACCCTGTCTTCGCTTTCCAAATATGAGACATAAGTCCCGTGAGAGAGGCTGTGCTCATTGCCCATACTGTCCTTGATATTTGGGAACGCCATATCTGCATCGTTAATCATTGTAAATATAGTTTGGGATGCTGATGAAATCTCGTCGGCAGAGGCAAGCAGCTTTTCTTCAGCCTCAGAAAGGGTATGTTCCCTCTGTCGGAGTACACCGTCAAGAAAGTGCTTGTAAATTTTAAGCTCAGGGCAGGCTGTATAAAATTCTTCGACTGCTTCATTTGTAAGCTCTGATATTTTTGGACCGAAAAACGAAGTCTGTGACATTATGGCAACTGCCAGAGTATCCGCCTTTCCGGACAGCTCCTGATAATTTGAATTGGTGCTGTCTTCGTGGAATTTCATATAAGCATAAACATAAAGCCTGTCTAGCTCCTCATAAAGCTCATTATAGAAATTTAGAGCATTATACAGGTCTTTTCCGCTGTTTGTAATGGTATTTTTGAAGCCTTCGATAAGAGGGGCCTTATCCAGCAGTTCTTTATAGTTTTTTTCCCATATTTCATCGTTGGCAAACAGATCCTCGGTATGCCAGGTATAGTTTTTGTCTGCTTCGTTTCTTAAAGGAATTTTATTTTCTGTCATTTAAATCACCTCGTTTGCAGTATACCACAGACGGTAAAAGGTGTATACATAGTAAATGCCCCATAATGTGTAAAACGAATTTTGTGCTTCCTAATTACGCTTATTTTTTCCCAATTACGCCGAATTAAGGGCCGGCGATAAATGAATATTTAGTGTTACAGAACAGTCGGCTGTTTTTGTATGGCGGAAGCGAAGCCTGTCGGATAAAAATGTTGCCTTGATTTGCTTTTAAGTGTATTATATATATAACGGATATATATGGTATAAAAGGAGGCTTCGGACATGAAGCAGGCAGATAAGCTAAAAATATTAATAGTATCATCGGAAGCTGCTCCGTTTGTAAAAAGCGGTGGATTGGGTGATGTTGTCGGCTCTCTGCCGAAGGCCCTTAGAGAACTTGGGGCCGACGTTAGAATAGTAATACCAAAATTTAGAAGTATTAAGAGCAATAATTATATAGATGTTGAATTTCTTGGAAGCTTTAATGTTAAATTAGGCTGGAGAACACAAAAAGCAGGAGTACTTCTTAAAAACGGCGATGTTCCTGTGTATCTTATAGAAAACGATTATTATTTTGGAAGAGAAGGTCTTTACGGGTATGACGATGATAATGAAAGATTTGCTTTTTTCTCAAAGGCAGTCTTAGACATGCTTCCGTTTGTTGACTTTATACCTGACATTGTACACTGCAATGACTGGCAGACTGGCCCGGTTCCAATGATATTAAAAGAAACGTATAAAAAGGTCTCATATTTTAAAAACATAAAAACTCTTTATACAATACACAATCTCCAGTATCAGGGGAATTTTGACCCGGCGTCTCTTGAAATGCTGGACCTGCCCGGATACCTTTATGATAATGGGACTGTGGAGTTCTTTGGAAGAATGAGCTACATGAAGTCAGGGCTGATGTATGCCGATATAATAAGCACCGTAAGCGAGACCTATGCTGATGAAATCCAGACTGAGGAATATGGATACGGCTTTGACGGTATAATGAGAGCTAAAAAAGAAAAGCTCAGGGGAATTATCAATGGAATAGATTATGTTATTAATAATCCTGAGACAGATAAAAGAATTGATGTAAATTTTGGAATTGATACCCTGGAAAAGAAAAAAGAAAACAAGACCTTCCTGCAGAGGAGGCTTGGCCTTGAAGAAAGAGACGTTCCTATGGTCTGCATGATATCAAGGCTTGCTGATCAGAAGGGGTTTGATATTCTGGCGTGCGCAATGGATGAGCTTATGAACAATGATATTCAGTTTGTGGTCCTTGGAACGGGCGAAAAACGTTACGAGGATATGTTCAGATACTATGAAAGCCGCTGGAAGGGCAGATTCTGTTCTTGTATCATGTTTGACGATACGCTGGCGCAGAAAATATATGCGTCAGGCGATATATTTCTTATGCCGTCCAGATTTGAACCATGCGGCTTGGGACAGATGTTCAGCCTTCGCTATGGTACAGTTCCCGTGGCAAGAAGGACCGGGGGACTTGCGGACACAATCAAAAATTTCAACCCTGAAACAGGAGAAGGTAACGGCTTCCTCTTTAACACCTATGATGCCGGCGGCATAATTTGGGCTATGGGAGAGGCGCTTAAAACTTATTATGATAAGGACAATTGGGACAGACTCGTTAAAAACTGTATGCAGACCAAGCTTTCATGGACGGATTCAGCAAAGAAGTATATGTCTCTTTATAAAGAAATGCTGAATAATTAATAAATTACCCCCATATATTTTTCTGATGGAATGTGGGGGTTTTGTTTTGAAAACACTAAAAAAAGCCTGTGTATTTATAGGAATGGTTGTGGGCGCCGGATTTGCTTCCGGACGCGAAATCACCGATTATTTTCTTTTGTTCGGTGATAAGTGGAAAGCAGGAATGCTGCTGAGCGGCATGCTTTTTTTAATCGTATCAACAGCCGTTACTGACATAATTAATCAAAATGGAATAAAGACCTACTCGGAATACCTTGATGTCGTAATGGGCGGAAAATCGGCTGTTTTTACTGAATGGGTATCCGGGCTGTTTTTTTTCGTAATGTTTTTTGCAATGACAGCTGCGGCAGGCTCTGCGGCAAGGGAAATATTTGGAGTAAACTATTGGCTGGGAGTAGCGGCCATATTAATTGTATGCGCTTTCATAATACTGCATGGTATGAAGGCTGTGGAAATAGTCAGTATTATCTTAGTACCCTTGCTTATTTTAGGTATTACCGCAATTGGAGTCAGGGCCGGTGATGAAACGATAGAGGTTGTTGACAAGGGCGGGTCTATTGCTTTGTCAGCGTTTATATACGTTTCGTATAACACAATAACGGCGGCGTCGGTAATTGCTCAGTCTGATAGGGTTAAGAACCGATATGACGGCATTATTACGGGGATTTTATGCGGAGCAGCAATGGCGTTTATGGGTTATATTATTGGAAGAACGATTCTTTCAGCTGGCAGCGAGGTGCTGAATACAGAGATACCGTTTGCTGCCGCCTCAAAAGAGCTGGGTAATGGTTATTACCTGGCCTATGTGGCTGTATTTCTGGCCTCTGTGCTGACAACCGCCGTTTGTGACGGAATGGCGGCGATAGATTTCGCCAGAGATAAAATACATATAAGCCGTGAGAGGGCACTGATAATGCTTATAGTGCTGGCACTGCTGTTTTCGTTTATAAGCTTTTCTGATTTTGTTTCAAAGGTCTATCCTTTATTTGGAATAGCCGGAGTGCTTCAGCTCATGAACACAGTGAAATATTTTATTAAGAAAAAATGAAATATTGTATTTATGCTTTAAATAATTCGTAACGTATAGTATTATTTATACTAAAGAATTTTAGGAGAAATATATATGCACACAGAACGAAAGAATTTGAAAACACGCAGAATTATAAAGGGTAAAAGTATTGTAATCTCCGTTATTATAATAGCGGCTGCGGTAGCGGCCGTTTTGTTTGCATATAACGGAGGACTAGGAGGCAGCGGCACAGTATTGTCTTATGGAGCCGACAGTAAGGCCGCGTACCGCCCATATTCCGGAGGAGCTATACAGTATACAAAGGATGGTGCTTCCTTTTACAGTAAATCAGGAGAACAGCTTTGGAATGACGCGTATTCGATGGTAACGCCTCTCGTTGTCGAAAGAGGTGATTATACTGCGATATTTGAAACTGACGGGCGAAGCGTTAGGGTGTATAATAATGAAGGGCTCGTTTACAATGTTCAGACATCTGATACTATACTCAGCATATCCTTAGCGGAAAACGGATATACAGGAGTAATAACCAGCGGGGACTCATATATGGTTTCAGTATACAGTGCATCGGGAAGCCTTCTTTTTCAAAGAATTGAAGCTGATTCAGGCATATATCCAATCTGCTGTGATGTTACTCCAAAAGGAAATATTGTAGCGATAAGCTATATGGATACAACAGGCGTTGAAATTAAAACAAAGATAGGTATGTTTTATGTTGATGCTGAAGAGGGTGCCGACTATACGGACAGCATGTTCTCTGCGATTGAAAAGGAAAACGAAATAATATTTAAGATGTTCTTTTTATCTGATAATGAGCTTGCCGCAATAGGGGACAGACATATTTTAACTATATCCTCGTCAGGGGTTGAGGAGTCCTCTTTAGAAATCACCAATGAAATAACAGGAATTGGGTTATGCGGAAAGAAAATAGCGATAGCCTATGGTGATGAACTTCCTGACAAAGAGGGACAGCCTGCCGGCACAGTTATATTTATTTCATCGGGCGGAAAAATGTCTGCTGGTGATTCAATAGGAAGAGAGGCCGACTATTTTTCATCTTCAAAGAGTGGGGTGGTTTTGGGTGCTGGCTCTGTTTATTTTGGAATAAGTTCCGGCGGAAGCCTCCAGTGGACCTTGAATACGTCGGGAAATGTTACCGGAATATATCCCACATCAAGCGTTAATAAATGTATTTATGCCACAAGAACATGGTCAGTTGAAGCTGACATGAGAAATTTTGATACAGCATCATATGACTCGTCTATCGTTAAGACCATAGCGGTAAATGAAAATACAGAAAATAACGATACTCAAAATCAAGATTCTCAGGATGAAACTAATGCAGGAGATACAGGAAATACTGAAGAAAATCAGGAAGGACAAAATACACAGGGACAGCCTGAGCAGCAAAAGGAAGCTGCTGAGCCCTGATAACGAGGTGTTTTAATGAATTCTGATATAGCTATGCAATTTACATATTTGGATGTGGCAGTTCTGCTTACAATAGCTGTTTTTGCTGTTGTAAATGCAAGAAAAGGGCTTGCTGGTGCACTGCTTAAATTTATGCCTACGCTGCTGGGTGTTCTTCTTTCGTGGAAAATGAGCGGAGCTGTTATAAAATATGTAAGAGGCACATTTATTTTTCCGTTTGTTATGTCGAAAATAAATGGTGGTTTGAATTTGGAAAATATACTTCCAAATATGACTCTTAACGCTCAAAATAGTATAATATCAGGAATGCAGATGCCGGACTTTATAAAAAATGCATTGGTAAATAATAATAACTCGGTTGTATATAATATTTTTGACGCACAGTCTCTTCAGGACTATATTGCTGGATTTTTGACAAACGTATTAGTAAGCGTTGCTGTTGTCATTTTGCTGTACCTTGCCGGCCTTATAGCAGGTAAAATAATTTTAAAAACTCTTGATATAGTGAATGATATACCGGTTCTTGGCACGTTCAGCAGAGCAGGCGGATTTATTGTTGGGCTGCTTAAGGGTGTATGTATAGTTTGGATTGCAGGAATTATTGTTACATTCTTCTGCTATAAACCATGGGCTCAGGAATTTATAGCTACTCTTGAGAACTCTTTTGCGGCTGGCTGGTTTTATAGAAATAACATACTTTTATACGTTGTGTTGCAGATTATTGCGTAATAATAGAGGAAGTTTGATAAAAGCTAACAAAATCTTAAAATGTTATTGACAATAATACTTGTATTATGATAATATAGCTAGGCGACTGAATAAATGATTGACAAAAAATTAATAATATATAAGACAAACGGGGGTTTAGCTCAGTTGGGAGAGCACCTGCCTTGCAAGCAGGGGGTCGCGAGTTCGAATCTCGCAATCTCCATTAGGCCAGCGAAAGCAAGTATAGTAGACGCTGGTACGAAAAGCACCTTGAAAACTAAACATGGACGAAAAAAGAGTCAAAAAAGATAAA
>OHAS01002403.1_pt1 | contig 13494 bp, 11 predicted proteins | sample 1577131 | NCBI WGS metagenome assembly OHAS01 (sample SAMEA3541566, study PRJEB24748) | human gut metagenome | biome: human gut; feature: human-associated habitat; material: faeces | place: China | collected 2012 | reverse complement strand
CATGCTTTGAGTTAGGATTTGCGTCATCAGCTACTAACATTTTACGAAGCAGCTTCCAATTAAAGATGTAAATGCCCATTGAAGCAAGATTGCTCTTAGGCTGAGCCGGTTTTTCCTCAAACTCAATAATACGGTCAGTTTCATCCGTATTCATGATACCGAATCGGCTTGCTTCCTTCATCGGCACCGGCAATACTGCAATCGTACAATCTGCGTTTCAGGCTTTATGATGAGCCAGCATTTTTGCATAGTTCATCTTGTAAATATGATCACCTGATAAAATCAGTACATATTCCGGATTGTAACCATCGATAAAATCGATATTTTGTGTAATCGCATCAGCTGTTCCTCGATAAACATTGAATTCAGTCTGATCTTTTTCACGCGGCGGCAGTACAAATACGCCACTGTCTTTGGCATCTAGGCCCCAGTGCGTTCCGCCTGCAACATATGAATTAAGAAGAACTGATTCATATTGCGTCAGTACACCGACGATGTCAATGCCTGAGTTAGCACAGTTGCTTAACGGGAAATCGATGATTCGATATTTACCGCCGTAGAAAACAGCTGGCTTTGCTACTTTCTTAGTCAGAGCTTCCAAGCGTGTTCCACGCCCGCCTGCCAGGATCATAGCTAACATATTTTGTTGTCTCATAATTAAATCCCCCCGGATCTTTCTTAGATATAGTATAGCTAATTTGTGCAAAGATTTCTACCCTTTTCACGCCAAAAGTGGAAAATTTGTAAACCCTTACATGAAAAAGCGATAATTAAAAGAATGCATTAAATCCTAATATTTCCTATGCCTAATTTTTTCAATTCTCAAAACGACTGATTTAATGGGCTTATTATCTTTTTATCTGATAATTCCCAAATTTTTCATGAGGATTTCATTCCCATGTGTTATGTAAAAGAGAAAGTTCAGATCATTCTACTATATGCATAAAATAATCTGATAGAATGTCAAATTTTGATTTTCTTTCAGAAATTTTATGCATCATAAGCAGATGCCAAACAAAAAAAACAACAAGACCAAATCTGTAATTCATTGTTGTTTCATGTTTGTTTATTTCACTTATAGTTCAAACAGTTCTGCTAATAAAAACCCATGACCTCACTTCTTTAGGGAATTATAATTTTAGTAATTATAATTCCCTAATTCACTTTTTTAAAAAGGTTAAAAGCAACAAAAAACTGCCTCAGAGTCCTTATAATTGCCAACTTATTGATAAAATACTAATTAAAAATTTCCCCATCCGTTCTCATTATTTGAAAATGCAAATATTTTCTCTCATCTTCTTAATTCTCGGGGTTCTTTGACAGACACTCAGGATCATTAAGCGATTTTGAATGAAATTCCTGTTCACGCCAGAACGATAAACCTAAGTTTTCAACGTAATCCTCTAAGCTAAAGACCTTATCTTTAGTGTCAAATGGATAATCCGCAAATTCACTTAAATATACAATTAAATCTTCGGCCTGTTCACAAAAAATATCTTTTGAATATGGAATATAAATGCTTATAACGTTAAATGCGGCCTTAAGAATTCAAAAACAATTCATTTTCTTTATAAAATAACAGAAAAAAACCGCTTCAGATCCCCAGACCCAAAGCAGTTTCTTAATTTCTCTATTAGATGTATTTCTGTGCCGCAGTAATGATTGCCAGCTTATATACTTCCTCAGTATTACAGCCGCGTGACAGATCGTTGATCGGCGCGTTTAATCCCTGCAGAATCGGTCCTACCGCTTCATAGCCGCCTAAACGGGCAGCAATCTTATATCCGATGTTACCTGCCTCAATATTAGGGAATACAAATGTATTGCAGTGACCGGCAACTTTAGAATTCGGAGCCTTCTGAGCAGCTACAACCGGTGATACGGCCGCGTCAAATTGGAATTCACCGTCAACATCAAAATCTAAATCCATAGCTGCCAGCTTTTCGCATGCGCTGACTACCTTATCAACAGCCGGACCCTTGCCGGAGCCTTTTGTCGAATAAGACAATAAACCAACCTTAGGCTCAATGCCGAATACTCTTGCCGTCTTAGCAGTTTCAACCGCAATCTCAACTAAATCCTCATCACTTGGATCAATGTTGATTGCGCAGTCACCCATAGCCAGTTTCTGATCATCCTTAAACAGAATGAAGCAGCTTGATACCAACTTACTGCCTGGTTTTGTCTTTACCAACTGTAAAGCCGGGCGAACAGTATCCGCCGTAGAATAAGTAGCACCGCCAACTAAGCCGTCAGCAAAGCCCATTTTTACTAACATAGTGCCAAAGTAATTAGATTTAGACAATGCTTTACGGCATGCTTCTTCATCCATTTTACCTTTTCTTAATTCAACCATTTTCGCAACAAATTCATCCATTCGTGGATCTTGAGCGATATCAATCATTTCAAGGCCGTCTGTACTCCATCCCTTTGATGCAGCCAGCGCATTGATCTCCTCAATATTGCCAAGCAGGATCGGAGCCAGAATTTCATCGTTCTTCAAACGAATCGCAGCTTCTAATACACGGGCATCATTACCTTCTGGGAATACAATTTTAGTTCCCTTGCCTTTAATTTTATTAATCATTTCTGTTAACATATTGCAGCCTCACTTTCACTGTATAATTATAGCGCCGTTTGACTAATAAAAAAAGGCTTTTTTGTTAGAAAAGCCAAGGATTATGCCTTAATTCTGCGAACTACCTTCAGGATGTTGTAGCCGATCAATACATTAAGCGGTATCATGACGCATGCTTTCACAATTCTCACAAACAGTGAAGCTGCCCATGGAATTCCATACATCACCTGCAGCCATATTGGCGTACAGCCAAACTGAATACATACCTCAATCAGCAATACGACCATCATCCAATTAGTCAATTCATGCAGATTCGCTTGGGGCATCTTATTTTTAATAAAATGAAGCGCCAGAATTAATATGGAAGACACCGCCACACAAATGAAACCGGCGGTAAATTTCATCCATAACTCGAAGGGAACCGCAGACGAATTAATGTTCACTTCATCATTCACTACAATAAATATAATCGACAGGATACATAAGATAACTAGACTTATATCCACCGCCATCATCATATTATGATCCGTTAGTTTTTTTGTTTTGCCGCTGTGATACCAAAGCGAAGGAATCACGCACACCAGAATATTTCCAAGCGTAAAGCCAAGAAATGGAAAAGATGTTGGATTGACCAGCAATCCCAATAGATCATAGACAATTCCCATAATAAATGCCCAGCCGGGCGCAATCAAAGATCCGCCGACAACAAGCATTACCTGAGTGAATCCTATCCTGAGGGAATCGATCCCAAACAGTGGAATTCGAACCGTAAACATCGATACAATCAGACTGAGAATGATAAACAACGCTCCCAGTATCATCGTTTTGCCATCTGCCTTTAAAGGGAAATGACGATAAATAAAAATACCCAGCAGGACAATTAAAACTCCTGCCGCTGCCTGTGCAATGATTGCATTCATATCCATAAACTTACCTACTTGCTACTCTCATAGTCACATGAAGAATTCTTCCTACTTCAGACGTACCTTTCGGTACTCCATAGGCGTTAATTCCGAGTGTAGATGCACCCGTACATGCTAAGCCAGAATGTCTATTGAGTAGACGCTCCTTTCATTTTTTGAAACATTTCCCGCACCAGCGAGATAAAATACAGGCTGCCGGTAATCAAAACGATATCGTCGCCTTCAAGACAATCATAAATTGCCTTGCGATAATCCTTGATGATTTTAACCGGATACCCTTCCGCTAATTTTTCCGCATCCTGTGCCCGATAAAAATTAAATTCACAGATTGTCAGATCATCGCTTAACGTCAGCAGCTGTTCAATCATGCTCTTTGTATTCTTATCCTTCAGGGCACTAAAGATAATCCTGACCTTCGGAAAAATTCTGGCGGCATCCACAAGCGCTCGTATACCCTGCTCATTGTGGGCGCCATCTATATAAACATCCGGATGAGTATGCACTTGTTCAAAGCGCCCCTTCCAGAATGCAGCGGCTAAACCTTCAATAATCATTTCATCACTGATTTCATACCCTAAACTTCTTAATTTGTACGCGGCTTCAATCGCCAGCGAAGCATTCTTTGCCTGATAGCCTGCCTTAGATAAAAGCTTGATGCCTTTAAAATTCCGATAATCAAACACAACACCTTGATCAACATGCAAATTCATGACTGCTTGGCAGCGGATTAATTGCGAACCCAATGAATCACATGTCTGTTGAAAGACATTAAGACAATCTTCTCTTGTTTCAGCAGTTATACAATCCTTCTTTGCCTTGATAATTCCCGCCTTTTCTTTCGCAATCAACGCGTGGGTATTACCAAGATACTGCATATGATCAAGACCGATACTGGTAATGATGCTAAACAGCGGATCAACCACATTCGTAGCATCAAGACGACCGCCCATGCCTACCTCAAAGAGCGCTATATCAACATCATGGCGCAGAAAATATAAGCTGGCAAGCAGCATATCGATTTCAAACATACTTAAATCATATTGCTCCCATAAATCAGCTGTTTCATTTGCCAGGGCCAGCAGCTCATCATTGCTGATAAATTCATTATTGATTCTGATACGATCATTATGAACTTCAAGATAAGGGGATGTGAATGTTCCAACCCGATAGCCTGCCTGCTGAAGAATGCTGCGCAGATAATCAGTGGTACTTCCCTTGCCATTTGTACCGCCGATATGCACGCATTTCAGCTTTATCTGGGGATCCTCAAGAACATGCAGCGCATAGGAAAACTTCACCAATCCTTTGTGGTTGTTTTTTCGTCCCTCGATTAATTCAATGACTTCATCAGCACTTTGAAATTTATGCATAAAACATTCTCATCTCTTTCATAATGAACCGTGAAACTTATTTGCTGCCTTACAAACTCCGCACTCTATTGTATCATACAAGAACTGTAAAACAAATATTTTAATCATAAGTCACTGTGTAATAGAAGCTGCATCTTCGCTCCCGATCAGTTTTATGCTACAATAGATTCAGAAATAAAAGTGAGGAAGCAGCTATGGTAAATATCGGTAATGACTGGGATGAATTATTAAAAGAAGAATTTTCAAAAGACTATTATCTTCAGCTGCGTAAGTTTTTAGTTGAAGAATATAATCATAATACGGTCTATCCAAACATGCATGACATTTTCAATGCATTGCGTTATACCTCATATCAAAACACCCATGTCTTATTATTAGGTCAAGACCCCTATCATGGTCCTAATCAGGCACACGGACTTTGTTTTTCAGTAAAAAAAGGCGTAACACCGCCGCCTTCATTAAGAAACATCTATCAAGAATTAGCAAATGAGCTTGGCTGTACCATACCGGAGCATGGTGAATTGACCAAATGGACAAGCCAAGGGGTACTGATGCTGAACACTTGTTTGACAGTTCGCCGCGGTCAGCCAAACTCTCATGCGGGTAAGGGCTGGGAAATTCTTACGGATAAAATTATATCGCTGATCAATGATAAAGAAGATCCTGTTGTATTCCTGCTTTGGGGGCGCAATGCGCAAAGCAAGGAAAAACTAATCACTAATCCGAAACATCTGATTCTGAAATGTGCTCATCCAAGTCCGTTTTCCGCGTACAACGGCTTCTTTGGCTGTAACCATTTCAAAATGACAAATGCCTTTTTGAAGGAGCATGGTTTAAAAGAAATTGACTGGCAGATTGAAAATTAAAATAAAGGAACTGATTTGAGGGAAAGCCTTCACTCAGTTCCTTTTTGTTTGACAAATTTTAATGTCCAGCCTGCGCTTTGATCCACTCCGCGTTCTTCTCACTTAATAAATCAGTACAAGCCTCTGCATCCGTCATACACTCATTATCGATAAGCGCACGCACACTTTCTTCATCAAAGATACCCATGGCAATTACATTGGCATTCTCTTTCAAGCCGACAAGATCCTGCTGCACAGCACCATTCATTGCGGTTACTTTCTCTTTTTGATGTCCCTTTGAAAAATTAAAGTTTTCCATTTCTTCTTCCGTGATTAACGGAACTAATTCTGTTGTATCCAGTAATAGCTGCATGCCTTTAACTGAATGCATCAATTCCAATAATTTTAAAGACGCATTCGGATAGATCGTGTCAGCATTAATACTATAACCATAGGAAACGGCAAGAGTTTTCAGCTGCTGTCCATCGATTAGCGGAAGCTTCTGAAAACGCAGGGTAATCTCATTGATTTCCTCGCTTTTTTCATACTGCATCCAAGGGCCGATCAATCCGCTTAGATAAGACTGTGAAATAAACCATTGATCAAACTGCGCCGGATCACTTTCAAGATTCAGACTTTTTTTGATGGTTATGTAATCATTCAGTGAATGAAGAAATGCTTCATTTTTAAAATTAACTACAGCTTCTTCTTTTCCCGGGAAATAACTACCATCACTGCTTAACAGCGGCAAAAGAAAGAGCGGGTTATCATAATAATAAAATAAATTATCGACATCCGTATCGGCCATTGATTCAAAGTTTTCAAACAGTTCAGGCTTGAGCCCCTTTTCCTCAATGGCTGTCAAATTCAGCGCATAAAGAAAGCCATCCGCAATCATCGGATAGTAACAATTCTTTACCGCATTGATTGTCGATGCAAAATCCTCACGGATACTAGCTTCAAAACTATCATGAAATGACGCAGGTATTTCATACAAATGGGATAATGCCGTTGCGACATCTTCATCCTTGATTAAAAACACATCATAAGGAATGCCTTTAAAACTTAATACACCTTCAAGAATTTCATACTCATTGATCACACTGATTTCAAGTGCATCGGCATTATCCGGATATGTCTCATTCCATAATGCTTTTAAGCCTTCACCATATGCTTCATTCTCTACCGCAACCTTTAAAACCGCGGATTCTTCTAATTTTATCTCTGCTGAACATGCAGTAAGCAGGCATGCCATCGCGAGTAAGATCCATTTTTTCACGTTATCACCGTTGTAATTGTACACATTTTTCTGCCGATTGGCAATTGATATTCAGGGATTTACCATTGACAAGCAGAGATATTTTGCCATAATTAAGATATGTCAATTTAAGGAGGAGCTATATGGATCAGTTATCATCCCTCGTCTATTCCATTCCGGCTTTATTAATTGCGCTGACGCTGCATGAGTTTGCCCATGGCTGGGTATCGGATAAACTGGGCGATCCAACGCCTAGACGTAATGGCCGCTTATCATTAAATCCTCTGCACCATCTTGATCCGCTTGGCACCCTGTCGCTGTTTCTGTTTCGCTTCGGATGGGCAAAGCCGGTTATGGTAAATCCAAATTATTACCAGAATAAAAAACAGGGTATGGTAAATGTCGCGTTGGCAGGGCCTATGATGAATTTCCTGCTTGCCTTTATCAGTATCTTTGCCTATTATGGGATTATAAAAATGCTGCGTATCGGGCTGATTCCTTTGCATGGCGGCATTATTACTTCAATTTTTGATTATCTGTTAGAATTTTTGCCCTTCCTGCTTAGCTATAACCTGGGGTTAGGGATTTTTAACCTTATTCCGATTCCGCCGCTTGATGGTTCTAAATTTTTAAATGCTTTGCTTCCTGAACAGCTGTATTTCGGCATTATGCGTTATGAGCGTTACTTTGCGCCGATCCTGATTTTGCTGCTTTATACAGGAATTCTTAATATCCCCTTAAATTTTGTGAATGATGCGTTATTTAATCTTATGAAAAATATCAGTCTGACGATTCTTCAACTATAAGCTGCATGCAGCTTTTTTTCATATAAATAAAAAGGGCATAAAGCCCTTTGTTAGTGCAACCGCAAAATGAATCTTTGAAGCAGATTATCTTCCATATAAATCATCGGCCAGTTAGGATAGATATAAATCATCCGCATCAGCCAGATACCAAACCAAATCAGCATCATCAGCCAGAACAACCGCCGCCAAAGTGTTGATTGTAAAAACTGTCGATTCTTAAGCCAGCCGAAACCGCTGATTAAAACAAATATCAACAGCACATAAAGGGCTGGGTTAAAGAAATAGGCTTCTTGAAACCTGCCCTGCACAAAATAATAGAAGGCGGTACTCATCCCGCAGCCCGGACATGGAATACCGGTAATTTCCTGAATCGGACAGTACCAGCCAGCAACTGCTATACATCCTATGATCAGCAGAATCGGCAGCAGCTGTTTAGTATGTGACTTCATCCAATACGTGGTTTAATTCACTTTGATTAATTGCCATTGAAATCAGCGGCAGCATCAAAACAGCCAAAATCAGACAGATAATAGATATTGAACCAACCCGCATTCCCAGATTATATTCCATATCTTCAATCTGTCGGGCAATCTTATAATGCCAGTAGATTCCATATAATCCGCAAGTAAAAAAAGTCAGCAAAACATCGACGACGCCATTATTGGAATTGGAACAGCTGACTTCATTTAATTCTTCCCCAAGTTTATAAATCAGATAAATATAATAAATTCCGCATGTAAATATACTTAAACAGAGGACTGCCCCTACACTTCTTTTCTTAACATTCATAATTAACCTCTTTTCAATACCAAAACAGATAATGGTTCAACTTTAACGATTCGCTGCTCTTCAGGTGTTATTTTACCATCTTTAAATATCAGATGATAATTATTCTTCATATCATATTCGTAATAATTTTGAGTTGGGTTAAAAATAACCGCCACATCATTGATTTCATCCTTCATGCGATAAACCAGTGCGCTGTGATTGATTTCCTCAAAGCTCACATATTCAAGTATATCCTGAGTAGTAGCATAGGAGAAACAAGGCAGTGATTTTCGCAAAGCAATACAGTCTTTGGCAAATTCCACAATCGACAGATAGCGGTTGCGGCGTTCATAATCAATACGATTAATCGAATCAGAGTCACAATATGTATTCGGTTTGCCATGCTTCGTCCTCGCAAATTCTTGACCGCTGTGAATAAACGGTATGCCTTGCGCAAAAAGTACGGCCGCCAGACATAATTGCTGACGCTTTATTCTTGTTTCACGGGTATCTTCACGGCAGCAGCTTTTCAGCTTATCCCAGCATGTCATATTATCATGGCATTCAACATAGTTTACTGCCTGCTGAGGACTTGAGAAATAGGCCGCAATATTATTCTTATTCGTTACACTGGCGCTTAACACATCTTTGGCTACCTGTATCAGTGACAGATCATTGGAACAGTAACCTTTCACGTCGATTTCTTCAACACTTGTACGTCCCTTGATGACATCGCGGAAACGATCAGAGAAATGCGCGATCATCGGCATTTTATCATGATTCGCAATCGATGCACGGCGATTTGGATCAAGATAGGAAGGCATATCCCATCCCTCACCATAAATGATAAAATCACGATTGATTTCACGGCACCGGCGGTATACTTCATTCACAGTATCCACATCAAGAATCCCCATTAAATCGAAGCGGAAGCCATCGATTCTGAAAGTTTTTGCCAGATAAACACAGGCATCAACGATAAACTTTCTCGCCATAAAGCCAGTGGAATCAAAATCATTACCGCACCATGTGCCATTGGAATAATGACCAAGCTCATTCATTTGAAAATAATAACCGGGCACAATTTTCTGAAAAGAACTGGTCGGCAAATCAAAAACATGGTTAAATACCACATCAAGCACAACACGCATTCCATTTTCATGCAGCTTATCAACAAGTTCACAAAAATCATTGATTCTGGACATCGGATCAAATGAATTGCTGGCATAGCTGCCTTCTAAAGTCATATATTGCAAAGGATCATAACCCCAATTATAAAACAATCGCTGGTTGTATTCATCTACCGAACCAAAATCCAGTACCGGCATCAGCTGAACGTGGGTGATCCCTAATGTTTTTAAATAACTAAACCCAGTATTTAATGACTTGGTCGTTTCATTTTCTTCCACAAAGCCTTTAAATTTACCAGGATGACTGACACCGATATTCGGTTTCATTGTAAAATCACGAACACTGGTTTCATAAATGATAGCTTCTGTATTGCCATGCATGATTGGCAGCTGACCTTCAGCCATTTTAATTTTAGATAAGTCTGCAACGATAGAACGAGTAGAATTAATTGTTGATGATTTGCCGTAAGGATCAATGGATTCATTCCATATGCCATTGACACGGACATGATAGACGTATTTAGCAAGTTCATAATCACCCTTTAAGGTTAATCTGAACGTACCCTTTTCACTCTTCTCCATCATATGTATTTCCGGCTGATCCTTGCGCTGAATTTCCAAGCAGACCTTAGCTGCCGTCGGTGCCCATATCACAAAAGTTGTGGCAGCCGGCGTATAATTAGCCCCAAGATCATTTCCATCATAGGCAAACATCGCATCAAAGCGCGGCCGCTTCACGATATAAGAGTATTGCAGAATCGTTGACCGGGCAAATTGATGAAGTACCTGGTATTCTCTGCCGATTTCAATTTCATGCAGCACTCGGCATGTATATTTGATATGAGTCGTTAAAGGCTCTACGGACAAAATCTGCAATTCATCAATATTGCCAAAATCATCACGCAGATAAAATTGACGGCTTACCCCGTCATAGCTTTCTTTTGAGAAAAAAATTACGATTTTATCAAAATCGTCTAAATAAGCTTCAAAATAATCAACAGCTCGCATATTATCACCTAATTTATAGTATAAACTATTTTTAGAGGTTGTACCAGCCGTACCTTAGCTTTACGAATTGATTTTTTCCTGTTATGATAGTGTCATGAAAAAGAAAATAGTGATTATTCTTGTGCTGATCGTTTGTGTAATGATGGCACTGGGACCAATTTTATCTTACTTAGTTTAATAAGAAAAGTGGTGAAAACTGGAAAAAGGCGCATTTCATTCAATTGAAACGTGCCTTTTTTGTATTATTTTCTAATCATTGATGCGAAATATGCGGCTCCAAATGATAGTATCGGAATATAACGGTAGCATTGAGTGAAGCTGCTTAATAAGGGAAGATTGAACTCAAGATCGAATAAATTAGGAATGATCCATAAGAGAAGTATTGATGCGTTAGCAAGCAATAATAATAGAATTGTTAAAATTAGACAAGGAATAGGTTCATTCTTTTTTGTTTCACCATAGAACAGGATCAAACCTGCCCCAAATGGAAACAATGAAAGCAGTACAATATAATTGACAAAAAGATGTCCTAAGCCTGACCATGTATCGCCGACTGGGTTCGCCAGTGCTTCGATACCAAAGCCAATCAAAACCCATATGATGAATAAACCAAGCTTCTTATTCATATACTTCCCCCTTTGTAATGATAATTCCAAATATATTTAATCAACTTTTCGATACCAAGAGCTACTATAACTGCCTGTACCTCTCTTAACAGTAAATTCAATGCGTCCTGCTACATTTTCATTCTCGAAAGAATATGTTGGTTTCCATGAAGATACTCCATTTAGTGAACCAGAATGAGCAGAACCAAGATTTTTCGATGTAGTTTGAGTTAAAACACCTGCGCTCTCTGTCATACCATTGTTAGTAATGGTTAATGTTGTGCTAACCATAGTAACAGGACTTTCTAAATCTACTACCTCAAACGACAATTTAGTAATTTTGTAATAAGTTGCATTTTTATTTATAGTTGAAGTATATTTCGTATAATCAATCGTGCCTTTGATTTTAACTGCATAACTAATATGATTAGAGTGATTATATGAAAAAAGTAACCAATTTTATAATAGTTATTTTTGTATTTTTGTTAAATTTTGTCACTGTAAATGCACGAGAAAATCCTCATAAACCTGACCTTGACTTAAATAACTATGTTTTGGCTAGCCAAAACATAGTTGAAATTGGAAATGTAGAATTTATAGAGGAAATTTATTATGAAGATAAGCCAAGATTATTAATGGATGCACCAATTGTTTATGATGAAATATCATATATGTATACCCTTCGATCTTATGTTGTAGATACATTTGGCAGTTTGTCGGAAACAACTTTCTGTGCTTTTTTAACACTTTTTTTGAAAATCTACTTTACCTTTCGTCAACCCCCAATAAATAGTTTTTAACTTAGTAATGAATGTAAGCCCTTTCACGCTTAAATACTATCTTATTTTTATATCGTTGTCAAATCGCATTTATGATATGATACATGAAATATAATTCGTTTGCGGTAAATTCTAAGTATCCACAATTGATTTAGTTCCATATTATTAGAAACAGTGAAGTTTCATATATAAATATAAAAATTAAATGCTGTAATTTACACATTACCTATGATTTATCTCACTGTTTTGTAAGCACTTGAATACAACGGCCATCTTAAGTCCATATAACAAATAAGTGTTTTATCTTACTCTAAATTGCATGAATAATAAAAAGCGTGTCTCAGCTTATCTGAAACATCGCTTTTCTTCGATCACTTCACGTTAATTTTTTCAATATGCCAAATATCTCTGACATATTCTTCAATTGTACGGTCTGATGAGAAATAGCCTGACTGAGCAATATTCAGCAGACACATTCTAGCCCAGCCGCTGCGGTCTTCATAACGCTTGCGGATATTAGCCTGGGCTTTTTCATATTCATCAAAATCTGCCAACAGCAGATATTCATCATTTTTAAACATCAACTCATCATAGAGTAGTTTGAATTCATCCTTATTCTGAGACCATGTACCGTCAATAAAGCTGTCGACGATTCGCTTCAGCGTTTCATGAGTATTATAGTAGTCCCAAACATGGTATGAATTAGCACGCTTGATCTCTTCAACCTCTTCAGCACGCAAACCGAAGATTTCCGCATTTTCATACCCGACACGTTCAACAATTTCCACATTTGCACCGTCAAGCGTTCCCAGTGTAATTGCTCCGTTCATCATAAATTTCATGTTGCCAGTACCACTGGCTTCCTTGCCGGCCGTCGAAATTTGTTCCGATACATCAGCGGCATTCATCAGAATTTCCGCAATTGATACACTGTAATTAGGAATAAAGACAACCTTCATATAGCGGTTGATTTCCGGATCGTTATTTACCATAGCCGCGATTGAATTAATCAATTCGATAACCTTTTTCGCAAAGTGATAAGCCGGGGCTGCCTTAGCCGCAAAAATAAATGTACGCGGATAGATTCTGAAGCTGCTGTCTGCCTTCATTCGCTGATACAGATAAATAATATGCATTACATTCAAAAGCTGACGCTTATAGGCATGCAGACGTTTTGCCTGCACATCAAAAATCGAATTAACATCAACCTCAATGCCGACATTCTTTTTGATATAATCTGCCAAAATCTGTTTTCTTTCCATCTTCACTTCTAAGAAACGCTGCTGAAGCTTCACATCATCGATATGATCCATCAGCTTAACTAGATCCTGCGGATGCTTGATGAAGGAATCACCGATCGTATCCTTTAAAAGTTCTGTCAGCTGTGGGTTAGAATAAACAAGCCAGCGGCGATGTGTGATGCC
>OHAS01002397.1_pt1 | contig 13508 bp, 9 predicted proteins | sample 1577131 | NCBI WGS metagenome assembly OHAS01 (sample SAMEA3541566, study PRJEB24748) | human gut metagenome | biome: human gut; feature: human-associated habitat; material: faeces | place: China | collected 2012 | reverse complement strand
AAAGATATCTCATCTGAAATATCTCCGGTTGTTCGACTGAAAGTCCGTGGCATTATGCCATTAACCGTTTTGGCTACAGCAAATTGCCGAAGATACCATAAGACTTCATTAATAGCGGCAGAACGTTCCATCCAACCATTTTGTACAGCAATACAAAGGAGTCCGACTCTAAAACCATCTCGTTCTATAGTACAATCTTTGTCTTTGACAGCCAAACAACGTCGAGTATAATCGTATTGTATCCTTTCAAGAAATTCATCATCAGAGAGTGATTCCAACGTTGTCGGATCTTGAGTAAGAAAAGGCTTATCTTCTATTTTCAATCGAGTATTTTCCACATCTGAATCGGTACATGCAGATATAGGTGAAAATACCATCATCATCAATATAATTGCAACAGTTTTCATGGCATAAGAATTATTATTTAAACCGGCATTCCTCAGAACACCGGTTTAAAGTCTGATAAAATGATTATCACATCCACATATGTTGTTAATAACCTGGATTTTGTTCAAGATTACTCTTCTTTATTTCTTCCACAGGAATGGGCCACAAATCATTTTTGGGATCATAGTCTCTAGTAAGGAATACATAGTATCTATAACTTTTTTCCCCGGTAACGGCATTACGTTTTATTTCAACTCCAATTACATCCTGAGAGAAATCTTTCTCGGCATCTCTCCAACGGCGAGCATCATAAAATCTATTTCCTTCAAAAGCCAATTCTACACGCCGTTCATGCTTGATTTTATTAAGTAATTCAACTCCTGATGCGGCAATAGATGGCATATTAACACCTTCTCTTTGGCGGATTTTATTCACGTACTCATTGGCCAACTGTTCATTACCAAGATGGTATTGGGCTTCTGCATAAGTAAGATAAAATTCAGACAAACGCATATAAATCCAAGGTTGCTCACTACCAACCGTACTTGTATAATCCCAATCCGGATTGAGTGATTTCAAAATGCCATAACTAAGTTTTGAACCATTCCACCACCAATTCACATTGGTATTTCTACTGTCAGCTCCACCGTCCCACATTTCAATTTCACGTCCTTTCCATTCATTTCCATCATAGTAAATAGACATTTTCAATCGAGGGTCACGATCCTCATAAGGATGATCCGGATCATAATCCGATGCATTGGGATTAAGAATTGGAGTCAAGTTTGATTCATCTCCCTCATATCCAAGTACCGGAATTTCACCTTTCAATGTTTCATATTGATCCACCATGGTTTGAATCGGATTTTCAGACACCCAACCACCTGAGCCGCTGGGGAATCTCCATTCGTCAATTCTGTGTCCTCCACGATAATGGAAATAAGAATCCCCACTCATGCTATAACTCTCACCTCCATATTCATCAATGAACTGCTTAAAGAATATCACCTCAGAATCATTGGCATTCAGAAAAAGGTTCTGATAATCAGAAGATAATTCATATTCATTGAGGTTGAAAAGCTCTTCGCAAGCCAAAGCTACATTTTGCCAACGGCTCTTTTCGTTATCAGAATTGAATAGTGGGCTAGCATAAAACATAAGGGCACGAACTTTCAAAGCTAAAGCAGCACCTTGGGTAATACGGCCAAAATTGTCACCTGTAGCATCACTGCGAGATAATAAATCCGGCAATATTTCATCAATTTCCTTTACTACAAAATCTGTTATATCTTTCACAGAAGAACGTTCCACATTGAAATTATCATTTGGATTAAACGTTTTTGTGATCAATGGCACTGCTCCATAACGTGACATCAGTTCTGTATAGAACCAAGCCCTGAGCCAACGTATTTCTGCACTATATTGCGCCATTAGTTTAGACTCACCAATAGAAGCATCAAATTTCTCCAGAAAATTATTATTATTGCTGATAGCTTGATAAGCCTCATGCCAAAATCCTCCATAGAAAAACATATTATCACTGGTAATACCTCCGGCAAGATACTTATCACAACGTGTTTCATGCATGTGATAAGATTCATCCGTGATACCGGTCATTCGCAATCCACCCGTAAACTGTTGAAAGCCATGTGGAAGTTCATTGTAACGTGCATTAACATATAATTTCACCATTTCAGGGTCAGACCAGGTAACAGTCTCAGATATTGAATTCAACGGTGACAAATCAAGTACATCAGCACAAGAAGATATACTGAGAAACATAAAAGTTCCGAAAATAATCTTTTTCATAATATTCTGCTTTTAAAAAGTTAAGTTTAAGCCACATGTAATAAGACGTTGTTGAGGGTAATACCAACCTACTGCATCAGTACTTTCCGGATCTCTGAAACCTACATTATCATAGATAAAGAAGAGATTGTTTCCTGTTACCGATAGGCGAAGATCTTGTAAACCCAGTTTCTTAAGCATCTGTTTCTCAAACCGATATGAGAGTTCCACATTTTTCACTCTCAAGAAAGATACGTCTTTCACCCATATATCACTGATATACTGAATATTGCTACTACTCATATCGAATGCGGCAGGATATTTTGCATTCGTATTCGTTTCTGTCCAACGATTCACAAAGTATTCCCTATCTTGATTCAAATCCCAAGGATTAAAAATCGTTTTTGCCATTCCCTGGCCTTGAAGTAAAATATTAATCCCAAAACCTTTCCATTCCGCACCAAGTGTAATACCATAGGTGATTTTGGGAGTAGAAGAGTTTGAAAGAATAATTCTATCATCCCCATTAATCACTTTGTCATCATTGACATCTACAAATTTCACATCACCCACTTTTGCATCAGCAAAGTGCGGATAATTATCAATTTCTTCTTGCGATTGGAAGAAACCATCGCTTTTATAGACCATCAGATAATCCACCGGATGGTTTGTTCGACGTTGCCATTCAGGGGTATCGGCAGCTTCATCCATATAAATAATCTTGCTCTTTGCAAAAGAAAAATTCACCCCGGCATTATAATTCACTGTTCCTATTTTATTAAAGTGATTGAGAGTCACTTCTACACCTTGATTAGACACTTTACCAATATTTTCATCAGGAAGAGTCAGCCCTGTAAACACAGGAACAGAAGCATTGCGAGGAGTCAGAATATCACTACGTCTCTCATAAAAGTATTCCACACTACCTGTGAGCATTGAACTTCTCAGCCCAAAGTCAATACCCAAATTATATTTCTGAGCAGTCTCCCACGTAATGTTTACATTCGGATAAATTCCCGGAGTAAGCCCCTTTGATAAGATTTTCTTCTCACCAAATACATAAGAGGTGTTTCCTGAATCAAGATTATAGAATTGTAAGTATTGAAAATTAGCTACGCGGTCATTACCCAACATGCCCCATGAAGCACGGAGTTTCAAATTATCGAACAAATTTTTATTGAAAAAACTTTCTTCAGATATTCTCCACCCCAAAGATAAACCCGGAAACCACCCCCAGCGTTTGCCCTTTGCAAAATTAGCAGAGCCATCGCAACGCAAAGTAAATTCAGCCAAATATTTGCCTGCATAATCATAGTTTAGCCGCCCAAAGAAGTTCGCACGGGCACTTTTCTCACCGGAACCCGTCTTTTGCTGCCCCTCGTCAGCACCCGTGAATAGATAAGGAAGCTGAGGAGTAACCAGATTCTTTCTGGAGGCAGAAAAAAATTCATATTCATGTTGATACTGCTCATACGCTACAAAACCACTCACTCGATGGTTGCCAAATGTGCGGTCATAACCCAACATCAGATTGACAGTCTTGTTTGTTGTATGATCAAACTGCTGGAACAACGAAGTAGTACCTGTCTCATCCCGATTATTAACATATTTCCCTGTAGATGCATCTAGCGTATAGATATCATAAGGGTTAGAAAGATCTTTGCGGTAAGTAGTGTAATAATCATACGCAAAATAGCCACTCATATACAAGCCTTTAGTAATAAAAGGCAAATTCCATCTGGCAGAAAATTTACTTTCCAAACGAGTTTTTTTTGTACTCTTATTTCCACTACTTCCATCAGCTAACGGAATAGGATTTCCTGTTGTTGTCTTATGTAAAGTACCATCCTCATAATAAGGAAAATCATAAGGAGCAGAAACAAAAACCTGACGAATAAGGTCAGAAGCGCTTAATGTAGGGGATTTAACTTCACCGACACGATATGAGAAATCTACTCCCACTTTCAAATTCCTACTTAACTGCACATCAAAGTTTCCACGGCCATTATACTGCTTATAACCATAATCCTGACTTTTATATATAGCATCTTGATCCAGATATTGTCCTGATATATAGTACTTGAACTTGTCATTACCACCTCTTAGAGTGATGTTATGTTGTTGTTCTATTGACCATTTATCAATAGCCTCCGACCACCAGTCCGTATTCCCCCAAACAGAAGTATCAACTGTTCCATTGCGATAGGCAGCAATAACATCTTGATACTCCATAGGGCGACCATTTCTGAAATTTTGTTCATCAACCCATGTCAAATACTCCTCCGCATTCATAAGATGTGGCCGACGTGTAGGTTGAGTAAACGATACAGTTCCATTATAGCTAATAGCAGGTTTGCCTTCTTTACCACGTTTGGTCGTAACAAGAATTACTCCGTTAGCAGCTTGTGCACCATAAATAGCGGCCGAAGCATCTTTCAGTACACTAACACTTTCAATATCTTCCGCAGTAAGACGTTCAAAACCATCACGGTTGGCAATGCCATCAATAACATACAATGGAGAGTGATTACCTAAGGTTGACAATCCTCGAATTGTGATTTCAGTAGACTCCTCACCAGGATTTCCTGAGCGACTGTTCACGGTAAGACCACTGATTCTACCAACAAGATTATTTGCCACATTACCCGTTTTGGTTACAGCAATATTTTCATTGTTTATCGATGATACAGAACCGGTCAGTGTTTCTTTTTTTTGTACTCCGTAACCTACTACAATCACATCTGAAAGAGTTTGAGAATCTTCCTTCATTGTCAATTTAATAGCCTGTCCGGCAGAAGTAATCTTCACACTTTCCGATTTATAACCAATATAACTAAAGACCAGGATTTCACCCACCGCACAGTTTAAAGAAAAGTTGCCATTCACATCCGTGATTGTCCCCCTGTTTACATTTCCTTTAACTTGAACCGTTACCCCGACAAGCGGTAAAGCCGATTCATCCGTTACAACACCCTTCACCATTTTAAGATCAGAGCTTTGCATAATAGACTCTGCTTCTACCATATTAGCAGAAACCATAGGCATTGTAGTGACACATAGTGCCAAGGCTACTAACAGAACTTTTCCATTAGCAAGAATTTGATGATGTTTTTTCATTTTATTTAGCTTTCAAGTATTTAACATTCAAGTGTTCTCGTATCTATTTTTCAGACCGAATATAAACAGAAACTTTATAAATTCCAGGCCCAAAGAATTTTATATCTGTAGTAGGTGTATAAAAACTGGGATCAATTTTGTTGTATGTACCATAAGGTTGTTCTATAGAATCTACCTCCCGACCTTTCACTACCAAATACTTATTATGATTAGTTTCATCACCATTTAGGTTGCGGCTGACAACAAAAGTACCATCCTGCTCAAACCCACCTTCCGAAACGCGCATGATGTAGCCAATGCCTTTCTTCGATGAATTAAATGTAATTTTCAGACCGGCTCCTGCAACAATAAATTCATCATCATCCGTCTGTATCACAATCCCATAACAGCTTCCTTCGTTTTTATTCTCATAGGCAACATCCAATACATATTTACCCATTTCAATACGCTCGCCCGATGCATTAGAATCATTAAGCAGTCCTACCATTTTAGAACTACCTGCATATTTTGTAATCAACGGAGCAAGCTCTTTTACCACTAATGACGTTCCGGCATAAACCTTATCATTCACCCGATCCTCAATACCAAAAGGAGAGAAGCCCATCGCTCCATATTGCCCAAAAGCATACATAGCCCAAGCATGGTTCATTCTTACCTCCGGAATAAAGAGAGGGTTGTCATATCGATAATAGTCGGCTACAATCGATTTGAAGTTGGGTAAATAAATATCGGGACTCAAGAAGTCAACAGCTGGTGCCGCTGCTTTCCAAATATCCATTACGATGTCAACAGGTCCGCCATTAGGATATACTCCCGGTAGATCTTCCTCCTTTTGTACAAGCCAGCAGTTGCAATACATAGGTAGTGGATATTCCGCTTTTCCCGCTTCTGCAACATGATTTATGTAAGAAGCATATTGCCATACGGTACAATAAGCTTTTGACTCATATCCATTACCAAACACTTCTTCCCAAGTACCAGTATTTTTTTTACCATTTTCACGCCAAACCTTAGCAATACCGAGCTTCAATCTTTTCTCATTCTTCTTCAGATATAAAGTTAATGCGTTGGGAACTTGCTGCTTTAGCGCATCTTTTCCCATTTTCGAATAATCCATATCCTGAAAAATACCGACTTCATTTTCAGGTTGCGCTATAATAACAGTTTTGTGGATGTCATTCTCACGAATATGCGCCATTAATGCTGCAAAAGCCTTGGAGTCTGCTCTCATAGTTGCTTCACAGAAGGGAGAGAGTATCTCTATAGGCTTGCCGTCAGGTGAAATGACACGCTGAAAACGTTTTGTATCACGCTTTACCCACTCAGGAGCATAACTGGATTCACCATTTTTCCATGACCCGAACCATAAGATTCCTACACGAAGACCATTTCGGTACGCACCGGCCATAAGACTATCAACTAAAGAAAAATCAAATTGCCCTTCCTTGGGTTCAATATCTTCCCAAGCCACCGTGGCAAGAACAGAGTTGAGATTCAATTTGGTCAATTTGCGAAGAACTTTATTCATATACTGTGGAGTGGATGCAGATGAATTATGCAATTCTCCACACACCATCAGCATAGGAACACCATCTACTTTTAATATGGTATGTCCATATTCATTTTTTGATAACCGAGAAGGTACATCACCATTGCCTCCCCACGAAAGAGTACTAAAGAGTAGCAATACCAACATTAATTTTAATTTTCTTGTTTTCATGATATATAGTTTAATATTCATCGGTAATTAATACCGTTTGATTTTCTGCTGTAAATTTGCAATCTATATCTGATGAACGAAAATAAGCCTATGCTACTTTAATTCACTAATAATTTTCCTACTTCAATCATACTACATCATTTGCACTACAAGGTTTTATAAATGCTTATTTTAAAGGCTTTTAATTTTGCACTACAAATCAAATACATTACCTTTGCACTACATCATTAAACATTAATTCAATGAAAAAACACTTCATCATTATAGTATATATCATCCTCTTTCTGTCACCTGGAATAACGGCACAGATACCTTTTCAAATCGATAACTTTTCAATCAGTGACTATCATGGAGGTATTCAAAACTGGGGAATTACTGTCAACAATGGGAAAAATGTTTTTTGCGGCAACTCTGAGGGACTGCTGAGATACAATGGGAATGACTGGCAAATGATGTCACCGGGAGGCAGTTTCACCGTACATGCTGTAGCTTGTGTAGGAGACAGGATTTATGCCGCAGGGAAAAATAACATTGGATATTTCAAAAAAAACGATGTAGGAGAATATATTTATAATTCGCTCCGCGACAGTCTTAAGACAATGGGAATCACATCAATAGATTTTTGGAATATAGCCGTAAAAGACAATAAGATATATTTTCATTCATATAGCGATGTAGTGATGTATGATGGAAGCAAGTTTATTCCAATTTATATAACTCACTTTACCAAAGGGGTATTCTTGGTAGAAGATAAAGTCTTATTGCATGATAATGATGGCATATTATATGAATTAGAAGATAACAGGAAAAGAAAATTTTCAGACAACCACATTTTTACAGATCGGGATATACGCTTTGTTACCAAATCGGATGACGGTTATCTATTCTGTTTCAGCGACGGTTCAATTTATAACCTGAACAAAGGAGTGGTTGCTGAAGTCCTAACTCTGAGGAATGCCAAAAATAACCCTGTAGTTATTGATTGTGGTGATATGATTAACGGACATCTTGCCTTAGGGACAATAGGTGACGGCGTATTTATAGTGAATATAAAAACTAAAGAAAGTTTCAATTTTGGCAATAATTACCTCCAAGATCAAAATGTTCATGGCATCTGTTGTGTCGATTATAATCATATTTGGCTTTCTCTGGACTGTGGAGTCGCAGTGGTAAGAATTAATCCAGAAGTCTTTCGATGGAAAACCATTGCAGAAATAGGAACTTTCTTTGATGCCACACATTTCAACGGTCAAACATATATTGCGACCAACCGTGGCCTTGTAAAGTTTCCCGATGGAGATTTTATATCCGTAGACTATTATCCACTTAAATTTGAGATACTACACAACCAACTTCTTTGTGGGTCAACAAGCTATTTGCATATAACAGGAGAAAAAAGCAGCGATGTCATTCCCTGTAATGGAGTAGAACAATTCTGCTATATTACAGACAAACAGCATATTTATTCATACATTCGTTCTTATCAAGGTATCAGTCTTCTTAATTTTGAGAACAATAAGTGGAAACTCAAGAACAGTTTGAGAGGCCAAAATCATTTTGATCATATCCATGCAGAAAGTTTAAATATAATATGGGGAATAAATTACGGTGAAGAAATAGTAAGAATGTGCATCAATGCCAATATGGAAACAATAGATAAAATTGAGCGTTTTGACCATATTGACGGAAATGAGATAAGCGCCTACATTGGAATCTTCCAATCTAACAATCAATCATTGTTTGTAACTCGTAATGGTGTATATTCCTACAACGTTTCCTTGAAAAAATTTCATAAGGAAGAACAACTTACCAAAGAATTTCCAGCACTGGAAACACTGCAATGCATCACAACCAGCAGCAACCATGAGCTATGGATAGCAACCAACGAAGAAATCCTTCTATACAACATCCATGACATGAGCGTCAAACTACAAAAAAAATGGTCTATAGCTGAATTCGGACTAATGAGATACAACTATCGCGCAAATATCGCAACAACAGAAGATTCTCTTGTATATATAGGTACCAACCAAGGTACAGTTGTCATTGACCGCCGGAACCAACGCCATCGTGCCAATAAAAACACCAGTCCGTATATCGAATCTGTAAGCTATGGCTCTTCTCCTGCTACTTTTGTAGCAATAAAAGAAGGTGAGATACATATACCATATCATGCCAAGCATATTACAGTAAGTATAGCCAATGATATTGCATCGAATTCAAATTCTATTTCTTATTTTCTTGAAGGAGAGTCGGAAAAGTGGAGTAAATGGCAAAATACAGGAAAGATAGAATATACACAATTAGCTTCAGGAAGTTATACCTTACATGTGAAATCAGGAAATGACAAAATGGCTTCAATGAAAATAATCGTAGATTCGCCATGGTATTTCAAATGGTGGATGATACTGTTCTACTGCTTATTGTTTATGCTTACGATTGGTATCACCGTACGTTACATCAGTAAACGAAAATTAGCACATTTAAAAGCCCAACTTGATGAACAGAACAGATTACATAAAGAAGAACTTAGGATAGAAGAAAACAAACGCCTACAGGAAAAAGTAAATACACAGCAAAATGAGTTGCATAATCGATTACGTTACCTTACCCAAAAGAAAGAACTACTTGATAATCTTTCTAAAGAAGTAGAACGGCAGTATCGAGAACTTGGATCCCGCTACCCCAAAGATATGTATATGACACTTATGAAATTGATTCAAAGTGGAGAATCTGAAGAAGACAAACAGCTTACCTCAGAAAACTATTTTGTTGAAGTACACTATGAATTTATGCAACGTCTTCACATTATGAAACCAGAACTTAGTCCGCAAGAACTCAAGTTTTGTTGTTTGATCCGAGCAAACTTATCCACCAAGGAAATCGCAAGTATTCTCTCCATAGAGACTCGTAGTGTTGAACTACGACGCTATCGCCTAAAAAAACGCCTGACTCTTTCTAAAGAAACATCACTAACAGAGTGGTTGCTATCTGTATAATTCTCCGTATCCGCTCCATATCTCTCTTGTGCGTATAGATAAGGAGATAGCACGAAGAGGACATGAATTTAATACATAGAAAACAAGAAAATAGATTCAGAGAAAAACCAACATAAGAATTATCTGCCACAGCACAGAAAAGATGAATTTTATGGCTCAAGAAGAATACAGCATTCCTTATATTTACCCGTTGGTTGAATAAAAATAGTGCGTATTTCACTTGTCCGATGATCCGATTCCGATTGTGTTGATATATTGTAACACCATCATCGTAGCTGTTTTTTCAGCTACTCAGGTAAAGAGAACACGTGATTGTTTGACGTAATCTTGTATCATCATAAATTGGTCATTGAGTTATGAAAATACAGTTTCAATACATTTCCTGCAGCGCCTGTATGCCCAAGAAGGTGGTGTCCAATTACTTTAATTCAGGCGATATGGCACTTCTAGTTCAATGTTGGGCATATTGAACAAATCAAACTGAACTTTGGCGCTAAGATACCCCTTTTCACCAAGTATACAGGTTTCCCTTTCCAAGAAGAGAACTGTCATGTCTTTGTAGAACGCTCCCACCGTCAACTCTCTCTTCTGTATCGTACCGGAAGTGAGTATCATTTGGAATCCCGCCGCCTGAATACAGGTTTGTACCGTCTGCACCGTGAAGAAGTCTCTTCCGGTTTCCTTCCCATCCCATGGAGCCGCCTGAATGAATTTCTGACCTTACACAAGCCTTCCAGAAAACAGGCGCGGTCTGATCCGTAGATAACATGTAGGATTACTTGTCAAATAACATTCATCAATCCCCGTGTTGGTAAACCGTCCTCCCGGCAGGGCTACACCTTTTCTTGCAGATGGCTACACCTTTTGGAGGCGATGGCTACACCATCCGCAGGGAAAGGTGTAGCCCTGCAAAAGCAGTACCACAGCTATCTTCTGAGCGGATACAGAGTCGTTCTACTATATTCCTCCTGACATCCTCATGTTACATTTTTATACTTCCAAAAGTTTTAAAAAAAGTACTTCCTTAAATGACTGTTAGTCGGTACGAAATTAGAAAATCACTGATTATTCGTATCTTTATATCATTATTTAAAGACAGAAAAGAAGGAAAATTCCTACAGTCGTTTCCGCAAAAGCTTCACCCGTAAGATCATTCCGCACGCACGCCAGCCCATTAATCCTTCCCCGGGAAGAGGCGCTCAGACCCATGCCTGAAGGACTCAGCCTAGAAGGGGCGGTGAAGATAGGGGAAGAAGTGAGCAAGCGGTATGCCGTCCGCTCCGTGCAGTTCTACGTTATCCGCATCATCCGTCCCAAATACAAGCTTGCCGACAGACGTATTGTAACCGCTCCCATACCCGTGATGGCGCAGCGCATCCGCACAGCAATGCTTCGGAAAGTGTGCTGGCTCATATTGCTACGGCCAAATATCATGACCATCCGCCCCTGCACAGGCAGCTGGAAATCTTTGAACGCGAGGGTGTGCGCCTGTCCGCCTCCACAGTGAGTAACTCGATGATGGCTACCACAAAAAGTCGAGAGTATGTTTTACAAGAAGTAAATACCTTACAAAAACCTTGTTTTCAACTTCTAAACATCAAAACCAATATACTTTCTTATCATCTGCGTTATCCCTGACATCAACATGCACCCACGAGATAGGAACACCATTTTGCATATGCTCAAAACGAATATTACATGGCAGTTCATCAGCAAAATCCTCGATATCCTGTCTTGCTTTTTCCGCAGTTATTCCACAATTCGCAGGTAGCAATATATCAACGGCCTTACCTTGTACATGAGCCGAAATGTATGGGCTCTTATTATTCTTCACAAGATCGCATTGATGGCATCTTAGCCCTCTCTGAAAGACCCCCATTTTGGGTTGGTTAATAGTAAGAGGCAAATTCAGTCTTTCACGGATAATATCCAAGATTTTCTTTAAGTCTTCATCTAAAAAAGACCATATCTGTTCCTCCGAATAGTGCTGCATCACATGGTTACAAACTAATTCCTGAATCTTAAAATGCTTGCATTTATAAACACTCATAGTAGTTATTTTTTTAAATTAATAATTGAAAGCTCCTTTTCTGTCAGGTAATCTGTCGTTTCAAAGCATTTGCATATCCCTCGATAATCAATTCCAACCCATCCGTTAATTCTTGTGGCGAAATAACAATCTCCAATTTTCCCACCGTAGCATTTTCTGATATTTTTTTATTAGGGAAGCTGATCTGTAGTTCATCGTTTATAACTTCCAAGGCAAATTCTGCCGTCACAGTAGCCTTCTCTATTTTAGAAGCCGTAACAGGTACCAATGTGATTAAAGGGACCTGAACTGTTGTAGTAGTAACTGCTCCGGTATCATCCAAAGCGGGATATTCAAGTTGCACTATCTTCGGAACCAATGCCCCTTTATTTTTCCCCTCCCCGTCAACAGGCTTTTCAAAATACTTATCCAGCAAACCTTCATTCTTATCCATCAGTGAGTCGCTGGCACTTACAATGGCATGATGGATAGCCTCTACAAACAATTTAAAGCTAATCATATCGATGAGTTTTATGATTCGACATTATGCTATTTTACTTTTTCTGAGGTGCCATCTTCTTCAACTTTTCAAAGTTGTCGACCGCCTCACTCACTACTGAGGGACTTTCCGACGCCAACCCAATCGCCGCTTGACAATTAGGGCATGAGAATTGCACACCTTGAATTAGCAAATGCAAATCAATGGGTATTTGAGTCCTACATACCGGACATGGGATATATTGATCTATCATACTTCTATTCTTCTTTTTCCGACTGTTTATCTATCTTTTGTATGGGCTGTATCGATTTTGTATACAAATCAAGTAAAGTCAATACTCCTTTAGGCAAAGGTAATCTGCCCGCATGTATATTCACTTTAAGACGGCTCGACAAAGTACTATCATATTGTTCACGGAAGTTTTTCTTATATTCCTGTTTGGCTGGAGCAATTCTTCCATTCAGAACCGCCTTCTTCTCTACAAGCTGCACACCCGCATTTACTTGCGATTTATAATCATAAGAACCCACCGATGTGATTTCCAGATCAAAGTCCACATTGATCTTATCTATTGCAAGAGAATTTAAAGGCAATAAGCACAGTAAAGGAACCTGAAAAGCCATTTTGTTGATAGAGATGTATCCTGGATCAGTGGGTTGTTTCGTATGATCAACAACCGGCTGACTCAGTACCATCTCTATCATAAGAGGTTGTCGCAAGTTGCTTCCCTCCTCTTTTGTGAAGCAATAATCAAGCAAGAACTGAGCCTGCCCGGTCAGCATCATAACATTAGCTTTCGAGGCCGCCACCAAAGGTGCGCCAATGATTGATTCAATGTTAAGTTCTGCCCCAAATTGAGGTTTGAATGTACCTTGCTCTTTTTCAGACATAATCGTTTATTTCGACTTGATATTAAACTTTCCTGACCATTCTATCATTCAAACTACTTTCAGGATGCTGGAGGAGTAG
>OHAS01002390.1_pt1 | contig 13516 bp, 5 predicted proteins | sample 1577131 | NCBI WGS metagenome assembly OHAS01 (sample SAMEA3541566, study PRJEB24748) | human gut metagenome | biome: human gut; feature: human-associated habitat; material: faeces | place: China | collected 2012 | reverse complement strand
TCTGATGCCGTGGAGGGTGGCTTTCTTTCGCATAACCCGGCTTGGCGCACCTACCGCTACGCCGGTCGCAAGTGTGAAAAGAAGATCGCGGACGAGGAAACGGCGCAGAGGATCATTGCCGCGCTGGAGGGCGAGAACATCAAGTACGAAACCTACTTCAAGCTCATCATCGCCACGGGGATGCGGCGGGGCGAGTGCTGCGGACTGAAGTGGTGCGACATTGATTGGGAGCAGCGTTCCATCCACATCTGCCGCAACGCGGTCAAGGTGACGGACGAGGAGATCTTTGTCAAGGAACCCAAGACCCGCGCAGGTGACCGCTATGTGTACTTCTCCGCCGAGATGGAAAGTCTCCTGCGGGAGTACCGACAGGAATGTGCATACATCACCGAAACCTATGACCGGCGAGAGCTGACCGCCGATGACTTCCTGTTCCGCCGTCAAGGAGCGCAGCTCCCCATGACGCCCACCACCTTCACCTACCGCTTCAAGCTGATCCTCAAGAAGAACGGCCTGCCGCAAGAGCTGAACGTCCATTCTCTCCGGCACACCGCCGCCAGTCTGATGATCGCGGGCGGCACGGATGTGGCCACGGTGGCGGGCATCCTCGGCCACAGCCAGCCCTCCACCACGCTGGATATCTATACCCACGCCTTCGACAAGAACAAAAAGGCCGCCAGCGCGGGATTGCAGGGAATGTTGGAGATTTGAATCACACATCCGCACACATATATCGAAGCTCACAAAACTGCATGGTTGAGATTGTTACATCTTTATGCTATAATTGACAAAATACTACATATTACAGTTCCCATTCGTGCTTTGATTGATGTGTAAGGTGGGTGGATATTATGCGCATGAGCGAAGCAGAGTTTCTGAACCGATTGAACAAGGCATTCCCAGAGAAGGTGATATTTGCTGAACAATCTCGCCTTAGTGTATATTTGTCGTTGTTTGCGGAAATCCGCAGATACGCAAGAGGAGCTGGTGTATCATCTGTTCAATGGCTTACCGACAGAGACTTTATCTGGAAAGAAACAGGGTATATCGAACCCGATATGTACAGTGGAGATAAATGCGAACTGCCCCCCGATCATACCGCCTTTGAACTGGCCGATTATGTGTTTCGGAACTATCCATTAGCCGGAGAGTACCAGTTAACCAACAAGGAAGACGCACTCCTCTATCAGTGCGCAAGCGAAACCATCAAAAAAGTGCTAACGAAAAGCGGACGCACTTCCGCAAGAGAGGACACGGTACTCGTACTTGAAACAATTAACCTGTTGAAGATTTGGTCGACAGAATTAGCAGATGAAGATATTTCCGGTTCTTTTTGGAACTATATCTTCCTTCAATATGGTTTTAAGTCAGAAAACTCCGAGGCTGCAGCCAATAAATTGTACAATTATTTCAGAAGTGCAATCAAAGGGACATTGGCACACTACAAGCGTTTTTTCGCGCCTGAGGGAACGCAGCGATATTACACCTCTCTGTTGCTCCATGCTCTGGCGCCAAAGCAAAGCATAGAATCTCTCTACTCCATTCTATTTGATTTTTATGTGAAAAACTTAGATTTCCAATATGTAACGGAGGATATCAGCTACAAAGTATTTACGAAAGGCATGCGTGCGCGTTGGGATTCCCGCGTTGCCAAGAATGATGAACTGCAATTAAGGGCAGATGCCATATTTTCCGGTTTGCAGACATTGTTTAAGGAACGTCCCGGATATATGGCAGTTCTCTGTGACTCCATCGTAAAAAAGATGGACGCAATTCTCCGGAATGAAAACACCGACCTAATTGATCCCGACCGAAATTATTGGGACACTATCCTCGTCGAATGGTATCAAAGGAAAAGCAGCACCGAACGGGTACAGGCACAAGGGGAACAACGGCAGCGGAAAACAGAATATGTTGCAACAACGACAGACCGCATCTATGCTCAATATACGATGGAGCATTCCTCCGTTGGCATAGCAATACCTAAAATCCGCTTGTCTAAGGTGGCGCAGCAACGCCCTGTAATTAAAATCTACCAAAGTGAAATTTGTATCTATAACGCCGAACTTTCGGTCACTGGGGATGAATTGTGCTTAACAACAAGAAGTCGCTTCATTCCGTTTGAAGAAATGTCGTATGATTTTTCAAACACACCGGCTATACGGGTAGAGATCCACTATGACGGAGAGCTTCTCTATAATTCGGCCGAAAAGCTATATCGCCAATATATCTTGTTGGATGCATCGGGGGCTGAAAGAACTCCCCACTGTGGAACAATTTACTTGTTTGCCAGCAACTTGCAGGAAGTAACCTTTCCCGATGATACAGACGGAATATATAGCTACCCATATCCGGGGCAGCTGTATCGCATAAATTTGGACGAGGTGTCATCAGCTGCCATTGATGGCCGAGAGATCTTCGTATGCGCATCGACTGCGGCACAGTTCCGCCATCATACCTCCCTGCGTAAAGCGGCCTCTGCCCAAGTAATCCATCAGGGCGTATCCTTCGATATTTTTCCAGCCCCCTTCCAGCTTTTTATCATTCTCCCCGAGGGAGAAAAAAGCATACGATACCAATTTTCCATCGACGGAGTGCGTCACAATGAAGATGCTTTCTGTGAAGGCGGAAATGAATTGGAAATTCCATCAGAAAATGATGGCCTTTGCCACTGTGTCCGTATAATCGACCTGGCTACTGACTTGGTAAAATATGAATTCAATTACATAGTTCTTGCAGATTTCAATGTTACTTTAAACGCGCCCATCTACTATGCAGACGGATCACAAGCAACCGCCAATATTTCCTTTGCCGCCAAGCAGTTCCATTATTCCCTGGTCTTAGAAGATACCTCTGACAGTATAATCATCCCCGTTTCCGGAATGGCTTGGCAGCTTGAACTGTACATTCCTTTGGTTCACTGCACATTGATGGGGCATAATGCATTCAAGATTCCGGGTACGATTTGGCACAAATCCATTCTGCACGACGAATTCGTAAAGCTGGAGTTGCCAGAGGGATGGAGTGGACAGCTCATGCTTGGTATAAGCCCTGTTCCAGAGGTGAGTCCTTCCTATTTCGAACTTGGCAATGCGCTCCGTGCGATAACGGCGCCGCAGGCAGAGTATGATCTGTGGATTTCTCTGGAGAATATAGCAGGAAATCATATAAACCGAAAAATTACCACCATCGCCTGTAAGCCCACCTTTGCTGCTCCGCCAATCGAAGTAATTGACAGCACCCTGCGCTGGCAACCGGAGGGCAACTATGTTGGCGATCCCGAAAGCACCTTTCAAGTCGAAGTCCAACGCCCCGACGGAAGCATCGACACTTATGCGACATTAACAGAAAGCACCGCCCTTGCCAACACCAGTTCCTACGCCTTGGGAAACTATTCTTATCAAGTTTTCCTAAAAAAGAAAAGCCTGTTTTCCGGTGGAATGAATGAACTTATTTTCAAGGGTTCATATTGCGTTGGAAATCCACTCGAATGGCTTTATGACGGGAAAGAGCTTATTATAGGAGATGCGCTCTACTGGGATTTTGAGACAGAGACCCTGAAAGCGTTGCTTATGAAGTACGGATGCGGAATCCTGACAAATTTGGACTACCAAGAGACCACTATCGCATCTGGTGAAACAATGCCCGCACCGTGCTATTCGGCAACGCTATCCTTTATTAGCAGTACAGGGCGACGCATCCCGTTTAACTCCAAGCCGTCAAATGACTTTGAATTGGTCAACCCTGTTAAGGTTTGGATTGTCAACGAACACTTGCTGATCCTACGGTGTACAACGGAGGATGCAGTATATGTTGACAAGGATTTTTCCACAATAGTCAATCGTAATCCTGACACTTATATGAGCAAAGCTGAACAGCATCATCGATTAAAGACACCCGACTATTTCAAGTACAGCATTAGAGAGGGCTACCAATATGTTTGATCCCATCAAGGCTTCTAAGGAAATCAAAGATAGCTATATTGATTATATCACGACCACTTTTGATATGGCTGACACCGACTATGAGCGAGAATTTCGGAAAGAGTTGCAGACGGACGGTATGGTAGCCAGCGGGCCATTTCTTGATATTGGCGGCTCCTATGAAACAGGGCATACATTGCGGGAATTGATCCAAGCACAAAAAGCGAGTGTCTTGTTTGAAAAACTGGAGCCTGTTGCAGAAAAAGAGCGCGAGCTAAAGCTGGACAGGCCTCTTTATCAGCATCAGGAAACAGCCATGCTGAAAGCGGACAAAGGGGAAAATCTGGTCGTTACGACAGGAACAGGTTCTGGTAAAACAGAGAGTTTTTTGCTGCCCATCATCAATCATCTATTGCGGGAGCAGGAAGCCGGAACTCTTTCCGCCGGTGTCCGTGCAATCATCATTTATCCGATGAATGCGCTGGCCAATGACCAGATGAAGCGTATGCGCGCTCTTTTCAAGAATTACCCTCAGATATGCTACGGTGTTTACAATGGCAATACCGAGCATACACAGTCCAAGGCGCTGGCAGAGTACCACCGCACCTACCACGATGAAGCTGGGGAGCCGATAGACCCTGCTCCCAATGAAATCATCTCCCGTGAGGTCATGCAGGAAAAACCTCCCCACATTCTTATCACCAACTATTCCATGCTGGAATACATGATGCTGCGGCCAAAGGATGACGCAGTATTCTCCGGTGCCAAGTTAAAGTTTATTGTTTTGGACGAAGCACACATCTACAAAGGCGCAACAGGCATGGAGACTTCCCTGCTGATGCGCCGACTCCGGGCGAGGATCAGCGAGCCCGATAGCGTTCAATATATTCTGACAAGTGCAACGCTTGGCGGGCCTGATGCAGATGGTGATATTCTGAGCTTTGCTGAAAAGCTATGTGGTGTTGCATTCCAACGCTCTGGAATTATTCGTTCCACAGAAAAGCGACCTGCCATGGAAGATTTTTTGGACTTTGCACCAGCACTTTTTGAGGAACTGCAAAGGAGTCCTGATATTTCCTCCGTGTTAGCCCGCTATCACGCTGACTTCGCTCCGGGAGGGAGCGAGGGTGAAAAACTCTATGCGCTTTTCTTGCATTCCCGGCTGTTTGCTTCGCTTCGGAAGGTCGCACACCAGCCAATTACGGTCGCACAGCTACGTCAGGCCCTGTCCGAAATATGCCCTATGACAAATGAACAGGTCATATCCTTCATTGCAGTCTGTGCTCGCGCCGAAAAAGATGGCGCAAATCTGATCAAACCCCGCTATCACTTTTTTGTGCGAGCCTTGGAGGGGGCATATATCACACTCGCTTCTCCGAAGCACCTGTTTTTACATCGGAAGCACTCGTTTACAAATGAAAACAACAAAACCGATGCCGCGGTATTCGAGGCCGCTGTCTGCACAGATTGTGGTAGAATGGCTATTGTCGGCAGAGAAGAAGGCGGAGCTTTACGCCCATCAGCGCGGAAGGGGCTGGACGACCCTTCCGACTTCTACTACCTTAAGGACAGCGCAGAAGATGTACTGATTGACGAGGAAGATTGTGCAGATGACGCCACAAACGATTTTGTCATTTGCTCGGTTTGCGGGGCTATCTCTACGGAAGCAGACACAAAATTTAAGCCACTATGTGAACACAGCGAATCCAACTATCGCAAGCTTCGCAAAATAGAACAACACAAAAACCATGTTGCCAGATGCCCTGCCTGCGGCTTTGGTTCGTTCCGCCGCTTCTATTTGGGAAGCGAAGCAGCCACCGCTGTATTGGGAACCGAGCTTTTCGAGCAACTTCCCAACGAGGAAGTCACCATAACATCAGCACTAAAGGAAAATCAAAATTCTGGTCGGCGCAGCATCTTCGCTGGCACAACGCAACCACAGCAAATACGTAAAAAGCTGATGCGGCAGTTTCTTTGCTTCTCTGACAGCCGAAGTGAAGCGGCGTTTTTCGCCTCCTATATGGAGCGTTCCTATGATGAATTTTTGCGTAGACGAGGTATTTGGCACATTGCGGAGAAATATCGCAATAGCGGCATAGTAAAAGTAAGCGTATTTCAATTCGTCGATGAACTCAGCCGCTATTTTGAAAACAACAGGTCTTTTGCCGAGTGGGATGCTGGCGAAAATCAAGATGTGGGTAAGTTATCTGCTGCGAGCCGCAGTAATGCGTGGGTGGCGATTCTGAATGAAATGTTCAATGCCCGCCGCGGCACCAGCCTTGTGTCAATGGGTGTACTTTCTTTTGCATACAGGCGAAACGCTCAGGTAGCTACGGCGTTTCAGAGTGAACCATTTAATCTTTCAGCGCAGGATGCCATAGCGCTCCTTGAACTGTTGACGCAGGATGCGGTATTCTCTGGTGCCATTGATGCAGGAAAAGAATATACCCTAACAGCCGCTGAGCGCGAGTATATTTTCTTTACACCCTCGGCAAAGAAGCTGGTATTGCTGCGTACAGGAGACTCCGCAAAGCAAAGCTGGATCTCCGGGTGGCGTGGTCGAAAGCGTCCCAACGGGAATTATTATCCCAACAGTCGACTCGTGCGGCTGACGCGGGCATTGGGTATTTCCGATGATGAAGCGGACGCCATTTTGGAAGATTATTGGACTAATGTGTTCAAAGCGGAAACGGAGGAATTTGTACTCGATGCGAACGATTTTGATATTTGCATCGGTGGCACCGAAAGCACAAAATTTTACCGTTGTAAGAAATGTGGTCGGGTCACGCCGTATAATGTAAAAAAACAATGTGCTTCCGTAAAATGCGCAGGAACTTTGGAACCCTGTGATCCTCTAAAGGATTCTGCCATGAACCACTACGCCCGCCTTTATAGCAGCAGTCACTCTGAACCGCTATATATCAAGGAGCATACGGCGCAGCTTGCAAAGGATCAGCAAACACGGTATCAAGAAGCCTTCGTACAAAAGAAAATCAATGCGCTCAGCTGCTCTACGACTTTCGAAATGGGTGTTGATGTGGGCAGTCTGGAAACCGTATATATGCGTGATGTCCCGCCCAGCCCATCCAATTATGTACAGAGGGCAGGCCGTGCCGGTCGAGCAAAGCATTCTGCGGCATTTGTTATGACCTATGCGAAATTATCCTCTCACGACTTTACATATTATGGCGACCCGACGGCCATGATCAGCGGAAAGATCAAAGCCCCAATTTTCGAAATTGAGAACGAAAAGATACTAAATCGTCACATTTTCGCTGTAGCTTTGAGTTCCTTCTTCGCACAGCATAAGGAAGTTTATGCAGGTGATGACCAAACCGTCTTGTTGAATGAAGGCGGCTATGAGCTGCTGAAGGAGTACTTGAATACACAGCCGGAAAATCTCCGGCAACTCTTACTGCGCTCGATTCCAACAAAAATGCATCAGCGCCTTGGGATCTCTGATTTCGGTTGGATAAATCGACTTTGCGGAGAGAATGGTGTTCTTGAAATCGCCGTACAGGATTTCCGCGGAACAGTAGCGGAAATGGAAAAAGAACTGTTGGCTTGCCGCCGCAGGCACGACGATGAAGCTGCCGGTGTCTGGAGCCGCACCCTTAGAAATTTCAGGTGCAGCAAGGATGACAACGCTGGAAAAAAGAGTCTTATCGGTTTTTTGGTTCGAAATAATGTACTTCCCAAGTACGGTTTCCCCGTGGATACCGTTGAGTTGATCCCAGACATCAACGCCGTGGGGCGAGGAAAGGCTCTGCAATTAGCCAGAGACCTACAAATGGCCATCGCAGAGTACGCCCCCGGTGCAGAGGTCGTGGCAGATGGGAAAATGTATGTCAGCCGTTATATTCGTAAAATGCCGGGCAAAAATGCGGATGCCGCATGGGAGAAAGGCTTCTACTGCCCCAAGTGTCCTACTTGCGGCCAGCCAAACTTCACTAAAGATCCTGTTACTGGCAGCGGTCGCGAATGCGTTTCCTGCCATACACCCATCAAACGCCTGTCTTGGAGAAAAACGTTGGAACCGCGCATGGGGTTCTGTGCAGAAAAAGAAGCCCGGCCTGTTCCTATGCACCGCCCCGAACACGATTTTAAGACAGACGATTACTACATTGGAGACCCGCATCGTAATCTAATCGCCAAGCAAATATTTGAAGTAAACGGTCAAGCTTTGCAAATTGAATCTACTTCAAATGACTCTCTCGTAGTCATTGGCCAAACTGATTACAAGGTTTGTCCTGCTTGCGGATATGCAAGCGAAACCGGAATCCCTCTTGAGCACAAGAACTCCAGAGGATACCGTTGTGTTAATAAGGAGGGCAACTCGGCAGAATACCGTTTGTCGCATGATTTCAAGACAGATGTGGCAAAAATCACCTTTGCGACACAAGAGGCGGCAGATATAAATGTGATGCTGTCAGTACTCTATGCCCTGTTAGAGGGATTGTCCCGCGAGATGGGGATAGAGCGCACCGACATCAAAGGATGCTTGTTCTACACATCTGTGGATGGGTGTATGATCTTTTCTGTAGTTCTATATGATGCAGTCGCTGGTGGTGCAGGCCATGTTCGCAGAATTGTGACAGCGGACGGGCAAGCATTCCAACGAGTCCTCGCAAAAGCAATTTCCGTTGTAGACAACTGCGATTGCGACTCGTCTTGCTACAGATGCCTAAGAAATTACTACAACCAAAAAATCCACGACAATCTGAATCGAAACCAAGCTTCCGCGTTTTTACACCAGTGGGTGGGAAACATGAACCCATTACCGGTGGAAACAATTGAATAAAATATTTTCCCCCTGCTATAGCAGGGGGAAAATATTGTGTAATAGCGAAACACTATAGATATCACACCATTACATCCGCGTATTCTTCATATAGGCATATAAAACGCTTATATTTTCCAAATTTCATTGCCGCTAAGCAGAAAACCGTATAGGATTCTTTTTTCGGTCTCACTTGCCTCTTCCGATTTAATTCGGTTTTGAATTATCGGTATGATAGCATCTTTGTGGGCAATAAAACAACTCATGTACTTTTCATGACGAGCAAAGTTTTCCCACATATAATTGGAAAAGTCTACTTGAGAGTAGTCAAAACTCTCCGAATCTAATAGGAACTGCAAATGCGGTCTTCCCTCAGACAGTTCTTTTAAAGCACTTGTATCAGATATCATATCGTTTATATAGAGAAGATAGACGCATTCCAATCTACTCTCAACCGGATCGGGGTATGAGTGCACACCTGTGACTTCTTTTCTGCTAAGCTCTATTACTCCATTTAGAAATTCCTTGATTGAATTCTGATCTGGGGTCAACCATCCAGAGAATATAAAGTCGTAGATTGCCTCTATTGGCAGTTGTGCAAAGTTATCGGATAAAATGTATTTATACTTCTGTTGAACCGTATCACCGGTAATCTGCTGATAAAACAACCTCAATAATATGACTTTCTTATGGAAATCCTCTGTAGTATCAATGATAGCCTGAATCTTATCTGTAGTTGCCTCATCCTTTGATATGAATTGCTCAATGAGATGACGAAGACTGTTGAAATGCACATTCACCGCATACTCAAAGAATTTTTCTCCGCCCACTATTTGATGAACAAACTCAAAATTATGGGGAAATACTAATAAGCTGCAAAGCTTTGAAAGCTCTCTCAAGCTTTGCCTAAAGTCCGGCCAACCTATAGAAAAGAAGATTGGAGCAATAATCTTATCACTGAGTAACGCTTCTACCGATGCTGCAATTATCTCTTTGCTATTCTCATCTAAGACAACCAAGTTCAGTAATAGTACTATATTGGAAAGCGCAGAAAACGACGATTGCAATAATCCATAAGTCTTTGCAGTCACAATAGAATGACAAAGATTCTTAAAGCACTCTGCAAGGAATGTAACTTCCTGTACGCCCGTATTCAATTGTTTTACATTATATGACCTTACAAGCGCACTCAAATCTTTTGTCGAAATAAACTTTGCCATAATATCCAGATCAATGTATTCTACGGCATACTTTTCGTTTGCAAATTCCATATCTCCAAAAAGAGTAGTTTTTTGGGCCGCATCACTATTTGCGCATATTATGGCTTCGATATATGGTTTGAAAAAATCTTTTAAATCTCTAAAGCCTTGATACAGAATGTGGTTGTTATAGTAAAAGAAGTATTGTGTTATAGCAAGCCGTTTTATTTCATAAAGCCTTGCACACGATGTTCCGCCAAAATGAATGGTATTTCTGTCCCCAACATCTTTCTTTAGCTTTTCTAAGGCTTCGTACATCGAAAGTCTCTTTTTAGTATTACCACTATAAATGTCAAGATATCCAGAGAACACCTCTCTTTCCTTGCTTGCAGCGATATTTTGAACAAATTGTTTGACTTTGGCAGAATCAAAGCCCCCAAAGTATGTCTGGATTGCCTCAAGTACAGCGGAATTATGCAGATAAGCAACTTTCTGGTCTATAGGGAACCCAGAGTAGTCTATTTCTTCGTGGAATTTTAATATTTCACTAAAACCATCCACAATGCTTTTGTAAAAAAGCATTTCATTTGTTTCTAAATCTATATGCTCGCTGTTGAGCAATGCTTTGATCTCATCATATTTATTCAGAATATAGAGATTAAAAATTTCACTTTTCAGCAAAGCGTTATCAGACAGCTCTCCTATACGAAAGCGCATGACTTTATGCTCGTAAATGCACTGTATGGATACGATTCCAGCATTTAGAAAAAGTTGTCTTAAATCAGTTGCACCTTCGTCCCCAGACTCCATAAATGCTATTAATCTTGCATAATCGTTTTCAGAAAAAAGACGTAATTCCCGGTCCGTAATCTCATATCTTTTCACATAAAGCAGCTTTAGAATTTGCTCATAGCTGACAAAGCTGAAACGAGACATAAATTTTACGGCATTTTCTATTGTAGATAAATTCTCCTCTAATGCAGGATTGGCAATCACACGCAGAAAACTATATAGACGCTTTCCAATTTCATTGGATAGATCCGCTGGGATCTCCTGAATCAGCGGCATGGAGTTAATATTGATTACGTCGATATTATTGCTACTAAAATAAGAAAGCTGAGTATCATCAACAATCTCCTGATCCAGAATCAGGTAGCCAACTCTTCTGTCCACATCAAATGCTCCGTTTTGTGAACGCATATAGTTTAGCCAACTGAGAATAAGCTTGATGTTATAATCATTTAACGAATATCCCAAAAACAACACAATATGGTCCGTCAGCAACGATTTGATGAAGAGTTCAATTAATACGTGTTTTTGCGAATAGTCTAAGTAGTCTTGCTCTTTTAGAACAATGCTGGAAGCATCGGAAAGATCCCCGTGCATTTTAATGATGTACTTTCCTCTGTCCGCATTCAGCAAATCCTTATCGTAAACAATCACCTGATATTGCTCACAAAATATATTTTTCGAGGATTCAAGCAACTGGTCATAATTCGTGGTGATAATATGTGCCGGATTGATATCAAAAATCGCTGACGACAAAGGTGCATCTGCCGTCACAGCGGGAATGCTTTCGTTTAATATACGATAGTATAATTCTTGATCCTTGTTAAACACATGCTGCGGTACCTTTAGAAGTTCATCTGTCGAAAAATCATCTTTCAATAAGCAGGTGTTTTCACAGCTTTCTAATCTATGTCTGCAAGTATCACACCTCGAATAATCAATCGCCTTTGCCATATTTTGAATCAAGGCATTCCAACTGGGCATTCCGTCTACATTGCAAGACACTCCCGCACCTACAAAAATAACCAGTTTTCCTTGCTCGGCTTTTTCTCTGAACATGCTGATATAGTTGAGCAGTTCATCGTTGCCCATAAACACATTCACCTTCTTTATCTATGTGGTGTAGTAAGAAAAATGTTTGATATGTTTTATTATACTGCAAGCTATTGCTCTTGGCAACGCTTTGCTACAATAGCCTCAACACCGACAAAGGAGCTGAGGCTATGCCAATCACCTATTCAACTGAACTCAAAGTCAAAACCATCCGCCATTATGAAAAGGGCGAGTCAATCAAAGCGCTAAGTCAAGAGTTTCACATCTCGCAAAGCACCCTGTACCAATGGCGCAAAGAATACTGCTCGATCAAAACGCCCAACCATACCTACACGCCTGCTGAATTCGATGCCATCTCCCGCCGCCTGCAAAAGCTGGAGCATCATATGGAGATCATTCGCCAGACCGAGTATCTGTCGAATATACCCTTGCAGAAAAAGCTTGCCACTCTTGAGGAACTCTATCATCGACCGGGCAATCCTTTCAGTGTCCATGAGCTGTGTGACGCTCTTGATGTGGCAAGGGGGACCTTCTACAACCACATCTTCCATAAGGCGGACAGAAGCCAATACCAAGAGGAACAAGCTCAGCTCATGCTGAAGGTCAAGCAGGTATTTGATGACAGTGAGCAGCGCTTTGGCGCGGAAAAGATACGCATCGTTTTAGCTGAGAGCGGCATTCGTGTTGGTAAAAGCGCATTTCCGCCATTATGCAGGAGTTAGGCCTATGCAGTGTCCGGACAGATGCAAAAAAGCAGTTCAAGCGCAAGCAACAATATGCAAAACAAAATCTGCTGAAACGGGAGTTTTCGGCAGAGCATCCAAATCAGATATAGGTCAGCGATATTACATACTTCAAGGTCAAAAGCTACTGGGTCTGTCTCTGTATCATTCTGGATCTATACTCCCGCAAGGTTATCGGCTGGCGGGTATCAAAGCATATGAGTACACATCTGGTCACCGCAACCTTCAAAACCACTTATCAGGAGCGAGGGAGACCGCAGAACCTGACCTTTCACAGTGACAGGGGTAGCCAGTATGTTTCAAAAACGCTGACCGGTCTGTTTCAGCAGTACGGTGTAAAGCAATCTTTCTCTGCAACGGCCAGGCCACTGGATAACGCCGTGGCTGAGACTTTCTTTTCCTCCTTCAAACGGGAGGAGGCTTACCGAAAAGACTACACCTCCGAACAACATTTTCGTAGGAGCGTGGAGGAGTATATTTGGTTCTACAATGAGGTGCGCCCCCACCAGACGCTGAACTACAAGACGCCGCAGGCTTTTGAGGACGCATACAAGCCTGCTTTATCGGAAAGTAGTGTCTAAATAGCCGCCATGCATAAAAATATTAGTTTTGCGTTTGGAGCGTTTTGGAGAATCGGTGCCTTGACATGAAAAAGCGGAAAGCTCCATATTGCAAGACTTCTCGGATATGACAAGTCCCACTTTTCGATAAAATAGTTCGAAAAGCGGGACTCATTCACCTTGACGTGCAACGCTCACTTGTCTTTCGGTTTTTCCTTTGTGTCGGAGACTGCGCCCTCCAGCAGGTCCGTTACGACTTGATTGAGCTGTGCGGCGTTCTTGGGTGTGATGACAGGAACACCCGTGCGCTCCTCCACTGCTTTCCGGGCAATTCCAGCGGCCTCACCGCCTTCACGAGCGACTGCCATATTCTCCGAAAATGTACTCGGTGCTTTCTGCTTGGATATCTCCGTAGTAGTGGCCTCCGCCAGCATATTCAGTACCAGTTCCAGCGTAGTCATGTTATCAC
>OHAS01002383.1_pt1 | contig 13574 bp, 8 predicted proteins | sample 1577131 | NCBI WGS metagenome assembly OHAS01 (sample SAMEA3541566, study PRJEB24748) | human gut metagenome | biome: human gut; feature: human-associated habitat; material: faeces | place: China | collected 2012 | reverse complement strand
GCCTGGTTTTTTATAGTTGTGGCATGACGGAACCTTGGAAAGACTGGGAACATGAAGGTGACATGAGTGCAGACCGCTTGCGTCCTTCAGAGGTAAAAGAACTACTGTGTGCGGCAGACGGATGGAAAATGATTTATCAAGGAGTAACGTTCTACTTTCAGTTTGATGAAGAAGGAAATGTAGCATCGGATTCAGACGAAACGTTGTTGAAGAATGAGGTTGGAACAGATTATTCTCTGGATTTCCAGGGGGAAAAAGCGGTGTTGCTTACCTTGCTGAATGGAGGAATGCTACAATATTTGAACGAAAACTCGGAGACGACATTTGTCATTACGGGGTATTCTGATTCACAAATTACAGCTGTAGGACAGACGCATGGCAAAGAAATGATCTTGACTCCGGTCTCAACTGCAGCTTTGCAACAAGCTAAGGAGAGAAAACGATTGGCCATTATTGCTTATAATAAAGCACAGGCCATGGATTTGCTTAAGGGAGAGTTGAATAATGGTGTATTTCGTAGGTCATCCTCTTCTTTCCTTGCACACTATTTGATTATTTGCGACGAGAGCAATAATTGGAAAGTGAAGATTTCTGCAATAGATAACGGTGTGGTAAAACACACAGAGTATCCGATGATAATTGATACAACGAATGATGAAAATGCAGTGTTGACTTTGGGTAGCAATGTGACGGTAGATGGAATAAGTTTAAATAAACTCTATTACAACTATTTGAATGGTGAAATTGAAACTGACAATGCTAATGTTGTATGTGATACTCGGAAAGCCTCTGATATTGCAGCATGGTATGCAGATGGTTGGAAGACCCATATAGTAGATCAGGATGAGATTCATGCAGACTTTAAGGGAATCTTCCACTCTGGTGTGGAGTTTGATGATCGTAATCCGAGGAATTTGATTGCTTGTCCGTGGAGTGGTATGGGATCTTATATTGGCTTTGCGGTTACTATGACAGCAGATAATGCTACTGGTCGTATATTCATCAGCTTGGGCGAACCATATGATTTATTCGGATGGAATAATAATCCGGCTGATTATAACCGTGTACAGCAGGATTACAGTAAATTCCTCTCTTTCTGTGTTTCGGAAGACGGCTTCTATTGGAGTTATGATGACAACGACAGTATGGTGTATGTGCTAAGTGCTACAGGCGAGCGTTGGTTTAGAATGAAGAAGTAACCAGTCTTTGAAAAAAGCAAGAAAGTAAACAGAACATAATCTCGATTACTTTCTTGCTTTTGTTTTTGTTTGTACTCTATTTGTATTTTCTTATGGGCAATTATTTGATTATTAGTAATTTAATTTGTGCTCTGTTTGACTCCTAGTTCTCTACTCTGACATTCTCGCCCGGACGTGCTTTTTGTCACGTTAGAGTATAGTTATTAATTTTCTATTGCGTTAATTTGTAACGTGAATAATAACACTCGCTAATCTAATATTAATAGTTTAACTCTTATATCATGAATAAACAGAAACTACTGTCTATCACAATGACTCTATTGTTGGGAGTCTCCTCTATCTTTGCGCAAAAGCAGCCGGTGGATTACGTGAATCCCCTGATGGGAACCGACTCCAAGATTTCGCTCTCCAACGGAAACACCTATCCTGCCATTGCACTGCCTTGGGGGATGAACTTTTGGATGCCGCAGACCGGAAAGATGGGGGACGGTTGGGCTTACACGTATGCTTCTGACAAAATCAGAGGTTTCAAGCAGACCCACCAGCCCAGTCCCTGGATCAATGACTACGGACAGTTCTCCATTATGCCGATGACCAAACAGCTGAAGATTGATCAGGACAGCCGTGCTTCCTGGTTTTCGCATAAGGCAGAGAAAGCAACTCCTTATTATTACAGTGTTTATCTGTCAGAGTATAACATGACAACGGAGATTGCCCCGACGGAGCGTTGTGCGTATTTCCGTTTTACTTTCCCCGAAGCGTCCGATGCTTATGTGGTAGTAGATGCTTTCGACCGTGGTTCGTATGTGAAGGTGATTCCTGAAGAAAATAAGATTGTAGGTTATACGACACGTAACAGTGGCGGTGTTCCGCAGAATTTCAGGAACTACTTTGTGATAGAGTTCGACAAGCCTTTTACATTTAATAAAGTATGGGCGGACTACCATTTGGTAGAGACGCATCTTGAACTGCAATCCAATCACGTAGGTGCTGCCATCGGTTTTTCGACAAAGAAAGGCGAGCAGGTGCATGCCAAAGTGGCTTCCTCATTCATCAGCCCCGAACAGGCGGAACTGAATCTGAAAGAAATCGGAAACAAGACATTCGAACAGACCAAGGAAGCCGGACGTAAAGCTTGGAATGACGTACTGGGACGTATCAAAGTCGAAGACGATGATGAGAACCGGATGCGTACCTTCTATTCTTGTCTGTATCGTTCGGTATTATTCCCCCGTATGTTCCACGAAGTGAATGCGAAGGGTGAAACGGTACATTACAGCCCTTATAACGGTGAAATCCGTCCGGGATATATGTTTACCGATACCGGTTTCTGGGATACGTTCCGTTGCCTGTTCCCGTTTGTCAATTTGATATATCCTTCAATGGGAGAGAAGATGCAGGAAGGACTGTTGAATACATATCTTGAAAGCGGATTCTTCCCCGAATGGGCGAGTCCGGGACATCGTGGCTGTATGGTCGGAAACAATTCGGCTTCCGTAGTGGCAGATGCTTTTATGAAGAATGTGACCAAAGCGGATGCGGAGAAAATGTATGAAGGTTTGCTCAAAGGAGCCAACAGTGTACATCCGAGAGTTTCTACAACAGGGCGCCGTGGATACGAATATTATAATAAACTGGGTTATGTGCCTTACGATGTAAAGATTAACGAGAATGCGGCGCGTACATTAGAGTATGCATACGATGACTGGTGCATCTACCGAATGGGTGAAAAGCTAGGGCGTCCGGCAGAAGAACTGGAACTCTATAAGAGCAGAAGCCAGAACTACCGCAACCTGTTCGACCCTGAAACAAAACTGATGCGTGGCAAGAACGCCGATGGCACCTTCCAGACTCCTTTTAATCCGTTCAAGTGGGGGGATGCCTTTACCGAAGGAAACAGCTGGCACTATACGTGGTCTGTATTTCATGATGTACAGGGACTGGCCGATTTGATGGGCGGCAGAAAGATGTTTGTCAGTATGCTCGATTCTGTGTTCAACCTTCCACCGATATTTGATGATAGCTACTACGGAGGTGTGATTCATGAAATCCGTGAAATGGAAATTGCCAATATGGGTAACTATGCGCACGGCAACCAGCCTATCCAGCACATGATTTACTTGTATAACTATGCAGGCGAGCCCTGGAAAGCACAGTACTGGCTGCGTGAAGTGATGAACCGCCTCTACTTTGCCACTCCCGACGGTTATTGTGGTGATGAGGATAACGGACAGACTTCTGCCTGGTATGTGTTTACCGCTTTAGGCTTCTATCCGGTATGTCCGGGCAGCAATGAATATGTGATGGGTGCTCCTTATTTCAAGAAAGCGACGATCACACTGGAGAACGGCAAGAAACTGGAAATCTCCGCTCCTAAAAATAGTGATGCCAATCGTTACATCCGTTCGCTGAACTATAACGGTAAGAACTATACAAAGAATTATCTGAATCATTTCGACTTGCTGAAAGGCGGACGTCTGGTATTTGATATGGATAATAAACCGAATAAAGGAAGAGGTATTAACGAATCCGACTTCCCCTATTCCTTCTCTCGTGATAACAAGTAAGCAGGTATGAATAAGATGAAAAAGAAAGTATTGATGATGACTATGGCGGCGGTAACCTTGTCCGCCGTAGCTCAGCAACCGGTAGATTACGTTAATCCGATTATCGGAACCAATGGTATGGGGCATACTTTTCCCGGTGCTTGCACCCCTTTCGGATGGGTACAGCTGAGTCCGGACACAGACACAATTCCACATAATGTGAATGGAGCTTATCAGAAGAATGCGTATGAATATTGTGCCGGTTACCAGTATCGGGATAAAACCATCGTAGGTTTCAGTCACACCCACCTCAGCGGCACGGGACATTCCGACCTGGGAGATATATTGCTGATGCCTGCTGTCGGCGATGTAAAATTGAATCCCGGACGGGCGGACCATCCGGAAGAGGGTTACCGTTCGCGCTTCGATCATGCCACAGAGAAAGCGACACCCGGATACTACGAAGTGATGCTGGACGACTATGGCATTAAAGCGCAACTGACAGCTACTCAACGGACGGGTGTACATAAATATACCTTCCCGAAAGGAAAAGACGGTCATCTGATCCTGGACCTGGTGCATGGTATCTATAATTATGACGGCAAAGTATTGTGGGCAAACCTGCGGGTGGAAAACGATACATTGCTGACAGGATACCGCATCACCAACGGATGGGCACGTACGAATTATACCTATTTTGCCATTTCCTTGTCACAGCCGATCAAGGATTACGGATATAAGGATAAGGAAAAGGTATTGTACAATGGCTTTTGGCGTCGTTTCAAGCTGGAGAAGAATTTCCCGGAAATCACTGGTCGAAAGATCGTGGCTTACTTTAACTTCGAAACGGCCAAAGATCCCGAACTGGTTGTAAAGGTAGCCTTGTCGGCAGTCAGCACGGAAGGCGCTGTAAAGAACCTGCGTGCCGAGGCTTCCGGAAAGAGCTTCGAACAGTTGGCGGAAGCTGCACGGACAGACTGGAACAATGAACTGGATCATTTCGAAATAGAAGGTACACCGGATCAGAAGGCGATGTTCTACACTTCGCTTTATCATACCATGATTAATCCGTCCGTGTATATGGACGTAGACGGTTCCTATCGCGGTCTGGATCATAACATACATCAGGCGAAAGGATTCACTAACTATACTATATTCTCACTTTGGGATACATATCGCGCGGAACATCCGTTCCTTAACCTGGTGAAACCGGAACGCAATGCGGATATGGTGGAATCAATGATCAAACATGAACAGCAGAGCGTGCATGGCATGTTGCCGATATGGAGCCTGATGGGAAATGAGAACTGGTGTATGAGCGGTTATCATGCTGTGTCTGTGCTGGCGGATGCAATAACCAAAGGAGTTTTTTCAAATGTGGATGAGGCATTATCGGCGATGGTTAGCACATCTACGGTACCTTACTATGAAGGTGTAGCCGATTATATGAAGCTGGGATATATCCCGCTGGACAAGAGTGGTACGGCAGCTTCCTCTACGTTGGAATATGCATACGACGACTGGACTATTTATCAGACAGCCTTGAAAGCCGGTAATAAAGAGATAGCGGATACTTACCGCAAACGTGCTCTCAACTATCGTAACATCTATGATACAAGCATCGGTTTTGCCCGTCCCCGCTACAGTGACGGCACATTCAAAAAAGAGTTCGATGTGTTGCAAACTTACGGCGAAGGCTTTATCGAAGGTAATTCATGGAACTTCTCCTTTCATGTACCGCATGATGTGTTTGGTATGATCGACCTGATGGGAGGAGAAAAGACATTCGTACAGAAACTGGACGAACTCTTCTCCATGCATCTGCCGGAGAAGTACTATGAACATAATGAGGATATTACGGAAGAATGCCTGGTAGGTGGATACGTACATGGCAATGAACCGAGCCATCATGTACCTTATTTGTACGCATGGACCTCCCAACCGTGGAAAACACAGTACTGGCTGCGTGAAATCCTGAACAAGATGTATAAGAATGACATCAACGGACTGGGTGGAAATGATGATTGCGGACAGATGTCGGCATGGTATCTTTTCTCTGTGATGGGCTTCTATCCGGTTTGTCCGGGTACAGACCAGTATGTCCTTGGTGCTCCCTATCTGCCCTATCTGAAGCTGACACTTCCCAACGGAAAGACACTGGAAATCAAAGCGCCGGGCGTCAGCGACAAGAAGCGTTATGTACAGTCACTGAAACTGAACGGCGAGTCTTATGATAAAATGTACATCACACACGAGGATATCCTGAAAGGAGGCGTATTGGAATTTAAAATGTCGGCATCGCCCAACAAACGTCGTGGAGTATCGGTGCAGGACAAACCTTATTCATTAACTAATGGAATCAATTAACAGCATCAATAAATAATCAAGAAAAGAATATGAAAAAGAGACATTTGGTATATGCAATTGCCCTGATTGTGGGCATGGGAGCTTGTGCGGCAAGTGCGAAGAAGCAAGCTGAAGCAAAACCGGACGTATGGAAAAGCTACAATGTAGGAACTGTCTTGTTCGAAGATAAAGCTTCGGAAACAAAAGGTTCAGACATTTATCACCGGATCATTCCGGATGCGGAGTCTTATATCAAAGAGCAGGCACGCACTGTATTGGCTACTCTTTATAACTCACCGGAAGACAGCATAACTCCGGTGAACAAGATACATTATACACTGGAAGACATCGAAGGAATTTCTGCCAAAGGCGGTGGTAATGGAGACGTTACTATCTTCTACAGCACACGGCATATCGAGAAATCATTTGCGGAAAACGATACGGCAAAGCTGTTCTTCGAAACGCGTGGGGTACTGTTGCACGAACTGACACACGCCTATCAGCTGGAACCGCAAGGCATCGGCTCTTACGGAACCAATCGTGTATTCTGGGCATTTATTGAAGGAATGGCAGATGCCGTACGTGTAGCCAACGGCGGATTCGACGGACCGAATGCCCGTCCGAAAGGAGGAAACTACATGGACGGTTATCGGACGGCAGGTTATTTCTTCGTCTGGTTGCGCGACAATAAAGATCCTGAATTCCTGCGTAAGTTTAACCGCAGCACACTGGAGGTGATTCCCTGGTCGTTTGACGGAGCTATCAAGCATATCTTGGGAACGGAATATAGCATAGATGAACTATGGCATGAATATCAGGTTGCCGTAGGTGATATACAGGTGTAATATACGATTGGATATGGTTAATAAAGTTGGTAGAAAAAGGTTGTTTTTGGTTTGGTCGTGTCTGGTGAGTATCTTGCCGGGCATGGCTCAAACTGAAAAGCTGACGGACTACGTGAACCCGTTTGTCGGTACGGATGGTTATGGAAATGTTTATCCCGGTGCACAGATTCCTTTCGGGGGAATCCAGATAAGCCCCGATACGGACAGCCGCTTCTATGATGCAGCTTCCGGATACAAATACAATCATCTGACATTGATGGGATTCAGTTTGACGCACTTGAGCGGAACAGGTATTCCGGACTTGGGCGACTTTCTGTTTATCCCCGGAACGGGAGAAATGAAACTGGAACCCGGTACTCATGAAGATCCCGATCAAGGCTATCGTTCGCGTTACTCACATGATAAGGAGTGGGCGTCCCCCAATTATTATGCTGTGGAACTGGCAGACTATGGAGTCAAAGCCGAAATGACTTCCGGTGTGCGTAGCGGTATGTTCCGTTTTACTTATCCAGAGTCGGATAATGCGTTCATCATGATTGATATGAACCATACGCTCTGGCAATCCTGCGAATGGTCGAATCTGCGAATGATTAATGATTCGACTATCACCGGATACAAACTGGTGAAAGGGTGGGGGCCGGAACGTCATGTGTACTTCACGGCTACTTTCTCGAAGAAGTTGACCGGACTGCGCTTTGTACAAGACAAAAAGCCGGTTATTTATAACACTTCCCGATTCCGCAGTTCTTACGAAGCCTGGGGAAAGAATCTGATGGCTTGTATCTCCTTTGATACAAAGGCAGGAGAAGAAGTGACGGTGAAAACAGCCATCTCTGCAGTCAGCACAGACGGTGCCCGGAATAATATGAAGGAACTCGACGGATTAACTTTCAACGAGTTAAGGGCGAAAGGGGAAGCCCTTTGGGAAAAGGAACTTGGAAAATATACGTTGACTGCTGACCGAAAGACAAAGGAAACGTTTTATACTTCCGCCTATCATGCCGCTCTGCATCCGTTTATCTTTCAGGATTCGGACGGGCAGTTCCGCGGACTAGACAAGAACATAGAAAAAGCGGAAGGATTCACGAACTATACGGTGTTCTCTCTTTGGGATACCTATCGGGCTTTGCATCCCTGGTTTAACTTGGTTCAGCAGGAGGTGAATGCGGACATTGCAAATTCTATGTTGGCTCATTACGACAAGAGTGTGGAGAAGATGCTTCCTATCTGGTCTTTCTACGGCAACGAAACCTGGTGTATGATTGGCTATCACGCCGTATCCGTATTGGCGGATATGATCGTGAAAGAAGTGAAAGGCTTTGATTACGAGCGTGCATACGAAGCGATGAAAACCACAGCGATGAATCCGAACTACGATTGCCTTCCGGAATATCGTGAAATGGGCTATGTACCATTCGATAAGGAAGCGGAGTCAGTGTCAAAGACACTGGAATATGCTTATGATGATTATTGCATCGCACAGGCAGCCAAGAAATTAGGCAAAGAAGACGATTATCATTATTTCCTCAACCGTGCTTTGTCTTATCAGACCTTGATTGATCCCGAAACGAAATATATGCGCGGACGCGACAGCAAAGGTGACTGGCGCACTCCGTTTACTCCGGTTGCCTATCAGGGTCCGGGATCGGTACATGGCTGGGGTGATATCACGGAAGGATTCACGATGCAATATACCTGGTATGTGCCGCAAGATGTGCAGGGATATATCAACGAGGCCGGTAAGGAACTGTTCCGCAAACGCCTGGATGAGCTTTTTACGGTAGAACTGCCGGATGATATCCCCGGAGCACATGATATACAGGGACGTATCGGAGCCTATTGGCATGGAAATGAACCTTGCCATCATGTCGCTTACCTCTACAACTACCTGAAAGAACCGTGGAAATGTCAGAAGTGGATACGTACCATTGTCGATCGTTTCTACGGAAATACACCGGATGCATTGAGTGGTAACGACGATTGCGGACAGATGTCTGCGTGGTATATGTTCAACTGCATCGGTTTCTATCCGGTGGCTCCGTCCAGCAATATTTATAATATCGGTTCGCCATGCGCAGAGGCTATTACGGTCCGGATGAGTAATGGAAAAAACATCGAAATGACAGCGGACAACTGGTCGCCAAAGAACCTGTATGTGAAGGAGCTTTATGTCAACGGTAAAAAGTACGATAAGTCCTACCTGACGTATGATGATATCCGTGATGGAGTGAAACTTCGTTTTGTGATGAGCAGCAAGCCGAATTACAAACGGGCGGTGTCCGATGAGGCTGTACCTCCTTCGATTTCCTTACCGGAGAAGACGCTGAAGTATAAATCATCAATTGGGTTTTAATAAGGTTAGGTATTAAGATAAAAATGGAAAGGATGAGGCTGGGCTTCATCCTTTTTTTAGAACTGATATCCGATACTTATAAAGAACGAATGCATATAGTGGGATTTCAATATAGTCCCGCTTGTTTTACTTTTTGCTCGAAAACCATTCCTTAAATTCCGCTACCCGTGCTTTGCTTACCAATACCTTCTCTGTCATTCTGGAGTGGTGCAGATTAATGGACAACCGGCTGTTGAACCACAAATCGATATCCTTGATCGCCTCCCTTGAAATCAGAAACTGTCGGTTGACTCTGAAGAAGAGACTAGGATTCAAACAATCGACCAACTCATCCAGCGTAAGAGAAAAGTTGTATTCCACCCCGTCCGTTAAGACAGCTTTTACCTGACAATCTTTGATATAGAACAGTTGAATCATGTCGATCGAGACAGGAAGTAGCTTATCGCCTTTTATCGGTATGAGGAAATGCGTCTTATAATTCTCCTGTTTTTTCAGCGAGTGAATGAGGTGAAGTAGTTCCTCTTCCTTATTTTCCCGTCTGCTTCCGTTTTCGGGGATGGTATCCTGCAGGTTGTCCAATTTTTCAAACGCATGTTCGATGTCCTCTTTGCCGATAGGTTTCAGCAGGTAGTCGATACTGTTCACTTTGAAGGCACGCAGGGCATATTCGTCGTAAGCCGTGGTGAAGATAATGGGGCAGGTGATGCTGATATGATCGAATATTTCGAAAGCAGAACCATCCGCCAGGTGAATATCCATAAAAACGAGTTCCGGCATCGGGTGGATGCCGAACCATTCGATGGTGGAATTGATGCTGTCCAGTATGGCAATAATTTCAGCTTCCGGTTTCACTTCGTTGAGCAGGGAAGTCAGATTGCGTACAGCAGCTTTTTCATCTTCAATAATAACTGTTTTCATAACACTTGGCTTGTCGTTCATTGTACTTCATCAATAAGAGGAATGCAAACGGAAAACTCTTTGTCCTCTGTGATTTGTATGTCCTGTTTGAATAATAGCCGGTAGCGTTTGGCGAGATTGACAAGTCCGATGCCGGTGCCGGAGGCAGCGGTCCGTTTGGGCTGAATGTCGTTGCTGACGGACAGATATCCCTCGTTGTTGGTGACGATATGGATAGTCAGCGGTTTGCGGTCGCTGATTTCATTGTGCTTCACGGCATTCTCTATCAACACCTGTACCGCCATCGGAGGGAGACGGTAGTCTTCGAAAGACTTGGCTATCTGTATATCAAACTGCAAGTTGTTCTCAAAACGCATCTTCAGCAGGAAGATGTAAGCAGAAGCGAACTCCATCTCTTCCCGGAGGCTGACGCTTTGCGATTCGTTGCTTTGTAGCGTATACCTCAGTACCCGCGAGAGTTCCTGAATATAATCCTGTGCCTTATCCTGATTCTCCCGTACCAGTGAACGCAGCGTATTCAGTGAGTTGAACAACATGTGCGGATTGAGCTGATTCTTCAATACTTCATACTGGTTGCGGATGTTTTCCGCCTGTAACTGTTCGTTCTCAATCAATACCAGTTGCTGGCGGCGGACAAGGTAGATGATGCAGCAACTGCTGGTGACGAGGCAAGCCATGATGAAGTCGCGCAACGGATGGAGATAGTGGTGCACCATCGCATCGATGGCAGGAATATCAAATGTCCGGTGCAGGAAGACAAACACTTGTCCCAGCAGATTGCTGAGTATCCATGTCAGGATGAAGGAAAGCAGAATCTTTGCAGCCGTTATTTTAATGGACGCCTGGTTGAAATGGAACAAGCGCGTATTGATGGCAAAAAGTATGAGTAACGAAACGAAGGTAAACAGAATCTCATTTGCCACATCCATAAACTTCATCCCCGGGAAAAGCGAATGGCTTTCGAAACGGTCGAAGAGAGAGACCGATTCCGGAAAATGAATGAGCACAGCCACCATCAGCGAGATGATGACCGTGGACAGGAAATACTTATCTTTATTGATAGCTTTCAATACCATGTTGCAAAGATAATGGTTAATTACGAATTATGCATGATGAATGGCTGTCGCTGCACGGCAGATTATTGTTTTTGGATATGTGCCGTGACGTACATCCCCGGTCGGAACTGCGGATTCGTCTCCTTGATGGAAGCGTATACTTCGAGTGAGCGGTTCACTTCGTCCACTTTTTGTCCGATGGAGATGACCGTGCCGTTGAACGTTTGTGTACCCATGCCGTTGACACGGAATTGTACGGGACTGCCTGTTTGCATATCTGCAAGGTCTTTTTCGTAGGTAGTCAGGCAGAGCATCGGTGCGCTTTTATCGATCACTTCGCAGAGAGCTTCTCCCGGATTGATGTACTTTCCCATGTTCATAGCTACATTGACCACATATCCGCTGATAGGAGCTTTTACTTCCAGAAGCGGCTGGATGCCATCCCGAAGCAGTGTTTCCGGATTCACGCCCAAAAGCGAAAGTTGTGCGGCGGCAGCATCCTGACGGCTTTTCATCGAAAGATAATCCGCTTTGCTTTGCTGGAACTTCTTCTGCGAAGCCGCTTGTTCGGCAGAGAGATTCTTTTGCCGTTCGTATTCCATACGCAGATATTCTGTTTGTGCGTGGCTGTCCAGATAAGTCTGTTGGAGGGTGATAAACTCCGGATTCTCCAAAGTGGCGATTACAGAGTTCTTGGTAACGTGTTGTCCGGGGAGTAAGGAAGTGTTTTTGATCACTCCGCCGATAGTCAGTGCGACGGTTGCCTGCCGTTGGGGCGGAAGGACGATCCGGCCGTTGAACGAAACCTGATTGGGGCGGGAAGTGGCGGAAGTGATTGCATCCACTTCGGGCTGTGCAGTGGCATCGGCGTCGCTTTGACCATTGTTTTTTCCCATTTCCGGATTCACGCTTTCTGTTGCAGGGTCCGCCACAGACTCTGAATCCGCCGTTTGTTGTTGTCCCTTGCAAGCTATTAAGGCGAGCAGAAGGATGGGGTAAAATATCTTTCTCATACACATTTTTATATTAAGTACTCTTGCAAAATAATCTTCTATATTAACAGGGAAATTGTTCATTAAAACTCTCCATTTATTCAAACAATTCATGTTCCAGAGCGGCAATGTTATACTGATAGACGGTTTCGATATACCCTCGCCGGATGTCCCGTGCCGTCGTGACGGACTGTATGTATTCGGCAACGCCCGTTTCGCTCTGTTGCAGTTGCAGGTTGGCGGCTTTGGTCAGTTCTTCCGCTTCTTTGAGAGCGGAAGTAGTATAATAGCGCAGGCTCTCGTTGTATCGTCGGAGAGAGGCTTCCAGTTCCATTACCTTATTGCGAAGTTCGCGGATGTTGGCATCCGCCTGAATCTGTGCCGAAGCGGCAGCCAGTCTGGCTTGCTTCACCTTGCTTTTCTGGGGCAGGAAGTAAACGGGGAAGGAGACTCCCACCATCCATGCATTCAGATTCTTCAAGGGAAGAATGTCCTGACGGGTATATCCTATGCTGATCTCCGGAAAGAAGTGGCTGCGTTCTACATGAAGCATTGCTTTCGCTTCTTCTGCCTGACTCCGGAAGTATCCGGTATGCGCTTCGGACAGATTACCGTCCGAAAGGGTGGTATAAAAGAGAGACAAGGTCGAATCTGCCGGCACGATCGGGTTGTCGGCATAACAGCACCACTGGAAACGTGCCAGTGCCGTCTTTTCCTCTTCTTGTGCCTGATACCAGCGGTTGTGCAGGTCGGCGGCGGTAGTCGTCATCATGTTCTTTTCGAGCAGGGTGATTTCTCCTTGTTGATAACGTATTTCGCCGATACGTTTCAACTCTTCCGCCATCTTGTCCTGATCACGGTACATGGAGCAGAGGTTAGCGGCATATTGATAATAAGCCCATGCCCGTTTTACTTCCGCTATCACTTCTTTTTCCACCATCCGGCGATAATAAGTACTTGTCTTTACCTGTCGGCTGACCAGTGCATTCTTGTAAAACGGAGTCAGCAGCGAACCGAGGCTCTGTTCGAAAGCAAGTTCCTTGTCTTGCTTGTTTTCTCCGTTGAGTTGTCCCCATGAGTAATTGAATGAGGTGGGAGCTGCCTCGACAATCTCTCCGCGAGTGGCTTTTGCCTGACGGATGGCGTTGGCGGCTATTTTCAGTCTCGGATGATTTTGTTTGGCTATCTCGATGGCCTGTTCCAGACTGAGAACTCTTGGTGGAGTTAATTTCAGTGCATCATCAGCGGAAGAAGAACGTGTGTTAGTCAGATGTTTTGTCTTGCAGACATTCAGCTCGATGTCTTCGGCTTTACCATTCT
>OHAS01002374.1_pt1 | contig 13612 bp, 14 predicted proteins | sample 1577131 | NCBI WGS metagenome assembly OHAS01 (sample SAMEA3541566, study PRJEB24748) | human gut metagenome | biome: human gut; feature: human-associated habitat; material: faeces | place: China | collected 2012 | reverse complement strand
TCTTACCTATTCCGTTCGTTCCGACAAGTGCAATCTTCTGTCCACGCTCCATACTGAAGTTCAATGGTTTCGATAACGGTTCATCATATCCCGTCACCAGATCATGTGTCTCGAATAACATCTTTCCGGGTGTCCGTCCATAACGGAAATGAAATTCCGGCTTTGGTTTCTCTGCCGCCAGCTCGATCACATCCATCTTATCCAGTTTCTTCTGTCTGGACATCGCCATATTTCTGGTAGATACACGTGCCTTATTACGTGCCACGAAATCTTTCAGCTCACTGATCTCCTGCTGCTGTCTTCTGTAAGCAGCTTCCAGCTGCGCTTTCTTCACTGCATAGACTTCCTGGAAGTGATCATAATCTCCCACATAACGGTTCAGTTCCTGATTCTCCATATGATAGATGATATTGACCACTTCGTTTAAGAATGGAATATCATGCGAGATCAGAATAAATGCATTCTCATAATCCAGAAGATAGCGCTTCAACCATGCAATATGTTCCTCATCCAGGTAGTTGGTCGGCTCATCCAGAAGCAGGATATCCGGCTTTTCCAATAACAGTTTTGCAAGAAGGACTTTCGTTCTCTGTCCTCCGCTTAAGTCTGTAACATCACGGTCCAGACCCAGATCCAGAAGTCCGAGTGCTCTTGCCACTTCCTCTACCTTTGCATCAATCGTATAGAAATCGTGCAACGTAAGCTCATCCTGAATGGTTCCGAGTTCGTCCATCAGACGGTTCATCTCTTCTTCATCTGCCGTTCCAAGCAGATCACAGATTTCATTCATACGCTGTTCTTTCTGAAGCAGCGGATCGAATGCAGATTTTAACACGTCACGGATGGTCATTCCCTTTTCGAGGACCGCATGCTGATCCAGATATCCTGCATGGACATTCTTTGACCATTCTACTTTCCCTTCATCCGGCATCAGCTTTCCAGTCACAATATTCATAAATGTGGACTTTCCTTCACCATTAGCTCCTACAAGTCCGATATGTTCCCCTTTTAAAAGACGGAATGAAACATCTGAGAAAATTGCCCTGTCACCAAAGCCATGGGTAAGATGTTCAACATTTAAAATACTCATTTTTTACTTTCTCCTTTTTTCTTTTTGATTAATTTACTAGGTTCTTCTAAGCCTTCTTTAAGCTGGAATTTCTCGTGATCTATATTTTTCTTCACAAAATGATCCAGGCCCGGAATTTCTACGCCCAAGGCCGATAAACTGGCCAGAATACTAGACCCGTAGGCCGCCATCATGGCTATTATAAATGCGTCAACGACTGGCGCCAGATTCATATATAATGCGAAGGGGTAGCCAATCGCTGTTATCAAAATCATAGCTGTGTGGCTCACTAGACCTTTCCGCCATTTTCGACTAGAAAAGTCATGATAAGCCCAAGCCCTCGATACTCCTAAAATAATATCAAGGGTCACAATCAGCATGAGCGCAAAAACTATGAAATGCTCGTCGATCCCGTGAGCGTAGAAGTCCTTCACGACCTCAAAGATCCCGAAAATTCCATCTGGTTCTACTACTTCCACAAATCACTTACCCCTTCCCAACGAACGGCCAAGCTGTAGCCGTTCCAAGCTCAAGCCTGCCGCCTTTTTTAAATTCGTCGATTGATTCGCCGTTATAAGTAAATGTTTTTTGTGCCTGAATTAATACTTTGATACCCTCGCCATTCAACTCTTGATGTTTCGGATCCTCCAAAACAAACAGATCGTCTGCCTGGAACGTATCGCCTGCTTTAGCAACTGGCAATAGGTCCATGTATTGCTTGTAGATGGTTCCATAAGCGATATTTTCGGACATCACGGCATTTAAGATAGATACATGCGTTAATTTAGCATTGTTTTCAACCAGCTTGTTAATCGTTTCAAGCTGTTTTTTCTGCTCCTCAACCTTTAAGTCTCGCTCTTTGGCTTTAACTTTCAGGTTATCGATCTCTTGGACGCTCTCAGAGATAGCACGTTCTGCGTACTCTGATTTAAAATAAGCGTCTTTCGCAAGCTCCACAACCTCTGTATCTGGTTTGTTTCGACAATCCCCAGCGACCCGCTGAGTGTAGCTGTCGAAGCCTCCGCTAGTAGCATTTAGTGATACGTCTGTGTGCGTGATATTCCCTTCTTCATCATAGACTGGATATTTCCCTATTACTGCGTATGTTCTCATTGTTCGACTCCTTCTACTTTTAATTCGTCAAGTTGTTTTTGCAGGCTATCTCTAGCCTCTGCAAGCTCCTTGTTATGCTCTTGAAGCCGTTTGTTTTCGGCCTCAAGCTCTTCAATGTACTTACTATAAATATCTGATTGAGCCTGTAGCGTAGCGATTGTTACTGCTTTCTGACCAATCTCTGTTGCCAAGGCTGAATACGCCTTAGTTTGAAAATCCTCTCCCATATTTTCTCCTTTCGTTATTTAAAGCCATATTTACTTAAAACGCCCGAAACGTGGCTCTTGAAACTTTGATTCTTCAAATCCCAGTTAGCTTTGGATAGTTGGCCGAAGCAGGTCAATATATCCCAAACATAAGTACCAAGATTTACAGCCGTTTTTCCGATAAATATATTATCGATCCAGGCGCCTGAGAAGTGCTTGTCCCCACGGCCCAAATTGTGCCGTACGCCCTTTTCGTTCCCTGGAATCAGATAAGAGCTTCCATCTTGCGTGTTATTATGGATAATCCACGGGCTACGGTAACGGCCGTTAGAGTAGAAGATGATACGATCTCCGACAAATTCATATAGCGACTCTTGCATTCCATTCTTAGACCCTGACCACAAGCGAGAACCTGCGAAGCTCTCGTTTTGAGTGTTCTCTGTCCTGTCGTGGTTGGTCCCTATTACGATACGGGCCGCCTTGGAATCTCTCATATACTCGCCGATAAAACCAGCCTGGCCGAATTGCAGGAATTGAGAAGAGCTAGTATCATCAATACGCCTGATTGTCCCTGTGTTTGAATACAGGTTAAGCGTGCCCTCGTTGAGGTCGAAAACGGTCTTATCGTTGATGGCTGAAATCCGCTTGCCCTTTAGCCACTCGACCAGTGCGAACTCGATTTTAGCCTTGATAAACTCAGAGTTCAAACCGACAATGTTATTAACATTCAAGTTGAAAATATTAGCTTGCGAAGCGTCAATTTCCTTGATGTGTGCCGTGTCGATTTGGGCTTTGGCAATCATAGCGCCCTTGATGACTCCATCTTCAATATAGGTCTTCTTGCCAATAGACAGCAGACCTTCATTGATCCTGATCGATCCATCAGGATTTAGATTGAGTTGGCCCAAGACGTCTCCTGCGCTGGTAAAATTACGGATTGAATAGCTATTATTAAGCTGTGTAACTTGAGTTCTGACGGCTTCTGTTTTAGCGTCTACGTCTTCATCTGCTTGTGACCAGTCAGACTGTACATTTCCTAACTCTAGCTTGTACCCTGCCACGTATAGCTTGCCATTTTTGTTGTTTCGTTCAAAACGTGGTGTCATCAATCCGGCTTTAGTAACGGAAAATGTAGCAGATACCCTTTTCCAGTTCGTTCCTACTTGTATATCTTTTCGTGTAAGAGACAGCGAAGCTCTAGGCTCTACCAGCCGATTGTCTAAGTACATAAAGACAAGATCGTTGTCAATGCTACTTTTCACGTAGGCGCTGAATGTGTAGGTTTCACCGACTCGTACTTCGACGATTTCAGAGAGACCCAGCCATTCTTCTTGTCGGCTATATACTGACAAGCCTAAATATTTCTCGTCTTCTAGCGTCCATTTCGTCTTGTTAAACCAATCACCAGAAAACTCTTTGGTGCCAGTCATTAAGTTACGACCACCGACCCTGATTTTAGCCACTTCTGTTTGAATGAGTTGGCTATTTAAGACCATTCTTGAAACGTTATTAGCGATCTGATCGCCTGTCGTGCCGAACGTCTGAACCAATGTATCAGATGTGCGCTTAAATTCGCTATAGGCCGTCTGGTTATCGGATAGTTGCTTGGTAATCGTTGCATACTGGCCATCTAGGCCGTTTTTGTATGTCGCAAACTGCGCCACTTTGCTATCCGTCAGGTTGAAATGCTGCTCAATCTCATTGATCTTTTCGTTATATGCACTTTTAGCCACATATCCTTTGCTGATCTCAACCCGTTCCTTTTCGACACCTTCAGCAGTCTTACGCTCAATGTATTTGTTAAACTTCTCTGAGGCCGAGCCGTCAGGGTTGAAATTCGTAGAAATAGCATTGAGCCTTGTTTCAAGGCCGTTTGCCGTTCGCTCAAACTCAGCTTGCGCTTGAGTGAGCATCTTTTCTTGGTCCTCAATCGCTGGTACCCAGTCTGGATCGTTGGTTCCAGTTGAAACTATCATGTTCTTGATGGTCACATTTCCGGACCCTTCGTCAATCTGGACATAGTAGTCTATGCGTTCGATATTATCGTTAGGCCGTGAGTACCCCTTCCACTCTAACGGCTGTGAGTATCTACCGGATTTTTGGCCCGTGGTATCAATCGACAGATTGCCCGTTGTGTAGCTATTGATTACATCATCAGTTTGTCCATATCCGCTTTCGTAAGCGACCGATCGACGGATCCGAAATTTTTTGACGGATTCATCTGCCGTGTAGTTAAATGATAGTCTTAGCTTGGTTTCAGGAGTCCAGCCGAAAGCATCTTTAGAAAATGTGTAGATATTTTCTCCATTTCCGGCCGTTTTTGACGTTCCTGTACCCAAAAGATAGTTCCTGAGACCTACGCTAGAGAACTGCTCTTTAACCCCATTTATAAGCTCAGTCACTTTCGATAAATTAGCCTTGCCGTCTAAGTCAGTCTGTACTTTCTCCCTAAAATTGGCCAGCTCAGAGCCTACAGATTCGCTTTTCTGCTTAATGTTATCAATCTCGCTTTTAGCGGATTCTGCAATTTTTTTGGCGTCTTCCGCTAGCCGGCCAAGGTCCGACTTCTTCAAAATATCGGTTATCCGCTGTTCAGTTTGGGCGTTCTGCTCGTCCATTGCTTGTTTTAACTCAGCAAATTTCTGGTCTATCTTCTCTCTGAGGCTTACTTCGTTGTAAGTCCTGAGAATTTCTTCCCAAACTTCACCCGTCCAGCGCAACATAATCTTATGTCCTTCATGTTCTGGATCTGGCTTATACCAAATGTCATTTATCATGACTTTCTTAGGGTATTTCTTGGTTGGGTCCTCTTCGCTGTACCAATTAGTGTTAAATCCGTCTGCTGTGCGGATATAATCAGGTAGATCTTGGATAAAGCTATTAAATTCATTGTTGATAAATTCGTCTATTGCTTTATCTGCCACGCTCTGAGCCTTGGACGTTGAGCTTTCGCCTGTCCTGTCTCCTAGCTTCGTATCTGTAGACTGGTCATTTAGCCGGTTGATTGTGATCTCAAAAATCCGTGTATCATAGTCTAGCTTCCTGTCATGTCGGACTACTCGGATAGTATCACCGATTTTAACGCCCTTCAAATAGACGCTTGACGTTTTCAGGGTCAACTGAGGGCGTGAGGCTGTAATCAGAGACTGATAGGTCAGCTTGATAAGCTCGTTAGGGTCTTCTTCCTCCCCAAAATCGACAAAGCCAATTTTAGGGCGCATAGAACCGTCTGAGTTCTTGATCCCGTAACGTTGGGTCATTTCAGGGATTTCAAGATATTTCTGCCCTTTTGGCTTGTCTAGTGGATCTCCCTTGGCCTTGGACCATACCACATCTTCAAAGGTGATCTTCCGGCCGTAACCGTCGCCTCCCTTACCTGATTCCTCGGCAGATGATACTTGCTCACCTTTACCACGGCCGACAATAGCCGTAAAGATGTTAGTCCGTTCTACTTCCTGCAGGATTTCTAAGGCATTATGACCGTAAACTACCCGCTTCCCTACAGCTTCACCGATTTTCTTTTTAAAATCTATGTAGCGGGCGCCAATGCCGTTTCCGTTCATTTCAACGAAAAACTGCATTTCTAGGCCCCAGACCTTACATAGTTTTTTCAAGGCCTCAAAAACTGAGGTGTAATAAAAATTGGTGCTATGCAGAGCTGTTTCAGCGATATAGCGAGCCTGCCAGTTGGTCCCTTGCAATAGCTCGTTAATAACTGGCTTAGCTTGCGTACTTTTAGGGCGCTTGTCGTAGACAGGAGTCTTTCTCAGCTCCTCAATGCCAGACTGTACGCCAGTAAAGGTCGTAATCTGGTCTTTGGTCGACTTCTGGGCCACATAGAAATAATTAAATAGATGTGGGTCTTCGATTGACTGAATAGCCATATACTCAACCAGTTCAAGCTCATCATCATTTAACGCCTTAACTTCGGCCGTCAAGCGCTCGGACACGTAATTATCAGTTGTCAGGCTGTATTTTTGGAGTGCAGACTTAATCGCTGGCTTTCTGATGACTTTCAAAAGCCGTTCATTAATATCAAATAAATAAATCAAGCTCTTTCGTCCCTCCAAACTATTTTCTTAACGGTCGCATTAATAGCCGTCACATTGTCCCCGTCCCGAACCGTAAATAGCTCTAACGGGCTGAACCGGTCTAATTCGCTCAGGATATTCCTGCCGTCATAAGTGACTTTGACTTCGTCTGGATCAAACAAAACAACAATATCCTTGCCGGGAGCATAGCTTCCAGAAAACGAAATGACCTTTGAGCCATTGACGATCTGGGCCCGATCAGTAGTCTTTGAAACTGTGACTGTGATTGACTCTGGAAAGACTTCCACGGCATCAACAAGAGAGATAGGCCCTGTTGACGTCTGAGGGCTTTTTTTCTTGTACCCGTCAGGAACTAACAGGCTAAACTTGCTAACAATGCTTAGGCTCGTCTCCTCGAAGCTGTCCGCTCCGTTAAAATAGCCGTAATAGATGAAATCCGGCTCGTCCTTAAATGAAATCTCAAGAAATCCGCTCTGCGCGTGAGTTCTTAAAATCTTGTTTAATTTAGCGAACTTATCCCGCATTTCAGCGCTGGTCTCAGCCGTTAGCTGATATTTAATTTCGATCGTCCGTTCTTCGTCTGAGTATTTATCTACCCAGACCCCACGACGGCCGGGCACGTTGGTAGTTGAGACGTCACGCCCTAAAATTCCACGTCCTGAAACGGTTAAATGACGGTACCCCTCAATTAGTCTATTGAGGGGCTGGCCATTTATCATTAAATTGTCGCTAGGCTCAAAAGTAGCGACTTCATTATCTAATTTTTTTAAACTAGCATAATCATACATACTTTCTCACCTCTTTTAGTAATTATCTAGTACAAGCTCTAGCTCTTGCTGGCTTGTAATATCGTTGGTAAATGCCCTATAGGCTGTATTGCCAAGTTTTAAAATGATGTCTGCCGGCTGTTGGCCTACTGTGAGGGTTCCGCCGTCAAAGTTGACGTTTGGATCATAGGCTGTAAGGTTGCCTAGCGCTCCATCTACTGAGCTAAGCTCATCTTGGAAGGTTCCGGATAAATCCTTGTCAGTAAAGGCATTGATGGCCCCTTGAGCCATGCTACCTACTGATTTTGCCACCTGTTCGGCCTTGCTGTTGACTCCGATTATAAACCCTTGGTCAGTATAGACACCGAACTGACGGAATACCCTAGATGGTGACTTGATACCAAGTAGACCCTTAGCCCAGTCAATGGCGCCTTTAACGGCTCCACCGACTGCATCAATAAGCTTTCCAGCAAAGGCTGTGACACCTTTGACAAAACCTAAGATCAGGTCCTTACCGACGCTTAGAGCGCCACTGACAAAGCTTTTAGCTCCATTTACTGCGTTGGTAAATGCGTTCTTGACAGCATTAACAATATTAGATCCAGCGGTAGTCACTGTATTTACCACATTATTCCAGCCGTTAGAAATCGTACTACCGATATTCGACATAAAATTGCCGATTGCGGAAGTGATTCCGCTCCAAGCGCTGGAAATGCCGGAAGAAATAGAACTCATTGTGCTAGACAAGAAGGAAGTGATCCCGTTCCAGACGCTAGAGAAGATGTTAGATATGGCATTCATGGTATTTGAGAAGAAGGATTTAATTCCTTCCCAAACCGAAGTAGCCACACTAACTATTCCATTCCAGATTGCTGTCAATACGTTTAATATCATGTTCCAGATAGCTTGTGTCTGTTCCAAAACAACATTCCAAGCGTTAACAATCGCTTGTTTGATTAAGTCAAAATTACCTGTAACAAGTCCTACGATTGTAAGCAGGATTCCAGCGAATATCGCTTTAATGCTCTCCCAAACATGCCCCCAATATTCCGAAATGAAATTCAATATAGTTTGAATCACATTCCAAACATTGGTAAGGATTGTAGAAACAGTATTATAGATAGCGTTCCAGACTGTGCTAAATGCGCTTGAAATAGCGTTCCAGATCGTGTTCCAAGTATCTGAAATTACGGTCAATGTAGCATTGATGAAATCGCTGATCCCTTGCAATGCTGTTGTGACCAGATTTGAAATAAATTCCCAGATGGGTCCTAAAACAGTTGACAAGGTATTCCAGATTACTGTCCAGATCTCTTTCAGTAACTCAAGACCAGCTTGGATTACTTGCACCAAGTTTTGAATAGCAATCCCTACAGCGGATTTAATACCTTCCCAGATTCCAACCGCTACACCTTTCAATGTTTCCCAGGCTCCGGACCAATCGCCGTTGATGATTTGCATAATAGCTTTAATAATGCCTAAGATGGCATTTAGAACCGTTTCAACTACATTCTTAATAGTGTCCCAGTTGTTTTTGACAATAGTGACAATAACATTCCAACCCGCCTCAATGACAGGGGCTATGGCATTTGTTATCGTCTCGACTACGGCCTTTATGGCGTTCCAAATGTTAGTGGCCGTCTGTAGTATTAATTGATGGTTTTCATTCCACCAAGAAACAAGACTGCCAAATATGCTCTTAACGAAGCTTACGACCTCGTTAATAGCGCTTGAAATAGCGCTTGAAACAGCTTTGAAGGCTGAATCCACCTTATTTCGGAACTCTTCGCTGGTCTTATAGACTCCGACCAGAACGCCTATTAAACTACCGACGATAGCTACAACTGCCAAGAACGGAGCGCTTATAGACGATACGGCACCGACTATTTTTGCGAAAACAACACTTAGAGAGCTTCCGCCACTGTTTAGCAAGGCGAACCAGCTCGTAACCTTCGACACAATGGCCCCAATTCCTGTAAATACAGAAATAAGCCTACTTACACCGTACGTTATGGCCCCGAAGGCTGTTAAAACTGGACCTGCTGAAACAACAATGGCGCCAATCCATTTCTGCCAAGGAGACAGCGGGAGATTATCCCAGATTGTCTTCAAAACCCGTACAATGTTATCCTTGAAATTGATAACCGTCTCTTTCAGGTTCTGCATTAGGCCTTTGATGTCAGCGCCCGGTTGACCAAGGCCAGCTACCAAGTTTTGAGCAGAAGCCTTCATAGCTTCAAACGACCCGGAAACCGTACCGCTTGCTTCTATCGCCGTTGTTCCGGTAATTTTAAGCCTCTCCTGCGTTTTGTGGATCGCTAAAATCAGCTTATCAAACGGAATGTCCTTCACGTTCTGAGCCGTGGCCTTGAACGAGTCACCCATTACGCCTGATTCGTTGACCAAGCGGGCCATTTCTTCTTGAGTACCACCATACACGGTACATATTCGCTACAATTCGCTAAATTGTAGCCGTCTTTTAAAGACTGCTCTATGTCACCATAGAGATTAGACTATCTCTTGTACATTAAATGCACCCTAGCGCTTCGGCTCGCTTGAGCCTACTCTACTCCATTAAAAAAACACCTTCGCCGGTGTTTTTTCTGTTTCGATAGTCGTTACACTTTCAAGATTTTAGAACGTCCTCCGTCCTTGTAAGAAAATCTATATCCTCTTGTCCTTCCACGCTTTCCAATCGTTCCTTTTTCCAACATTAAAGAAATATTAGAAACGGTGCAATCAAAATATTTTGCAGTTTCGGAAATACTGTCAAATTCCATTGTGTCTATAACATCTAGCCATGCTAAATGCCCGCCACCTCGTTTATTTCTTTCTTCTGCGTATCTTGTTACTACGATTGATTCGCTTCTGACGCCGAGCGTTTCAAAACGTGAATTGTTTTCTGAATAAGTAGCCCATCTTAGATTATCTATAGAGTTATTTTGTCTATTCCCGTCTATATGATCGACCGTTAATTTATTTTCTGGATTTGGAATAAACGTTTCTGCTACCAATCTATGAATTGGAACTTTTTCAGATTTGTTGTTTTTATAGAGGTCAACTGTCAAGTAACCATTCCTTTTGTTTTTAAACGGCTGTTTAATGTGGCCCGTCTTATCATTTCGGACCTCTCCGTTTTTGTTTATGGAATAGTTGTTATTTCTTTTGATTTTCTTCCACATATTGTCTCCTTTTGCCTAGTGTTTGATATTTTTATTTTATCAAACATACAAAGGGAAGTCAAATCTTGCTTAGCACGGTATTGTCTAAGCTATTCTTAGAGTTTCACCGTTTTCACTAGGTTTATACTCGGCTATGGTTTTTCTACCGAGTTTCAGGTTGTCCAGCATAGTATAGTTGTCTTTTGCAAATCCCTGATAAGCGTTTTGAATATCTGTAATATTCGTACCAAATTTGTTTGCGTTATCGGACATGTCGACTATGGCCATGTCGGCATATTTGGCGGCCTGTGCGGTATCTCCACCCAAACCTTGAAGAAGGCTAGCAGAGAACGAAGTAACCTGCTCCATGTATTTTACACCAGAGACCCCAGCCCGCTTATAGGCTGTTTCGGAATTTTTAATAACCGTATTAGCGGAGCCTTGAAACATGGTCTCAATACCACCGATAGCTTGTTCTAGTCCTGCAAAGGACTTGACAACTCCACCGATTGCTCCGACGACCGGAAGAGTGAAACCGGCTGTCATACCAGCCCCTACCTTCATCATGGCCCCACCGACGTTGTTAAGCGTACCGCTCAATTTCTCAAGACTTGAGCCTGTCTGGTTTTTCAAACTTTGAAGCGAGGCTTGAGCCTCTTTCATGCCTCTTGCAAAGTCGGAGACGTTGGCCTTTAGTATGGCGCTAACGTCAAACGATACTCCCATTAGCTACCTCCTTTCTTCGCATGATTGATTAGCCTGTTTCTTTCAGCCATATCAAGCCTTCTGGCTGGTATGGCTTCTTTTTCAGGCTGATTCTTTCTAAAAATCTTTTCAAATTCTTCTTTGTGATTGTAAAACTCTTCAAAAGTCTTAAATGCAGGTCTTGCGGACTTGCCCTTGCCTTTCTGGGCCTTTACAGACTGGTTAAACCAAGCCTGAATGGCTGAATTAAGGCGCTTGTCCTCTTGTCTAATAGCATAGGCCATATTATAGATTTCAAACTCTTCAAGCGTGGTCCGCATAGCCTCTTTAAAACTCATTCCATGCCTGCCGATAAGCAGGGCTAAAGCTTCATCATACCCAAAGTTAGAATTTGATGAGCTAGAGGCCCCTACTCTGTCAGATTCATTGCCTTTTTGAGCAGGGGAGATGCTTTTAACTCGTCAACAATCGCATTGATAGTTTCGTCGTACTTATCATTTACGACAAGGTCTTCCAGATAAGCTTCAATCGCTTCATTTGACGGTTTTTGATTTTCGGTTACTGTGCCAGCCTTAATCAGGTCAATAAATGCTAACGGGTCATTCAATGCTTGGCCTGCGTTAAACATGGTCATTGCACCATAGCCGGTCTTCATGCCTTCCATTTCGACGGAATGAAGCCTGTTCATTTCACGAAGGAATCCAATGCCAAAGTGTAGAGTGTACTCACGACCACCAATATTTAAAATCATTTCTGTTTTTCTCCTTTAATCTAAAAAAATAAGGGGCATCAAGCCCCTAAATTAAACTTCTTCACCCGGTTTAGCTTCTTCCTTGGCCAAAGTATGATATTCATACTGTGTAGCCTCAAGAGCTAGTTTCTGGGAAGTTGTAAGCTCGTCAGTCTGGATAATTCCGTTGCCGTCGATAGCCATTTCATAGGTCAACTCTACCTTGTCATCAGCAGGCGCTGAAATTTCAAAGTTCTTGAAGTAACCTTGATAGTATTCTACGTCATACTTGACCTTACCACCTTCTGTGCGCTTGCTTCCGAGATCCACGATCCAGACTTCGATCTTTTCTGTATCACGGAACCACTTGCGCATTTCTTTCCACATGTTCACCGTGTCTTTGTCTTCGCGGTAAGCTAGTGATGTGAACTCTCCTGATGTTTCACCGTCAGAAACTGAGTTCACGACACCATCTTTTGTTTTTGTGGTTTCTACTTCTTTTTCAGCGTTCAGCGTTAGCTCAGTCTGGAAGCGAACCTTACCGGCGTCTTGTTTGGTCCGGTCTTTCAAACGGCGGAAAAAGGCGATATAGTCTTTTCCTTGGATTAAATCTGCCATTATTTATCTTTCTCCTTTTTTGTAAAATTAAAATTAAAGTCCAGCACTACATGAAGCAGTGGCTGGACGTCTGTATTATCGGGTATGATTTGCTTATTTGTTGTTTTGTGTTGTAGGTGATACTCCCATTTTCCAGATATTGACTTGACCATAGTCTCTAAATATGCCGAAATTTCGTCCAGAGTGGCCCTCTGTGACGTTTTAGCGTAGATGTGGACTGTTTGGTTGACTGTCCCGAAAAGATCCCGATTTCGGGCCTCTTGGGCGCTATTCTCGCCAATGTATATGAAGGGGTATTGCGTCCCAGCCTCTGGCAAGAAGTCGAAAGTCTTTTCTCGCTTCTCTGCCATCTGGTAAATAAGCCTAAATAGCTCATGATTTGGCGTCATTGGAACACCCCTTTCATAACTTTAGTCATGTCTTCCTGAAATTGTGGCTGTACCTCTTGAAGCATAGGGCGCATGAACGGTTTTCCTGATTGATAACGGGTCCCGTACTCTTGATAGCCTGAATAGCCAGCCTCTGCGTTGATATGTGCCTCCATTCCATGATAAGACGTTTTGATATTGCTTTTAAGGAAGCCTGTATCAACTGGCGCCTTGCTCTTGGCTATGGATTTACCACGTTCAGCATGGTTTTTCAGGACCTCAAGGGATTGCTTGACTGCGTTCGGGTGAGCGTTATAGATCGTCATTGTCAGCTTTTCTAGGCCTTGCCATTTAATGTCAAATCCCATTTTGACCTACCTTTTTCAATCTGACAGCGCCCTTAATTGGGGCGTCGATTGCTTCGATTGGCTCATAAATGGCATTTTCAAAAATAGCTTGCCTAAATGGCGCTTGCTCCTGCTGGAATCGGCAAGAGATAATTACATCTGTCCGGTTTCCGTACAGTTCAAACACCTTAGATTGGCTGACTTTATTTACAAGACAAGGCACTGGCTTAGTGCTTCGGCCTTGGCTCTCGTAAATATCCTTTTCTGGATTGTATTTCTCCCGCTCTCCCCGAATTAGAGTGATTCGATCAGGCGTTTTCATAAGAAAATAGCCTTTCCACGCTGTCTTTGTGAGCCGTCAAGACCAAAATCCTTGTTTAAAATGGCCATATACGGCTTAAACAGGTTATCCCACTCTTGATGCCGGGAGATGAAGACGAGAATACGTTTATTTATAAATCTCCGGGGGTGAGCAC